>Ga0272440_1000710_pt1 | contig 28082 bp, 25 predicted proteins | sample SSMMMBAug17_FD_192440 | JGI IMG/M metagenome (GOLD analysis project Ga0272440, IMG submission 192440) | Marine sediment archaeal communities from Little Sippewissett salt marsh, Falmouth, MA, United States - SSM-MMB-Aug17 | ecosystem: Environmental > Aquatic > Marine > Wetlands > Sediment ... | reverse complement strand
TGATTTTACTGCAAACCAATTTTATGCATCACGCCATCCATAATTTCATTCAAAACTTCAAAAGGCATTGATATATTTGTTGAGGCCAGATAAGCACCAAATTGGGTTCGTACATTTTGACCGGCATACGGATTATAAACAGGTTTACTAAAATCATTGGAATTAAGATTGAAACTACTATCATTGGGTATATAAATTTCACCTTCTTTATAACGTAAATATCCCAGAGCAAAATCAATATCAATTCCGCGTGGAAGATTCAGCCCAATCCCTGCGCCATAATAATCTATATCTGGCAATGACATGAGATCAAATAAATTATCGTGTCCGCATGTCTGACGATCTTCATATCCGGCACGTAACGCAAGCCAGTCAAATAGTCGATATTCAACTCCTACACTGTAGTGCCAGGTATCATTAAAATTTTTAACATACTCCAGTCTCGACCCACCACCTGTATAACCCAATAATTTTAGAAGCCTTAATGCTTGTAACTTCTGATCAAATTGCATGACAAATTTCTGTGTAGTTGACCAATCCGCCCAGTGAAGATCACAGAGTAGTTTGAGACGTCGAATCGGTTTGAACATGACCCCCAGCTGTACACGTTGAGGAAACTGAAAGTCTTCCATTACAACGCGACCGGTTTCATCTTCAAGTTTGTCCGTACCAATATCGAAAATCATAGCAAAGGCCTGAACAAGCGCTGAGCCACCTAGCCATTCAGACACTTTTTTAAATTGATCTGAATATGTAAATTTATACCGACCTTCGAGATTTAACTTGATCGGACTTTGATAAACCGCACCAAAGGCCAGCCAATCTTTAGGTTCCCACAATACACCAAGATTGAAATGGGGGGTAAAGCTATCGCGCATGGTTAATTCAGAACTCGCAACCTGTTCAAATGGTCCAATTCCACCACCAAACATGGGAAATAAATCCAACATATTGAATGATTCTTCAAACCCTTCTGTTGCATCGGCAATAACTTTGGTCATGGCAACAAGTTCATTGGGCGCACGCGCATCGGTTTGAAGTCCCATTGCTGTCATACCGATACCAACCGAAATACCAGCAGATAAATATTTATTAAATCGATAGCTTACAGTAGGCGATGCCATAATGATATGTTGCAAATACACATTTTTTCCTTGAAATCTCGCAGGGTCGTCATCATCGTGAGAAAGACCACCTGCGTATGGCGCATATATTGCTGTGGCAAATGTCCAGGGAGATCCAGGCTTTCGATATGAAATACCTAATGGAACAGGGGCTGCCAATACAGGCAAATCCACCGGACCAATTCCAGGAATAAAGATACGGCCATTCTCTACCTTTCCTGTAGTATAGGAAAGGGGATCATCCTCTACTGCTGTAAACTCATTCATCAATTGAAAATCAGGATCCGGCGTAAATTCATACGTTCTTTGGATATACGCCAAAGCAAACCCCTGACTGATGTATTTGCCATCACGTAATTTACTTAATCCTGCTGGATTGTAATGAACTGACATATGGCCAGGTGGATCGGCAGTGCATGTATTGGCTAAAGAAATAGTTTTGGTATTACCCAATATTTGTTCAACAAATGTGGCATGACAGTTTATCGAATTAAAGATTATAAATAACACAAGTGAATACGCAATGATATGCATCTTTGACATTGTACCTTCCCATTATATTTATATTTTTTCATTTTTTGAAAAAATTTCAAATTCAAATGGAATACGGACAGATATAACAAAATCACTGCTGGTATTGGTAAGTCCGATTCCTAATTGTGTTGTTAAAGATCGTTGTGGAGATAGATTCCATCTTGTCCCCATGTTAAACATTGCACTCACCGAACTGCCACTAAGCGTGTTATCGTTGTTTTTCCAATAGTACATAGATTTGAATTGATAGGAATATTGGAAGCTCATAAACATGGATACTTGATATGAAAAGGCATAACCAATTCCAGTACTAAAGCCAAATGTATCTCCTGGCTTTAATTTTTGTAAAATTAAATTTGAATAGCGCTGATTTAGTTTTCTTACTGTATGATTATAGCTAACACTGCAATTTGCAAAGGCAACAATGGGATCCAAAGACTTATTTACAGACATTCCAGCGTTCAGTGAATAAAATCCATTTCCTGTGGATAAATCTTCATTTTGAACAATTTTAAATGGGCTTCGACCTGATGGAAAAACGATATTGCTATAAAAAATGGGTGCTGGCCAATCCCCTCCTGTCTTGAATGGCTGCCACTGTCCCCCAATCGAAATGTCCCCAATATCAGTAACACTAAGAGAGTCTGTTGTTCCATTTTTATCATTTTTATAAATCAAAGGAAGCGTCAAATTGACTGTCAAATTATCTAGAAGTGCATATTCAAAGGAAAGATTATTTTCAATTGTATGATTGCTTTGATGCTCCACAATTCCACTTTCTACAATCGCATCAGTAGAATTAAACAAATATCTTACATTATCTTCAACAGATAGAATCCCCTTTTTTAGCAGTGTATACTGTCTGCCAGCTGCAGATAATATTTCTTTTTCTGTTTCTGTTTTTTCTTCCTGCGTCATTTCTAGACTTTTTCTTACCTCAGCTTCTTCTTTAAGTCTTGTCACTTCTTCTTGGAGTGTTTTTAACTGATGATACAGCATATCAACATCAGGTTTGGAGTTCTGATCTTCTATACCAGAATCATTATTTTGAACGTCAGATAACCCTTGAGATGAATCCCCCTTTTTTATTTCTTGACTTTTCATGTCTGAAGCATCATTTCGAACGTCAGGTAGCTCTTGAGGTGAATCCCCTGTTTTTCCAGGTATTTCCTCCTGTGCGTTTATTGAAATACTTGCCAATAATGAGATACATATTATTAAAATGCGACTCACGTTTTTCATATTGTCCTCTCCTAACACCTATGAATAATTATTTTATAATTACTTGATATAACTATAAATAAATAGCTCTCTATCAATTAACAAATCTTTTATATTAATTATGACGACTAAACATATCAATTTTTATAAATTTGATGTTCTCCGGGTATATCAACAAGATTGTCGACCTGTGTCTTATTGTTAAGCAATTGTAAATTAATGGTTTTTATCAATTCATAGCTTGCATCTTCATCAATGTAACGAAGGTCTTCCTCTTTTAGTATAAGCGCATTTAGCTCAGGAGAGCCTTTGGGTGGATAAATAATAAAGATAACATTATTATACCACATTTGTTGGAACTGATTTAATGAGTAACTGGAGTGACCCCGCCAGGGGTCAACCAAAAATATATGCCCTTTATGGATCCCCTTCAAAACAGTGAAGTGACGATAGTTAAAAATTTTAATAGGTATAATTCCAGGGGTATCTACTTCTAACAAGTCTTCTATTTTGGCTTTATATCCAACACCTCTATATCCCAATTTGTTGACAAATTTTTTCATATCCAAAAGTGAAAAAGCACGTCTTCTTTGTATTTTTTTAATATCACCATAATGAAGCATGCCTTGAATCACCTGTTTTTCAGTGAGGTTTTCGCCAAACTGAAATCTCAAAAGTGTTGCCAAAGCAGAAGACCCACAACTATAGTCATATGCTTGCTTAACTAAACGATCGCTTTGAAATGCACTCAATGGTTTTATTTGTTTCCGAATTTTTAAATTTGGCGTCCCATCTATCGGCAATATCAACTCTTTTTCCGATTGATGTCGAATCGGTATAAATCCGGAAAAAAGGCTGATTCCAATAATAAAAGCGACCACAACATGCATGTGTAACCTCCAGTTTTATGTAAGATTTTTTAGTTTAAATTTTATTTTATATTAAGTGGTTACAATTTAAAAAAAATAAATATCATTTTTTGTGTAAGAATTTTGATTTTTTCGTGTCTATATTAATAGACGGGTTATTAATTTGTCTGGAAAATAGTTCGGATTTTTTAAAATCATTTTTCCTCCTTTACGAGGGTTGTTATTTCATAATGAAGAATGCCTCTAATCTTTCTTATATGTGTTTTGGTGATGGAACTCATATAAACTTAAGTTCGAACTATTTTCCTTTTTCTTTGACAATCAACTATATGCGTGGGAATGCAGTATAAATTGTTTCGATATAAAAAAACGAATGTTTTAATGACGCTCAGTATCTTATGTAACATCCATTTATTATTCTGTTTTTTTACGAAACGCCTCAAATAAATTGACAGCAATGCATACACATTCAAAGCGATAAATATTTTATATTACGGTTCAAACAATAATGATAATACAAACCAATTGAACCTCATACGCTTGCGCATCAGTATTTCATATGAATGATTCATAGATGAAAAAAAATGTTAATGAAAAGGTAAAAAAAAAAGCATATCTCCTCTTCTTTCCATTGACATAATTATTTCATTCCAGAACTGCATATCAATTGTGCACCTTGCTTATTTTCATGTGAAGAAACGATGTTCTGCATTTCCATGCATGCAGTTGATTGAGCTTAAGCCTGTTCTTAATAGATTTAGCAACATTTATGCCATATCGTATTATTGTTTAATCTTATCCACCGAGAGAACCTGCCATTTGAAATATTGGAAGATACATGGCAACAACTAGCCCACCAATGGTAATTCCAAGAAAAGCGATCATCAATGGTTCAATCATTGTTGTCATATTATCAACGGATTGGTCAACTTCATCATCATAAAAATTAGCAATTTTTTCGAGCATAGAATCTAATGCGCCAGTGGATTCCCCAACGCCGATCATTTGGACCACCATTGATGGAAAAACACCCGATTCAGATAATGGTTCAACCATAGAGGATCCCTCCTCTATGCTGCTTCGAACATTATAGACAGCACTCTCGATTGTTTTATTACCGGCAGTTTTTGCAACAATCTCAAGCGCATCAAGGATGGAGACGCCACTTCCTAACATCGTGGAAAGCGTTCTCGTGAATTTGGCGACAGAAACCTTTCGAATCAACATACCAAAAACAGGAAGCTTTAAAAATATATTGTCCATTAGGCGGTTGCCGAAGTCTGTTTTGTAGAATCGACGATAGCCATAAACAAATCCAATAATTCCAAGAATGATTAAATGGATGTTATTCACGGCAAAATCACTTAAAATGACAACAATTTGAGTCGGAACAGGCAGGGCTTTTCCAAATCCAGCAAACATTTCTTCAAAAACTGGAATCACAAAAACGAGAATCACACCGATCACAACAGCTGATATTCCCAGTACGATAATGGGGTACATCATCGCCCCTTTGATTTTTGCTTTCAATTTTGCGCTTTTTTCAAGATAACCGGACAATCGATTAAGAATCGTATCTAAAATACCGCCAGCCTCACCAGCCTCAATCATATTGACAAATAATTCATCAAATGTATCTGGAAATTCCCGAAGTGCATCTGCTAAAGTAGCGCCCCCTTCTACACCTTCTTTGACTCTTTTTAAAATTCGTTTGAAAGTGGAATTATCAGATTGAGAATAGAGTATTTCCAGGCATTGAACAAGAGGCAAGCCGGCATCAATCATTGTTGAAAATTGACGTGCAAAAATAATGATATCATCATTCGTGACTTTTGGTGGAAACAAATCCTTGGGTTGCTTTTTTATCTTAACAGGTGTTAATCGCATCCGCTGAAGATGCATACGGACCGCAGCTTCATTTTCTGCTTCATGTTCACCTGTCTGGACTTTTCCCTTGCTATCGGTCGCTTTCCAATCAAATATGGGCATGTCTTCATCTCCCAAAAAGAATTATTTATTTTGATCATAAATGGGCAATGTAATAAAAAAACAAGAACCTTTATAAGGAACACTTTCTACCCATATACGACCATGATGTCTTGCAATAATTTCTTTACAAATAGATAAACCCAGGCCTGTACCTTTTCCTTCAGGTTTTGTGGTAAAAAATGGATCCCATATGAGTTCTAGTTCTTCATCAGAAATACCAACACCATTATCTTTAATGCGAATATGTATGTCTGTATCAACGGCCTGAGATGATATAACCAACTCCCCTGGATATTTCTGACTCATTGCATGAGCCGCATTTGAGATCAGATTAACAAAGACCTGCTCAATTTCATATTGATTCCCTAAAATCATTGGCAATTTTGATATAAAATTTTTGTGTACATTTATATGATATTTAAGCTGGTTTTGACATAATTGAAGGGCCAGCTTGATACAATCATGGATATTGATTTTTTCTTTTTGTGCGTGTTCTTTGCGTGAAAAAGAACTAATCCCTCTTACAATTTTTATAATACGAAAATTACCGCTAGAAATACGTGACAACGATTTGTCAATTTTTTTAATACTTTTTGTAAGGGTTTCATTTGTATCCTTTATGCTTTCATGAATATAGTTTCGAACGATCCGCCAGTGCTTTGCCACAGATTCAGTGTTAGCCGACACATAAGTTATCGGACTAGATATTTCATGGGTTATTCCAGCCGCCAGTGTTCCTAGAGAAGCTAGCCGATCTGCATGTATTAATTGTTTGGCACGCACTTCGGCGATCTGTTCCATTTGAGCGGCATATTTTTTTAGCTGGTCATCAGATTCAACAAGACGTTTCGCAACATTGAGATGACTTCGCAGCTCAACTGGAGAAAAAGGTTTTGATTGAAAATTATGCGCTCCATTTTCAAGAGCATACACCAGATCTTCACGATCTTTTTTACTTGTTAGCAAAATGGTATAAATAAAGGGTAATGATGGTGTTTCTTGTAATTTTTTACAGATCTCAACGCCATCAAGACCAGGCATCACCCAGTCCAAAATAGCAATTCTTGGATAAGGTTTTGTTTGAAGGGTTGTCCATGCCTGATCGCCATCAATTGCCTCAACAACTTCGTACCCCCAATCACTTACATTTTTTTTGAGCATATATCGTGTTGTCGCTCGATCATCTGCTATCAGTACTCTTATCATTGTCTGTTTCTTATTTATAATTATGGGTTTCATTCGATTTATAATATTAATTCTTGACAATAAACCTGTCTCAAGTATGATAAATTCGAATTTAACAAGCCGTCAAGATTAATCTGAAATATGTCAGCCGGATTTTTTATTCTCTTTTTATGCAAATTTCATCCCATTTGATATCCAATCTCAAAAAAATCCCAAAATGATGTCTTTTTCTGAATTGTTTGATGGCATGATTATTGCTCAACTATTATAAGGATACAACAAAAAATTTATGCGTATCGCTTTTTTTTTATTCAAATCCCTGATAAGGTAGTTGATTGAGATATTCAAACCTAAAAAAAAGACTAACAACATTATTCATAAATTCAGGTAAATCCACTATATGAATCCACCGCATGAAATATTGATTATTGACAGCAGTTCAACAGTCAGAATGTTGACCAAGAAGGCATTGAGCTCATTAAAAGCAAACATTCATGAAGCAGCTGATGGTCAAAAGGGACTGGAGACCGCACTCTCACGACCTTTCGACCTATATATAACAGATATAGATCTACCTGGTCTTGATGGTGTTTCTTTGTGCAAACAACTAAAAAAGCATAAACGAACACAGACGATTCCAATACTGATGGTAAGTGATTTGATTTCTGAAGAAGATATGAGTCGTGGCTTTGATGCCGGGGTATCTGGATATATTTCAAAACAGGAAATTCAAACGCACTTGCTGACACTTGTCATTGAAACCATTGAACAATCGAACTTTCGTCATGCTCGAACGATTGAAGTTGTTGATGATTCTGCATCAATTCGTAGGATTGTAGGCAGCGGACTATCGCAAATGGGATTTCAGGTGATAACAGCAGAAAATGGAAAATTGGGGTTGGATTGCGCCAAAGAAAATAATCCAGATCTTATACTCAGTGATATTGATATGCCTGAAATGAATGGATTTGAGTTTTGCAGAGCAATTAATTCTGATGAACGTCTCTCACATATACCTTTTGTTGTCATGAGTACCAACAGTGATCGAAGCCATATGAAACGAATCATGCAGCATGGTGCTGCAGCCTATATTGTTAAACCATTTATTATGGATCAGCTGGTTATTCTCATTGAAAAAATTCTGTCTGATCATTTCATGTTATTGCAAAAAGAACGTGAAAAATTTGAGTCTGAGCGAAAACAAACCATTGCGAGTATTTCTGGACTTGTAACAGCTTTAGAAGCACGTGATGCCTATACACGAGGTCATTCTGAAGATGTCGCAAGAATGGTTTCTGGTATGGTAAATCTAACAGGAGCAAGTGAGACTGAGGTTGATCGAGCAATTATTGGTGGCCGATTGCACGATATCGGCAAGATTGGCATTCGCGATAACGTTTTACTCAAACCAGGGAAACTGACCAATGAAGAATTCAATCAGATAAAAAAGCATCCGGAAATCGGTGCAAAAATATTAAACACAATACCTGGATTAAGTGATATTATTCCAATCGTATTATCTCATCACGAACGTATTGATGGTAAAGGGTATCCACAGGGCCTAAAAGGCTCCAAAATACCCGAATGGGCGAGAGTCACAGCCGTTGCAGACACCTTTCATGCGCTAACGAGTAATCGACCCTACCGTGAAGGAATGCCTCTTGAAAAAGCACTGCAAATCATTGAAGATATATCCGGCTCTCAACTATGTCCCGATTGTGTTAAGCTGTTTTATCAGTGGTTAGACCAGAGCAACACCTAATTTCAAATATTTAAAGGCCAAACGTTTTTTCAATCTTTTCAAGCTTCATTGTTTCTTCTTCAAGCTCATCAAACTTACTGTCAATCATATTCTGAGCGTTATGAATATTCTGCCCCAATTTAACAATTTTTTCACCATCTCCTGACTCGCTTGCATCCTGCATTTGGGTTGTAAATAGGGCCAGATCTTTTTCAAATTGGGTAATTTGGTCTTCAATTAACGCAATCCTCTTTTTGATAGGGGTAATTTCGCGTGAACGTTTTTGAATCAACTGTGCGCGTTGCTTTTTGGTCTGTTTGCGATCTTGTTTTTTGATAATGGGTTGCTCTTTTCCATTGGAAACCCATTGTGATTCATTGTGCCATCCCTTTTTAGTTAAAAACTTCGCATAAGAACCTTCAAAAACATATGGGCATTCATCCTGAAAAACGACCAATCTTTCAGATATGGCATTTAAGAATAATTCATTATGCGTAACCATAATTACAGCACCTTCGAATTGATCGATCGCCTTTAATATGGCATCACAAGAAGCCATGTCAAGATGGTTGGTCGGTTCATCCAAAAGAAGAAGATTTGCCGGTGAAGCCAAAATTTTCCCCAAAAGAACACGCGCTTTTTCACCACCAGACAATACCGAAATCCTTTTGAGTGCATCATCACCTTCAAACATCATTGCACCACAAATATTTCTTACCTGTTGCCGATCATGATCAACAGAATCCACCAAAATTTCTTCCTCTACCGACCTTGACTCCAGAAGCGTTTGCACATTAGTTTGTTCATAATACTTGACCAGCGTTTTGGGGTGAATATTGATCGTGCCATCATGCGGTGACAATTTCTGCGCTAAAAGCTTGAGCAGTGTTGATTTTCCTCTGCCATTGGGACCAACGATACAGATACGATCTCTTTTTTGGATATGCAAGGTCAGATTGCGAATCATTGGTTTTGTGGTGTATGAAAATGAAAGATTTTCGGCATGCATCACATATTTTGAAGAAATGGGTTGATATCGAAACTGAAAGGTCAAGTCTTTTATTGATTCCAGCTTATCTCGTTTTTCCATCTTTGCTAAAGTTTTTACACGTGATTGAACCAGGTTTGCCAAACGCGCTTTGGCACGGAAACGACTGATAAACTGTTCCAGCTCTTTTTGTTTACGTTCATCATTTCGCCGCGTTTTTTCATATATATCCTCATCCTGAGCAATTTGAGAATACAATTTTTCTGTATTTCCCTGAATTTTTCGAACGCCTTTTCGATGAATCGCCAGAATATGGGTAATAACACGATCCATGAAACTTCGATCATGCGTAATAAGAATCAATTCTCTTGGCCAGTGATTAAGAAATTGTTCAATCCATCGGATAGAGGTTATGTCTAAATAGTTCGTCGGTTCATCTAAAAGAAGTAAATCAGGCTCTGAGACCAACGCTTTTGCAAGATTTAAACGGACCTGGAACCCTCCTGAAAATTCATCTGGATGCCTGCTCATGTCCTGATGTGAAAAACCAAGACCTGCTAAAACTTTTTCTACTTTCCAGTAATGATCGTGTTCTTGCGGTGGAAGCCCTCGCATGCCCTCGGCCAATACTGTATCAGCTTCAAAGTCAAGATGTTGTGCAACATATCCAACACGATAATTCTTGGGAATAATAACCTGACCTGCGTCGGGAAGTGTTTGATGGGTCATCATCCGAAACATTGTTGTTTTGCCGTGGCCGTTTCGACCAACTAGGCCAACACGCTCTTTGGAATTAATCTTAAAACTAATCTGATCGAACAATTGTTGCTTGCCATAGCTTTTAGAAATGTTTTCAAATCGAATCATAATTAAGATGATTTCCCCTGAACATCGCAAGGAAAGAATATATCAAAATAAGTGTTTTGATTGTCATCAGATTTCATCAAAAATGTTCCATTGTTCAATTCAAGCATTTTTTGACACAAGGCAAGTGTCAGTTGAATGGGCATGGACTCACCGATGTTCACAGTTTTTAATAAATCTTTTGAATCAAGCGTACTGACAATTTTGCGTGATGGCAATACGGTATTTTCGATATGAATGATGATAAAATTATCTTTCTTGTTTGCAGAAATTATAATTTTATCAGAAGCAGGATAGGCCAACGATAAAACAATAAAATTGGCTAAAACGCGATACATCATTTCTGGGTCAGCCTGAACAAACAATTCAGGTCGTACTTCATGACAAATATGAATATTTTTGGTTCGTGCCAATTTTTGATATGCATATATAACCGCCAAAACTATTCCATATACATCCACTTTTTCAGGCTGAATTTTCCATGAATTGAGTTTTAGGCGTCCCCAATCCAAAATATTTTGCAATATATTGATTGTATTGCGTGCAGATCCGAAGATATGGCGATCAAACACATTAATTTCATCTTTTTGAAGTTCGGAAATAGCATCAGCAAAAAAAACAGAAAGATCATGCAACTGATTAAAGGCTTTAGACATCTTATGGACGATGATTGAAAAGAATCTATCCCGTGCATCTGTATCTTCAGATATTGATGGTGTCAATTCAGTTAATTCTTCTTTTTGTTTTTTGATTTTAATTTGCTTTTTAATACATGAAAGAACTTTTTTTTGGTCAAAAGGCTTTGTAATATAATCAACACCGCCTGCCTCAAACCCTTTCATTTGATTTACAGTATCTGTTAAAGCTGTTAAGAAAATAACCGGAATATCTTTTGTCGTTTCAATCGTTTTAAGCTTTTGGCAGGTTTGGAAACCATCCATACCAGTCATCATAATATCTAGCAATATTAAATTTGGACGTCCAATTTCTGCGCGGCGAATAGCAGTCTCACCATCCTGTGCAATCAGTGTCTTGAATCCTTCCTGATTGAGAAATTCTAATAGCATATTTAAATTAATAAAATTGTCATCAACAATTAAAATGGTCGGCTTTTTATCATCTTGATTGGTCATATTAACCTCTATTGATATCATTTAGGAATGCTCTGAAAATAACATGCTCATTTTTCGTGATCGTACAATAAATTAAGGTCTTTTATAAACGTAGCATGCTACGTTTATACAGTACAATTACCTCTAAACAAACAATATCAATAAATGGGGACGTTTTTTTCAGCGCTTTCTTTCGTCAATTAGGATCGTAATTCCTTATCCCAATGGTCGTCATTTAACTCAAGCATACAATCCGAGTTGTTCGATTGTGTAAGATTTTAACAAAACTCATTAGCACGATTTTAATTCTATTGCAAATTTTATACGAATCAGGGCACATTCAAAACTAATTATTTTTGGAATGTTTGACAAATAGCTTTCCTGCATCCTTCATATTCCAGTTACCACTTTTTCGAGAACAAGAAGTCCTTTAATGAGACGCAAGGCTATTCGTCTTTTCAAGGGGCAAATTGTGCCCAAAAGATATTCACTGGAATATGAAAGGTTTCTGAAAAGCCTTGACATGGAATAAAATTATGAGTATATACTAAAAAATAATTTTTCATAATTAAGGAGGTCATATGAAAAAAATAATGATAATTGGCTGCGGCTCCTATATGGACAGTGGCTATGGATGTCCTGGTGAATGGCGCTGTTTAAAAGCAGCAGCTCTTGGTGATGGTAAATTTACAGAGGAATCACAGGTTATCGCCTTTGTTAAATGCGTATGTCCTGGACGATCAACAGCGTCAAATGTTGGCTGTGCAATCAAGAATACGGGTATTGATCCGGATGAAATTTATTTGAGTTCATGCATGGTCAATGCAAAACCTTCCTGTCCCTATGCAACTGCCGAAGAGATGGCACAATTTATTGAAAAGAAAACAGGTAAAACGGTTAAATTGGGTACTCATGAATATCATTAAAACCTAAACTAGAGGGCAACATATTGCCCTCTAGAAAAAAAGACTCACCTATTTGAAATTTAATTTGATTTATCAAATGAACATTACCATGCTGCAATCATGTAATCCTTTACGCATTATATTTAACAAATTGCTTGAGCATACGATATTTTGCTTAATTCAAATAATGCCCCACAGAATAAGCTACAGTTCATCATTCTTTTCATCGTCATCAGCAGGTGGGCCTGATGTTTTTGGCACAATACTATCAATATCGTTATCTTCTTCCAAAAATCCATCCTCCATGTCATCATCAGAGAGTTCATCTGTTAACTCAGTCAATTCTTCTTCAATGATATCTTCTTCATCAGGTTCTTCTTGTTCAACGGGTTTGTCCTCAATATCCTCCCAATCCAAAAACATTTCGTTAATTGTTTCATCTGTTTCTTTCAATAATTGAATGAGAGTGTTGGCAATTGAAGATGCCAGTTCAAATGGTGGAAATAAATTGTTTGTACGTATTGCGTCAATCATTTCTTGTAAATCTTTATCAACAATACTGACCAACGGTTCTACTGAGTATTTTTCTTCAGTTGTTTCGATATATTGGCCTTCCCATTCCATTTGCTCTGTTATGCGAATCTGATCTTTTTTGTCATTATAAGAAATTTTATATCGTTGTTTCATTAAAACTCCTGTTTTTCTATAATTGGATACTATTCAAAATGAATATAATTTTGTTTTGAATATAAGGTGATTTTACAAACACAACTGTCCATTAATGATGGTTTGCATGACCTTTCCCCGACAAGTCCAGCCATCAAAGGGGGTATTCCTGCTTTTAGATTGAAACAACTTTGATGATATCGTATGTTTCATCGATAAATCAAAAATTGTCAAATCTGCAGGGTATCCGCTTGCAATGATTTTTTTTGGCATTCTCATTATTTTTGCAGGATTGATTGACATTTTTTCAATGAGCTGAGAAAGAGACAACATCCTATCATGAACAAGCTTTAAACTTAAAGCAAGGCTTGTTTCTAGGCCAATAATACCATTCGCTGCCTGATCATATGGTACCATCTTTTCAAGACCAGAATGCGGTGCATGGTCAGTTGCAATCACATCGATAACACCCTCTGCCAGGGCCTGTCGAATTGCTTCCCTGTCTGTTTCTGTCCTTAAGGGTGGGTTCATTTTTGCATGGGTGTCATACTCTAAAACAGCAGAATCTGTCAATGTAAAATAATGCGGTGCTGTTTCAGCGGTAACCGGAAGGCCTTTATCTTTGGCAAATTTGATAGCTTCAACAGATTGTGCTGTGCTGACATGGGCAATATGTAAACGTGCGCCAGTTAATTCACACAGCGCTATATCCCGCATTACCATCACGCTTTCGGCAGCATTGGGAATACCAGCAAGCCCCATACGAGTGGAAATTGAACCTTCGTTCATGACCCCTTCAGCGAGCCTTAAATCCTCACAGTGAGAAATAATCAATGCATCAAAACTACGTGCATATTCCATTGCACGTCGCATTAATTGGGGATCTGATACCGGTTGACCATCATCGGAGAATGCACAGGCTCCGGCATTGAGAAGCAATCCCATTTCTGTCAGTCCCTTCCCTTTGCTTCCAGGGCTAATCGCAGCCACTGGATGAAGACGAGTCATTCCAACAGACCGGGCTTTTTCTATCATATATTTAGTAATTTCGGGCTGATCATTGATTGGTAGTGTGTTGGGCATGCAACAAACATCTGTAAAACCGCCGTATGTAGCAGCTTTGCAACCAGTTTCGATTGTTTCCTTATATTCCTGGCCGGGGTCACGAAAATGAACATGAATGTCCACCAATCCTGGACAAATGAGTTGATCCTGTGCATTATAAACATAATCAGCTTCTTCCTTTGAAAAAGGAGCATTTGACAATTCATTCGGCGCCAAAACTTGTACGATGGTATTATTCTCAATAAAAACAGTTCGAATATCATTCAACGATTGTTGTGGATCAATAACTGTCCCATTTTCAATTAGAATGCGCATTTCGTGTTCCTCCCATGAGTAAATAAAGCAATGCCATTCGAATGGCAACACCATTGGTGACTTGTTTCATAATCAGAGATTCTGAACAATCTGCAATATCTGATGACAATTCTACGCCGCGATTGATCGGTCCAGGATGCATAATAAACGCATTGTTATTCATTGATTTGAGGCGTTCGTATGTCAGGCCATAAAAGTAGGCATATTCTCGTTCTGTTGGAAAGAAAAAGTTGCTTTGACGCTCTTTCTGAATTCTCAAGGCCATAACGATATCAGCATTTGAAACAGCATCGTCAAGCGTTTTCGCCACACGGGCACCTAATTTATCGATACCATGCGGTATCATTGTACAGGGAGCTGCCACAGTAACTGTTGCCCCCATTTTGGTAAACCCAATGATATTTGATCGGGCGACACGACTGTGGAAAATATCTCCAATGATTGATACTTTCAAGCCATTGATTTTGCCGAGAGCTTCACGAACTGTCATCATGTCCAAAAGACTTTGGGTCGGGTGCGCATGCATACCATCACCTGCATTGATGATTGAGGCATTCAAATGCCTGGAGACAAAATGCGGGGCACCAGATGCAGAGTGGCGCATGACAATGATATCTGGATTCATTGCCTGAAGCGTATTCACTGTATCTAAAAGCGTTTCACCTTTGGTCATACTGCTGGTTGATGCTGAAATAGAAAATGTATCTGCACTCATGCGTTTTGCTGCAATTTCAAATGATGTCCGCGTTCGTGTACTGGGTTCATGGAAGAAATGCACAATGGATTTTCCCCGAAGCATTGGTACTTTCTTGATGGGACGTTCGGATATTTCTTTTAATGTTTCAGCCGTTTTTATGATATAATCAATCTCTTGACGTGAAAGAGACGTCATATCCAAAATATGTTTTTGATGAAAATGGTCCATGACTTTTCCTGACTTGGGGATGTTATTTAAGCAAATGACAAAATCGACCCCAACGCACATCAACATTTATAAAATCGGACAATGTCCAGTCAAAATCGCTTGTGTCCCATGAAAAATAAACAATAAAAGCTTTGCCTTTCAATGCTTTTTTTTCTACAAATCCCCAAAATCGGCTATCATAGCTATGGTCCCGATTATCTCCCAATACAAATATAGAATCATTGGGTACTTTTACCGGACCATAATTATCACGCGGCCGGTTCATCAATGGTGAACCTCTTGTATCGGAAAAAAAAGCGTGAGGATCTTCTTGTTTTTCACCATTAATATATACAACCTTATTTTTTATTTCAACCATATCTCCTGGTAATCCAATGACTCGCTTGATATAATCTTTTTGAGGATCCTTTGGGCATTTAAACACAACGATATCATAGTATTCCGGATCTGCCCCCGGAATGATGGTTGTATTAACGAAAGGAAGCTTCACACCGTAGATAAATTTACTCACTAAGATATGATCGCCAATTAGAAGTGTTGGGATCATTGAGCCTGATGGAATTTTAAATGCCTGAACAATGAATGTGCGTATAAACAGCGCCAGAATAATTGCAATGATGATTGCTTCGACATTTTCACGTAGTTTTCCTTTTTCAGGCTTTTCATTTTGTGTGGCATCTTGTGGCAAATTTGCCGTTGATGACTTTTCTGTCTTTGATTTTCTTTTCAATCGTTTTTTCCTGATATTAAATATAAAATTATTATAAGTGTTGTTGTGGAATTCCTAACAAAAATTTTTCATCCTGAATCCATTTTTTTAGGGTATCAGCAATCTCACGTGCACGAACCATTGATGACAATGGAACAGTGGGAATTTTCTTTCCCTTGATTACAATTTCTCCCTGTTTGAGTTCAGCATAACTGATCAAACCATAGTTTTTGTTTTTTCTAGCAGGTTGATCGTGGCAATAATCGACAATCTGTGTGAAGAGATCTGCATCGGACACTGACGTGTACCTTGCCATTTCTTCATTTAAAATAGGAATGGGAATTCCCAAACCAACTGCTAATGAACATCCATATCCCAATATTGAAATGCCGACTAACCAACGTGAATCCATTTGCTTGAGGTCACCCATCACAAAAAGAGTACCAGCAGGTTGCATCGGTGTATCATTTGGTGCTCTTTTGACATCAGTGTTGTGCTGTGTACCATGAAAGGTAACATAGCCTATTCCACCACCCAAAAAAATTCGTGTACCAATTCCAATAGTTTTGAGTAATGGATCATTAAAGAGAGGGCTGAGTTCACCTGCTGAGCAATAGTTCGCATTGCCAATGTGGGGTTTCAAAACGCCTAAATATGTATATATGGTTCGTTTGCCGGTGTTGATCGCACAATTATAATTTTGATACGCATTTCTCGGATTCGTCAATGTTGCCATAGGGAGATCACTGAGTCTTATTTTTCGTTCAATGGAACGATTGGGGTAACAATCTGTACCATAACCGGTTGCCTCCAGATTAATGCGTTTATCTTCAAGCAAATCTTGAATAACGTGTCCGCCGCCATAATTAAACTCACCCGGGTAAGCTTTATTTAAGGGATCATCTCTGCAAGGTTCAGTAGCACCGAGATAACAGTCTACAGCTGCTATTCCACCATATGCTGGAACATTGTTTAGCAAAACTTCTGATGCCTTGATTGGTGGCTGAGAATGGCCAAAATTGATAAAAACCCCGGATGAACACATTGGAGCAAATGTGCCTGTCGTTACGATATCAATATCATTTGCAGCATCAACAGCGCCATTATCTTTAACGATATCAATCATTTCTTCAGCAGTTACAACAACAACATTGCCTTTTTTTATCTTTGCATTGATTTCATCATAGGTTTTTTGAATTTTGTATGTTTTCATTTGTTTTCTCTTCAGTCATCACTCGGAAATAAGTCCGATACGTCTTTCAAGGTAGTAATGATAAAAATTATAAACCATTATTTATCAAGTCCTTCGCTGCTTCGATTTTATCAATTATATTGTATTTAATCCAATTCCGGTCCCACCATTCTAATGGATTGGTAAATATACCTTTCACGAGAATGCTAAAATGTAAATGATCACCGCCAGCAAGACCGGTTGTCCCAGTATGTCCGATAATATTTCCTTTCCTAACTTCATTACCAGGCTCAAGCATCGTCCGATTCAAATGGGAATATAGGGAGCAAAGACCATAACCATGATCAATGATTACACTTCGTCCAAAAATTCCAATTCGGTCAGCAAATATAACGACACCATCATTGGAAGCAGGGACAGGCGAATGGTAAGTGGATGCGAGATCAATACCAAGATGCACTTGATGATCTACAACTTTACCTTGATAGTGATAAGTTCGTCGATCCCCAAATCCTGCTCTTGTCGCTGATTTGGGTAATCTGAGAAATGTATCTTTCCAAAATAAGACATTTTTGGATTCTTGACAAACGGATTGGATGGTTTTGATGTTCGCTGAACGCTCTTGTTTGTTAATCTTCAAAAACTGATCAATGAGTTGATCTGTTGGCTCTGAGTATTCTGAAAACTCAGGCATTTTTTTTCTTAAAAATCGATCAGTGATACGAATGATATCACGTTTGAATCTTTTTTTACGAATATTATATGTCAGTGGTGTGCGTCCCTGATTATGCGCCTGATCTTCAGCCTGAACATATATTTCAGTACTTTGTCCTTGATCATGAGCAATTGCAATAAAAGCAGCATAAACGAACTTATCTTGAAACATACCAGACATTCCAGGAAAAAAATGAGTTCCTACTTTTACACCATTAATGGTTTCAGGTTCTGAAACTCTATAAATGACTAAGCCTGCGCCGCCTTGATTAAAATGATGTTTTCTGGATAAGACTTCTATTTTAGGATAGGTCGTATCAATTGTTATAACTTTTTCAAGATAAGTATTATTTCCTTTAAAAAAATTTCGCCATGAACAATCCCATACTGCAATTCTTAAAGTACCATTACCATCTTGAAAAAAATGCGTTTTGGGCTCTAATGAAAATTCAAATTTGTGACGATTATCCGAGCTTTTTCCTTTCCACAGATCAACAGTAAATGTTTTCTCATAAAAGATAACTTCTTTGTCATCCAGTCGAAAACCAACCCAAATTTTTCGAAGACCGGTTTTTTGATCGGATACCTCTATGGAAATTTGTGTGTTCATTCCACAATTTTTTGGACAATCCAAGAGTTTTATATCAGGGGATTCTTTTTCAAGCCTGATAGACAATGCCCACGCACCAGTACAACAAATCAGGAAAATCAATAATAAAACAATTCTTGTTTTTATTTTTTTTAACCTGGTTTCCTTTTTTCGCATATATCGTTTAGATTGAAAACTCATTTATAATTCACAATTTTTTTTTGCAATATCTGCAATGATTAAAGTTTATCTTATAGATGTATAAATGCTATTACGATTAAGACCTGGTCAATTTTGTATTAACCAAAATAATCCGTACATCATAACAGTTTGTTGATGAGTTATCAAGAATGTTTTTTGTTTATTGATCATTCATGTTGAAGCGGATAAATGAATAAAAAATCAAAAACTTAAAAAAAAAAAAATTCCCTTTCAAAAATGATGCCGTTTTGGTAACATTAACTAAAAATTATTCATGAAATAACGATAAATAATTAAGCAAACATGGAGGAACCGTGTCACAGGTTGTTGGAAATAATAAATGGAAAATGGGTAATGGCTATCCACTCGTATTTATCGGTGGACCTTGTGTATTGGAAGATTCTACCATTACTATGGAGATAGCAACTTATTTAAAGGAATTAACGCGACAACTGGAAATACCATTTATATTCAAAGCGTCATTTGATAAAGCCAATCGAACATCAATACAATCCTTTCGAGGGCCGGGCCTTCAAAAAGGTCTGAAAATATTAGAGCAGGTGAAATCACGACTGAATGTACCTATACTGTCAGATATTCACGAGGTTTCTCAGGTAATTCCGGCTTCGGAAATATTGGACATAATTCAGATTCCGGCTTTCCTTTGCCGGCAAACTGATTTGCTTCAGGCAGTAGCCAGGACGCAGGCCTGTATCAATATAAAAAAAGGGCAATTCTTAGCGCCCTGGGACATGTCACAAGTGGTCAAAAAAATAACAGAACATGGGAATACCAATATTCTTTTAACCGAACGAGGAACTTGTTTTGGCTATAATAATCTAGTTGTTGATATGCGAAGTTTGCAAATCATGAAAAATTTGGGCTACCCAGTTATTTTTGATGCCACTCACAGTGTTCAATTACCGGGCGGCTCTGGAAACTGTTCGGGTGGTCAACGTGAATTTGTTCCGGTTTTAGCTCGGGCAGCTGTGGCTTCTGGTGTTGATGCTGTTTTTATGGAAGTATATCCAGCCCCTGAAAATGCCAAATGTGATGGACCCAACTCTGTTCCTTTGGATCAGCTTGAATTGATGCTCAAACAATTGATGGCTATTGACCAAATCGTAAAGCCATCATAATATCTTTCAGAGGTTTTATGTGGCGATTTCCAATAAAAATTTTACTAATTCTGATTATTATTTTTGTTGCAGGCGGAATTGTTTTGATTTTGACAAGCTATCGCTACTGGTTGAAACCTGAAAGCCTTGTAAATTCAACAATTGAATCGAATATCGATATTGGATTAAAAGAAATTCATCATGTTGCACTAAAGAAAGGTAAGAAATTATGGGATCTGACATCTGAATCCGTTCAGCGCATCAATGGTCAAAACAATGTGACTCCTTTATCATTGACATTTTATCCAAACGCTGGGGATCCCATTGCATTGAAAGCCAGGCATGGAATTGTTAACGATAATAAAGATATTCATATAGTTGGAGATATTGTTATTAAACAAGCTCTCTGGCAGTTTGTTTGTGACGATCTCAAATATTCTTATACCCGACATGAAATTATTGGAAACAATAACATTGCAGTTACTGGTCGTGGACTTACCATTACTGCAAAATCCATGTACTATGATTTAAGTAGTGGTCAACTTACAATAAAAGATTCTGTGTCGCTCACTGTGACTGAGCCGACAGCTTTAGAATCGGGGTTTTTGAAATGAAACGGGTCAATATAAAAAATATAAACTATATTGTTCTTATCTTTTTTTTATATGGAACAGTTACAGCAGAATCACACAACAACAAAAGCCATTTACATATTCAAGCAGATAAAATGATTGCGTCACCACATCAAAAAAAAATTATATTTCAAGGACATGTAAAGGTTACGCAAGAGAATATTCAACTCACTGCAGATACACTTGATGTATATTTGATTTCAACCAATCAATCTGTTGCTATTACGAAAGAATCTGTACAAAAGGTCAATGCAAGGGGGCATGTCAGAGTTCATTGGAAAGCATATCGGATTGAAGCAGACACTGCAATATACTTGCCTCAGAAAAAAAAACTCATTGTAAATGGAAACATGGCGAGGCTGTATCAGGGAAAAAATTCTATTGCTGGGTCCCAAATTGTAGTGAATTTAATTACTGATCAGGTTGAAATATCCAGCAACAAAGGGGAACAGGTTGAAGCATTCTATGAGTTTTCAGAGCAAGAAATGAAAAAAATAAAACAACAGAAAAATAACCCATAATCAATTTATTGAATGATTATAATTTAGTATTGTTTTTTTTAATAAATCCATATAAGATGGTTAACCATAATGGCCACATTATCCGTTCAAAATTTAACGAAAGTATACTATGGAAAAACAACAGTCAATTCTGTCAGTTTATCACTTGAAGATGGTCAAGTCGTTGGCTTGCTTGGACCAAATGGTGCCGGAAAAACGACCACATTTTATATGACTGTTGGCTTGATTCGCCCGACAAGCGGCCAAGTTTTTGTAAACGATGAGGATATTACGAAAGCGCCCATGTACATTAGATCTAGAAAGGGACTGGGATATTTACCGCAGGAAGCATCTGTTTTTCGTAAATTGAGCGTTGAAGAAAATATATTGGCCATATTAGAAACAATGGATTTGACCAGGGATCAACAGATAAAACAGACCGATTATTTGCTCGAAGAACTGGGAATCACCCATATCAAAAAAAATAAAGGTTATATGTTATCTGGTGGTGAGCGACGACGATTGGAAATTTCTCGAGCGCTTGCAACCAATCCGAAGTTTATTTTGCTAGATGAGCCATTTGCGGGTGTTGATCCGCTGGCTGTTGTCGATATTCAAAATATCATCAGACAGTTGACAAAGCGCGGAATTGGAATATTGATATCCGACCACAATGTTCGCGAAACATTAGGCGTTTGCGACCGCGCATACATCTTGTCAGAAGGCAAAATCATTGAATCCGGATCTCCGGAACATATTGCAACGAGTGAGATCGCTCGTAAAATCTATCTGGGAGATTCTTTTCGGCTTTAACAATATAATCAAACAGTATCGTTTGTATAAATATTAACTGTAACTAAAAAGAAACAAAAAAATGGCATTGGAACTCCAACAGCAACTCCGCCTGACGCAACAACTAATCATGACTCCACAATTGCAGATGGCGATTAAATTATTACAACTTTCCCGGCTTGAATTGATGGAAATGATTTTTCAAGAAATGGAGGAAAATCCCACCATTGATGAAGTAACAGATATTTCTGCGGGAGAGAGCGATGATGATAGGCCCGATGTATCATCAGAAGAAGTCAAAGAGGTAACTGTTGAAGACAATCTCCAACATGAAATAGACTGGAATAACTATATTGATGAATACAGCTCATCCGGCAATATTAGCTATGAACCTGAAGAAAAAGATACACCGCAATATGAAACATTTGTTACCAAACGTAAATCTTTGGATGAACACATCTTGTGGCAATTATTAATGACCTTTCCTTCAAAAGATGAAGAAGAAATTGGAAGCATGATTGTTGGTAATATTGATAGCAATGGTTTTCTTACCACAACACCTGAAGAAATTTCCGAAACAAGTGGATATCCTGTTGAAAAAGTTAATAGTGTCCTCTCGTTAATGCAAACATTTGATCCCATTGGTGTGTGTGCTAGAAATCTTGAAGAAAGTTTGATGATTCAAGCAAGACATTTGAGTCTGAATAATTCAATTGTTACTGATATTATAAGCAATCATTTGACACATCTACAAAATAAAAATTACAATGCAATTTGCCGTGCACTGAAAAAAGACCTTAAAGATATTATCCTGGCAGCGGATATTATCAGAAGCCTCGAACCAAGACCTTGCCATCAATATAACAATGATGAATCACAGTATATCAGCCCAGATATTTTTGTATACAAGGAAGGGGATGAATTTGTAATTGTTCAGAATGATGACGGAATGCCCCGATTAAAGGTCAGTCCATTTTATCGTGATGCACTCAGACAGGACAGTCATGTTTCCGGGAATACGAAAAACTATATTCAGGAAAAGTTGCGGTCTGCTACCTGGCTCATCAAAAGCATTCATCAAAGACAGCGAACCATTTACAAAGTTATGGAAAGTATCGTGCGATTTCAACGGGAATTCTTTGAAAAAGGGATTGCATATTTAAAGCCAATGGTCCTGCGGGATGTCGCTGAAGATATTGACATGCACGAATCGACAATTAGCAGAGTGACAACAAATAAATATGTCCACACCCCCCAGGGTATATTTGAACTAAAATATTTTTTTAATAGTTCCATCAAGCGCGTTTATGGCGAGGCAATTGCATCTGCTACTGTTAAGGAACGGATTCGCCAGATTATTCAAAATGAGGATAAAAAGAAACCATTTAGTGATGATAAAATTGCTCAAATACTCAAACAATCCAATATTGAAATCGCAAGGCGAACTGTGGCCAAATACCGTGAAATGCTTGGTGTTTTGCCATCTAGTAAACGAAAACAATTATAATAAGGAGATGAACGATGCAAACATCTGTTACATTCAAAAACTTAAAACCTTCTGATGATTTAAAAGGTTATATCGGTTCGAAATTGGATCGCTTTGATCGCTATTTGGATAACCCGGCTGAGGCCAATGTTGTTTTTTCTATAGAAAAATTTCGACATATTGCTGAAGTGACAATTATTGGCGATCGGCTAAACATTAATGGTCGAGAAGAGCAGGAAGATATGTATTCTGCTATTGATATAGTTCTTGACAAATTAGAAAAGCAGATTAAAAAGAGCAAAGGTAAACAAAAAAAGCGCAGAAATAAGAATCCCGACAAGATGGATATGTCGGTTTTGCCTTCGGAAATCCCTGATTTTGATAATGAGCCAGATGTTGAAATAATTGATATTGAATATAAACCAATGAGTGTTGATGAAGCTGTTGAGCAAATGAAAATTATTGATAATACGTTTCTTGTATTTACAAATGCAAAGACTGATCGGGTGAACGTTTTGTACCGAAAAAATGATGGAAATTATGGATTAATTCAGCCGGTAAGTTCTTAGCAGACATTTTTAGGATATCGCCTTGCGATATTCTAAAAAATTATCTTTTTTATTCAAAAAGAGAGGTTTTTTAATGAGAATCGTTGATGTGTTAGACAAAAAAGCGATTATACCTGACCTGAAATCTACAGATAAAGAAGGTGTACTCAAGGAATTATCTTTACCTATTTCGGAGTTGGTCAATGTTAAACAAGAAGAGATGATAGAAGTTTTAATTGAAAGAGAACGTCTCGGTAGTACGGGAATTGGCAATGGAATCGGAATTCCACATGGCAAAATGAAAAATTTGGATAAATTGGCCCTATCTCTTGGAATAAGTCGACATGGAATTGATTTTGATTCCATTGATGGCCGACCAACGCATATTTTTTTCCTGCTTATCACACCTGAAAAATCAACCGGGATTCATTTAAAACTGTTGGCACATATTTCAAGAATTTTAAGAAATGAAATGTTCAAGCAAAAATTAATTAAATCGCAAACTGCAGATGAATTATATACGATTATTGCAGATGTCGACGAAACGCTTTAATCGTATGTGATTTGCGATAATAACAACATTGGTCATTTATCTCTGAAATTATCATCAGCAAGCGCAAATCAGATACGGTGAACAACAACTTGATTGGTTGGTAAAACGATAGGTTGGGTTTTTTGATGATAAAAATATTCATCAACAGCTTTTTTTACCCCACGCGTGCTATTTTGAAGGTAATCATCAAATAGCATAATCCCGCCAAATGTCAGTCGTGGATAAAAGAATTGGCAACATTCAAGAGTAGATTGATATAAATCTGCATCAACATAAACAAATGAAAAAATATTGTCTTTGATTACAGGAAATGATTGATTAAATGCCCCTTTGACCTTTCGAATATTGGGGTGTTGTTCAAACAAGCTATCAAGATCATGTTTTTTGGGTGGTTTAAGGTCTCCATGTTGATGAGTATCAATAGATGAAATTCTATCTGGCATGCCTTCATAAGTATCGAGTGCAAAATGAATTTTATCGGGTGAAAGTGATGCAATCAGCGCACTACTCCCTCCTTTATATACGCCACATTCTGCTGTACATCCCACCAAATTCTGTGATAGTAAAACAATTTGATATAACATATACGCACGATCATAATCAAGCATTGTGTAAGGTAGGATTTTATCATATTTGTTAATAAAATCCTGATACTGAGGATCTTTGCTCTGTAATAAATTGTTTTTGTGTTGCAGCAAAAGGGACGTACCGACAAGATACCTGTCCTGACGATCATTATCCGATGGATAATATATGTTTGCATTAATTTTTATATTACCAGAATGCCAATTCATAATTTTTTAATTTGAATGTAAAACTTATAGTTATCAGATAAAAAAATATTTGCTTTGTCTCTACACATCTAAATACATGCCTTTTTTTAGTCTATAAAAAGCATAACCATACCTTATAGTTTTCTCGCAAATTTCATGCCACAAGCACTTCTCGTTTTATCTTGACCTAAAAAAGAAAATGTGTAAAATAAAACCTATAGAAATGATGATTAAGGAAAGTTCAGAAAATAAAATGCGCATTTCTTGATCGAACAAAAAAAATAAGGTCGTGTAGAGACATAGCATGCTACGTCTCTACAGTACAATGACCTCAAAATGAACAATATGGGGAAGTTATTTTCAGATCATCCCTAAATTGCATATCAACTGACTTATGAGAACAGGAGATAGTTCATAATAAATGAAAGAAAACTTGCCACTTACAGAATTTGCACCTCCCGAACGTTTTCCATCAACTGTTATTGAAAAACAGGTCGCTGATTTTTTGAAATATGATTTGTCTTGTCCAGCAGTTCAAGTGCTTATGAATACAACCCCCAATTATCTACTTGTATTGAATGAAAAACGACAGGTCATTTATTGCAATGACAACTTTCTGAGTTTTTCAAATTCTCAATCAAAAGATGAGATTTATGGTAATCGGCCCGGAGAGATACTAAATTGTATATATTCAACTGTGAATGCGGCTGGATGTGGTACTTCAAGGTTTTGTAAAAAATGTGGTGCTGTAAGTGCAATTATCAATGCGATTTCAGGCAAAAAGGACATACAGGAATGTCGTATTATTCAAAAAGATAGCGGAAAGGCTTTTATCTTTCGTGTGTTCACATCGTTTCTAGAGATGAATCATGAAAATTTCTGTATTATGGCCATTTCAGATATCAGCCATGAAAAGCGTCGGAGAGCTTTGGAGCGTATCTTCTTTCATGATATAATGAATTCTCTGACCAGCTTACAAGGGTGTATTGAGTTGATCAACACTTCTGAACCGGAAATGCTTGATGAACTTGCAGTTCTATTAGATAAAGTTTCTGTCAAAATCATAGACGATATTGAAGCTCAAAGAGAGCTAAGCGCTGCTGAAAACGATGAGTTAAAAGTGGAATGGATAAAACTTAGCGCTTTGAGCCTTCTTAAAGAACTCAAAACTATGTGCGAGAACAATCCAGTTGCACATAATAAATGGATTGATATCGATCCTGAATCTAAAGATCAGGTATTTATATCTGATCGGGTGCTTCTTTCTCGCGTTATTGTTAATATGATCAAGAATGCCTTGGAAGCGATCCCTGAACAGGGTGCAATCAAAATCGGGTGCCAACCTCAACCGCAACATCAAGAAATTATTTTTTGGGTAAATAATTCAACATATATTCCTGAAGATGTTCAACTTCAAATTTTTCAACGTTCTTTTTCGACAAAAGGAGCAAATAGAGGTCAGGGCACATATAGTATCAGACTACTAACAGAACGTTACTTACATGGCAGGGTTTCTTTTGAATCGAACGAATCATTTGGGACCATTTTTCAAGTTTTTTTGCCATTGCAAATACATAAAATTAATAAAGAGGACAAAAAAAATGGATAAAAAAATTACAGTTATTGGCGCAGGCAATGTCGGTGCGACTGCTGCACAACGCGTAGCAGAAAAAGAGCTTGCTGATGTTTTATTAATTGATATCTTAGAGGGAGTTCCTCAAGGCAAAACCTTAGATCTCGCTGAAGCAGCCCCCATTGAATTATATAATTCTCAGTTAACAGGCTCACAACAATATGAAGATACCGCTAATTCTGATGTTGTCATTATTACAGCTGGTTTGCCACGAAAACCGGGGATGAGTAGAGATGACCTTTTGACCACCAATGCAAGAATTGTTAAACAGGTGACTCGTGAAATTGTCAAGTATTCACCAGATGCCATCTTGATCATTGTAAGTAATCCTTTGGATGCCATGTGTCATGTGGCATTTGATGCCAGTGGTTTTCCGCCCAATCGCGTTATTGGTATGGCAGGCGTTTTAGACTCCGCCAGGCTGAGAACATTTATTTCTATGGAACTTGACGTATCGGTCAGTAATGTCCATGCGTGTGTTTTAGGCGGACATGGCGACACGATGGTCCCTTTACCGCGATATTCAACAGTGGCAGGTATTCCAATTACAGATCTATTATCTGAAGAACGAATAGAAGCCCTTGTGGATCGAACACGAAAAGGCGGGGCTGAAATTGTCGGTTTATTAAAAACTGGCAGCGCCTATTATGCACCATCAGCAGCAGCTGTGGAAATGGCAGAAGCCATTATTAAAGATCAGAACAAAATTCTACCTTGTGCAGCGTATCTCAAGGGTGAATATGGCTTTAACGATTTATTTATTGGTGTACCTGTAAAATTGGGAAAATCAGGTATAGAGCAAATCATAGAGTTAAAATTGACATCAGATGAAAAACAAGCATTGGAAACATCAGCACAGGCTGTGCAGAATCTCGTAAACACATTAAAAACGCTGAATTATTAATTATTTTTGAAGGGTTATGACGTGGATTTTTTCGTTTGATTTTAATTATACGCATCAGGTAAAAAAAGCAAGGTCGCCTTGATCAAAGATTCGGCCAATTTTTTGCGATTGCTCTTTGAATGTTTGGAGTTAAACCTAATGTAGAGACGTAGCATGCTACGTCTCTACACGACCTTATGTTTTTGTACGATCAAGAAAAATGAGCATGTTATTTTCAATGTACCAGGAAAACTAA
>Ga0272440_1000709_pt1 | contig 28096 bp, 4 predicted proteins | sample SSMMMBAug17_FD_192440 | JGI IMG/M metagenome (GOLD analysis project Ga0272440, IMG submission 192440) | Marine sediment archaeal communities from Little Sippewissett salt marsh, Falmouth, MA, United States - SSM-MMB-Aug17 | ecosystem: Environmental > Aquatic > Marine > Wetlands > Sediment ... | reverse complement strand
AACCAATGTAGGGGCGAACCTTATGTTCGCCCGCCGAACAAAAACCAGTATCAAACCTATGAGCAAAACCAATGTAGGGGCGAACTTTATGTTCGCCCGCCGAACAAAAACCAGTATCAAACCTATGTTCGAAAATGAATTAGAAACGTTTGCCACGGACATAGGTTCGTAAACGATTGTTGTTCGGCGGGCGAACATAAGGTTCGCCCCTACATTGGTTTCGGAAATTGGTTGGATCTCGATTACTTCGATCTACCCGAAAATATCAGTTCTTTGAAATTTAAGGTATTTTTTTAATGTTCATCGTTGAATTTCCCCATTATTACTTTAAATCCATCTTCACTTGACAGATCGACATCATACTGCGGCGTACTTTGAACATTGTAAATCTGAATCGCACGCAAAAGTTCATCAATATCAATTATCCAATCCGGTTGTACGTATTCAATCGTTTTACCAGGATGAAGGATTTTATGGGAATAATCTGATGTGTGGTATCTGCAATAATAATTAATCCCAACACCGGGCCTGTAACCATCTTCGCTATTTTCATCACAATGGTATGCACCGGATCTGTAATTGTAAATCTGGATCACTCGCAAGAGTTCAGACAGACTTATTTCATAATCTTTGGGTGAATAGTCTGCACTATGATAAATTCTTGGTTCGCATGGGCCTACTTTTATTGATAGATGATGTGTTTTGGGGAGGAATGCATCTGATTCCTGGTTTTCAAACCTTTCAACTGTGATTTCAAATGGCATTTCGCCACTGGCTATACCTTTGATTTCAATATCAATAAGGGAAATTGTTGCCAGCCCAGTTATGCCAACAGGACTACTGCCCATGAGTGTAAGTTCTCCCTTCACCTGGTTGATTATTTCTGATGGAAAAACAGCGTCAGGCGATGGTATCACGTTGACGATTTCTATTTTTGTTGCATCATAGGTAAGGATAAAATGATAAGATTTTAAAACCTTTTCTGGCGGAATCTCAGCGTTTAACCGGATCAGTCTGTCAATACAATTTATCTTTAACTCTGCAATTGGTGTGTTATGCTCATCTGTCCAAAAGGCATCGTTTACTTTTTCAATGGACTGATAAATATAGTTTAAAATATAAATCAGATCTTCCATTGCAATAATACCATCACCATTGATATCCGCTTGAGAAGAAGCATTTCCAGCAGTCATTCCTGATAACATATTCAGAATAATAATAGCATCATTTATGTCAATCATGCCATTATTGTCAATATCGCCGGGTAAATGCGCCTCACTTAAATAAATATCAATGGAATCCATTGACGATACAAAGAAATGATTGGAAAAGTCAACCACAACAGGATGGTCTATTGGCTCTGATTTTATGCCTTTGATTGACAATTGTATTTCTTTGGTTCCTTGAGGTGTCCAGTTCGTTCCTTGTAAATTAAAGAAATGATTTAGATTGATATAGGCTTCATTTGATTGCGTTCCATCACCTGCATAGGCAGTGACCGGGCAAAGGGTATTACTGTAAGATGCAATTATAAGCGCCCCCAGGGTGTTAAAAGTATTGGTTTCATCTATAAAATTGATAAACAGTTGTTTTGAATGACTGATAAACGCATTTTCTTTTGATGTTGTAATCATGTGAAAATCATTTTCTGGCCATGAGGCTATATCATTTTCATGATGCGCAAATACTTTATAATAACAGGTTGTTTCAGGAAGACATCCATGAACCTGTATTTTCATCAGCCCAAGTGCTTTTGCCCGGGCTTTTACTTCTGAATTGTCATTGCTGGTTTCAGGATGTGTTCCTGATAATGGAAAGGGAATAATTTCAAAATTGTCAGTCACCTCTGTCAATCCCTGAGGATCAGAAAAAATGGCAATCCCAGGGGTTGCTGGTTCTGACGTCTGCCAAATGACCGAAAAACCGAAAGGGGTGATATCGGTCGTTTGAACATCAGTAATGAGAAACTCGCAATGCACTGTTGTTGACGAAAAAACGACAAAGGCAATAATGATCAACTGATATAATGTATTCATTGGTCATCCTTATTTGTTTTTTTGATTATCTTTGTTTCAAGCCAGCCTGGCCTTTTCTGAGAATACTCTCCGCACCACCCGCAAGAATAACAAAATTCTTTAAACCGGCAGCTTTCATTTTTCTGGCCATATTTTCTGATGCATTGTCCAGGTTATCAATCAAAACGTAGAAATCAATTTTTTTGGAATTTCTGCTATTGTTATTTTGAAAAGGTGAATCAAGAATTCTAACCCCAGGAAATTCTTTTGAAAGGTTGATAGTTCTGGCTCTCAGTTTTTCCTTGTTTCTCAAATCAATGAAAACCAGATTTGGATTGTTTTTTACTATGTTTTCTAATTGGTGATAAATAATGTAAGGAAGCACTTCTCTTTCCATTCCTTTTTGTTTGGTAATCGGATAATTAAATCTTTCCCATTGTAAAAAGCCACCAATTAACAATTCTACCTGTCCTAAAGAATTTTTATTTAATTGAATCAGTGCGTTGGCAGGCATCGTTTTATCAATGCCATCACCATAAATGATAACCAGATCAGTAGGGGGCAATTTCTTTGTGGAACAAATCATTGCAGGAATGTTGATTGCGCCTGGGATATGGCTTTTTTGGTATTCAGCATTATTGCGGATGTCTATTAAAAGCATTGGTTTCTGGTTGTCTATCATGTTTTTTAATTGGGCAACTGACATTCCATAACAATATGTTGATGGTAAAATAAAAACCAAAGATATGATTAAAATTATTAATGATTTCATATTAATCTTCCTTTTTATTACTCGACGCTCAAGTATTTTTTTACCCTGACTTTTTTCAGGGGATTTGGGGGGCTGGCCCCAAATCCTCTTTCAAACAATCATGGCCGCCACAAATCAACCTTCTCTTTCATATCCAGCATTATCACTGCAATCCCTGGAATCTCAAAGTCTTCTCCCACTATTTTATCATCTATTACAGTCGCAACAACCCATTTTCCAGTATTTGAATGTAACATGCGGACTGAATGAACATTATCTATTCCCAATGTTTGAATCAGCTGATACGCACTAAATTGATCTGAAAAACAAGAATAGCCAAATACATTGACGCCCACAGACAGATTGATTGGCAGGCATTTTTTGTGTCCAAGATCAAGAATGTCTGAACGATTAAATTTGAGCCATAAAAAGCTGCCGGGTACTAGCGTAAAATTATTTCCTTTTGGCGCATTATTTTCCCATGTCACTGTTTCAGCCACAGGCGATGGCACAAATGATTCGTATTTTGTTATGGCTGTTATGCCAACCTGCTTATTCCACAATTCAAGAAGTCCATAAGCATCTTTTTGATAGTCGCACATCCCTTGTGTGACCGCAACAGCATTTTGATTGTTATAAACAGGATATAAATTGGGAAGTCTGGCCATGACTATTTTGCAGAATCCATTGTTGCTATCCTGCCAGAGTACTTTACCTGAAGCCAAACATGGCTTTTCTTTTAAAGCATTTGAGTGGGTTAATTGAATCGCAGCCACATTATCCAGATGAATCAGCCTTAAATTTGTATTGGAAATTCCGGCCACATCTTCCTCATAAACAACCCATTTTCTATAAATATAAGGATTTGTTTCGTTTTCAGGTGTATTGGTCAGCCTTTGTTCAGCCTGTTTTAATAGATTATATCCATATAAATCGCTTTGGGTATGTCGCTTATCTGTCCAGATAATCCAGTGATTATAGATACATGGATGGTATTGACTGTATGGATCATTTGTGATGGCTCTGATTTGACCTGTTGTCAGATTTTTATAATATATTTCTCCATAGCCAGCATCCCTGAAATCCTGCCAGACAAGATTTTCTTTATCAATGGCCGGGTCTAATTGATCCTGGCTTGTGGGATCAACAGGTGCTTCTGTTTTAGAAATCATGTGATACGCCATTAACTGCCAGGGATTATCCGGCCTATCTGATTCTTTTGATTGATAAATCACCCAGGGAAAAGAGACCACAGGTTTTTGCTCATCTTTGTCAGGACTTTCTGTAATGGCAAAAGGCGCTTCATTATGATTCAAGTATTTTGCCCAAATATCTCCATTGCCATCTAATTGTCTGTCTTCCCAAACAACATATTTACCATCAGTTTGAGGCCTTTCCTGATTTAAAAGACCAGTGGTAATGGTTAAAGGTTTTGCATGGTCATCAGTTAAATCCAGGGCAAAAATATCATAATTGTCATTTTGCTGATCCTGCCACACCGCCCATTGATTAAACGCATGAACATTTTTTTGCATAGACGTTCCGGCAAGTACGATACTATCAGGCATACGATCATTGATTTGAACCCATTTTAGTGATGAAGTGGCGCGTCCCAGTTCATCTTTGACAGTTAATCGAATCGTGTACCATCCTGGAGGTAATATGGCGCCATTGTCATTTTTCCCATTCCATTCATAATCAATTGGATTACTGGAGATATCTTCAAAAACAATATGTCGGACCTGGGGCAGGGTAGAAAAGTTAAATCCATATTGTCTGTTGATGATCATCCGAATGGTCGCTGCATTTTCTTGAGACTGCCATTCTCCCCCTTTTTTGCCTATAACAGACAGAATATGTTCGCCTTCACTTAAACCTGTTAATTGGATAGGAATGGCGGTTTCTGTTTCAGGATGAAAATAGCCATCATCAAGGGAATACCGATACAAATCAACGCCAGAAACATGAAACACTGCATTTGTTTCACGAGAAGGTGTTTTCAAAGAACTGGTAATTTCAATTTCAGACTTGTCTGGTTTAATTTCCCAGGATACATGCACAATATGGTTATCATTTGTTGAATAACTGCCATTTTCATTTCGCGCCCTGACATACAAGTGGATTATTCCTGTATTTAGCCCTGAAAGTTCAATGGGCTGTGACACCGAAAATTCCTCACCCCATTGATCTCCTATATGATATTGATAATAATCAACCCCCAGCCCGCTGACTGTTATTGTTGCTTCAGTGGCACCGGTTCTGGAATATGGAATATTGCTTAAACTGGGCATCACCAGCATTCCCTGAAAAATATCCATTTCAGCATCCAGGCTGGATGAAGTCATTGTGCCCTGAAAGTTCAAATGAAAACTGTCTGGTAAAATGGACTGGGAATCACCTGCATAATAAATATCAGATACATCACTGGTAAACATCACAATTTCAGGAAAGTCCGCAGGGAGCACAATAATTGCTGATTTTACAGTCTCTTCATTGCCGGCATTGTCTTTTGAATAGTACTCAATAAAATGCTCTCCTTTTTCTGTTATGCGAAATGGATATGCAGGTAAAAAATCCTGTGCGCTGTCAAGTCTGTAGCTGGTTCCAACAGGGCTGGCATCATCAACAGTAAAATATATTTGGGTTTCTGGCAAAATATAATACTTGCCATCACATTCATTCATTTTACCCGAAAATCTGATTTGGGTTTCAGGGGGGTCAGTATCCATTTCACTGGTCTTGTATTGAATATCATAAGTATAATCACCCATGGCCACAAAATCAAAAATATTCAAGTATGTCAGTTTGTTATTTGTTATTCGTTCATACCTGATGTGGGTCCAATAATTGTTTGGGTTCAAGGGTTTTCCATCTGAACGAACAACACTGTGAATGTCATATTTTGCCTGTGCGGGATCATCCAATCGCATGTATACCCAACCCTCTCTGTCTGCATCAACATTAACAGTGGCAGTCATTCCATGTCCCTGAGCAGTAATATTTGTTAAGACATTAACAGGCAGTATGTTGCAGTCAGATTCATAAAGGGTATCTGGAAGGTGCTCGTCATCATTGTCAGTGTCAGCCAGAAAATCCAATAAATCATCCCTGCCTGGCTGGTCGTTTATGACCTCATGGGAAATAAAATACGCATTTATATCTGTGATAATAGATGTTTCTTCCCCGCCAAGCTCTGATGCATGGGTAAAAGATGCATTGAACTCTATAAACTCTCCTGAAAGGGAAGTAATCATATCCCAGGCCCCTTTTCGACATTTTCCAGGTTGAATATCGCCAAGATTTACTGTAAGACTTGTTTCGTCTGTTTTTTCATCATCAACTCTTGCCCCCAAAAGCTGTGCAATAAGTAAAAGTCCTTCCTTGTTTTCAACAATGCGTGGCTGCTCGGATTCAATATTGACCTGCCTTGCCATGCCATAACCTGCATTTTTTACAAGAACTCCCACAATAAAAGGAATTGGTGATTCTACAATATCCATTGTAAATGGGTTGTCACCATCAACATCTCGGGGTTGAAAATAGGTAATTTCAAGTTGTGGTTCTGGTTTCACAGTAATGATATCTGGAATCACTTCAAGAACTTCCGAAGCAATTTCTTTGCCATAGATAGAACCTGCCAGATTCGCGCCAACCCTGTATCGAACGCCATCTGCATTTGTACCGCCTGTTTCAATTTTGGGGATAATGAACCATTCAACCACTGCTGTCTTTGTTGGCGGAATAATCCCTGTGCCATCAACCGCATTAATATTTTTAAGCACAGGAGGCTGAACAAAGAACATTTCAAAGGCGTCATTGATTGCGTCTTCATTGGAAAGTGCAGGGTTTTCAAAGCTGAGTGCAGCAGCAAAATCAGTGATTGAGGCATCTCCCTCATTGTTTGTAATTTCCAATGTCGCAAGAAAACCAATCCGCTCAAGGGTTAATTCCTGCAAGATTTCAATTTTAACTCTGGCGCATAGACCCTGGTGTTGTTGCGCGCAATCACTTCCTTCTGAAAAAATCAGAAGAATGCAAATAAGGCTTATAAAACTGTGGATATTTTTTATTAGGGATTTAACCATTTTGTTATTCCTTTAAAAAAAAGTTCATTACAACGCATTCTTTTTTTCGGACACCAGCCAGGCATTGCCCACAGGATCGCCCGAAATCCTACCACAGCGTTCATGAACCAAAACACCATTGGCAAAATAGGAACGATAAAAGGTTACATCAAAATTGTACACCGAATACTTTCCTTTAAAGCGTTCATTCCTGGTTACTTTCCAGGCTTCTTTATTGATTGCAAGTAAAGTATCGCCAATCATAATTTTTCTTGATGGCATCCATCCTTTGTCACGCACCCAGAAAAGATGATCATCTGTGGTTTGAATTTTTTTGGTCTGGCCATTTTCATCTGTATACCAAATCTCTCGAATATGATCTGATATTTTTCTATGAATCCTTTTGACAACATCTGTTTTACCATCAAAAGTAATGACTTCATCAGATACCAATAAATCCTTAATGGGTTTCTGACTGCCATCTGCCATCAGTATCAGCGTATCAGGAACAAAGCATGGAAACTCACCAGTAAAATTCTTTGTTGGATTTGTTGAGGGGGAGACTTTTCCTTTCTTACCTGATGGAGAACCAAACTGCTGGGCAAAACACGAAATTGCGTTGCCAATAAATGAGACCGGGTTTGATATCATGCTGGCTGCATTGTATATGGAAAAACCAACCAAAATGGCATTTGCCACATTCAGACCTGAATTGCCATAACAAAAGGTCCGCCCTGCAAATGCGCTGTTCAGACCATATAAGCCTTGGAAAAGCTCTGCAAATCCACCTGTTGCACAGTCTGCAAAATTTGCGGAATCAAACCGCTTTCTTTTTGTATCACCAAAATAGGCAGTTCTGTAAGGAATATAAATTTCTTCCATGGCAGCCAATTCCGGTACATAGGTGATGAGCGGCTCCAAAAGTCCCCATGAGGTTTCTGCTGTAGATATCGTTAAATCGTGAATTTTGATCAGGCCATAATTTTGGACCCTCACAGTAAAATTCGCCTCAAAACCCGGGGTGACATTTTCAAAATCCTTTTTAGGTGGATCAACAACCAAAACGCCTGCTGGAACATGGGTTTCAAAGGTTTGTTCAATTTTTATTTCATATCTATCTGTAAATGGCACTGGCTCAACTGTGAAATTAATTGTTACCAGACTGCGTGACAACATGGGTTCTACCAGTTGTTGTTGTCCAGCAATGATATCCACAAGACCTGCCTCTGATGAATGCCCGGATGCCACAACTTTCCAGGACCATTTTCCTTCTTGCAAATCTGTGATTAGTGCTTCGCCTTTTTCATCTGTTTTTACAGGGCTGAGATCTTTTCTGATTGCTGTATTTCTAAGATATATGGCTGCGTTTTCAAGTTCTTGTCCTAAAATATTGATTACTTTGAATTTTGCCGATCCGGTGAGATTTGACGTAATCATTGCAAAAAGCTTGACTTCAAATGTCTGTTCTGTATTAACGCCTTTAAAAATGACTTTATCCTTATGATATCCAAAACTGGTATTATCAGGCGGTGTAAATATAATATCAAAAGTAAATGAATCGCCCACATGGATATCTGAAAGAATGGTAATTCCGTCTTCGTTTGTGGGCAGGTTGATGCGCATCCAGGAAATTTCAGCCGGTGGAACAAGTTCAACGCCACGTAAATCCTCCAGGCCCTTATTGGAAATGGTTACAGTAACAGTTTTCATTTTGCCCCGATCCATGCTGATATCGACATATCCTGTTGATGGCTCATCGACTGATATGATGGGAACTGCTGGCAAGAGACTGACATTGCCCAAAAATGTCACACGCGCTCCCTGAGAAGTAATAAACGTGTATTCAACACCAGCAGCATCTGGCGCGTCTATGTCTGCATGTAGTTGAAGTCCCACTGAACGTCTTTCTCCAGGTTTTAGGGAAAACACATCTGATCCATAATCTACTGTGCCATCCAGTTTGGTTTCCTCAGTTTCATTTCCTTCATTATCAACAGTGAAGGCTCTGAAATCAAATGTAAAATTTTCCAGGGTTTCTTCCCCTGGATTATATAACGCCACTTTAAAATTCATGGTGTCTGCTTTGGACATGCGGATATCGCCGGTTTGGGGAGAGCAATACATTCTAAAAAGATCAAAGGTGTCTTGTTTAATAATATCAAATACATCAGGATGCGCTCCCCAGATTGTAAAATGTCCGCTCAATCCAATGGGAGCATTATAAATAAAGGTGTAATTGCCATTTTCATCTGCTTTAACATCTTGAAACCATTTAAAGCCTCGGGTATAAAATCCTACCTTTAAATCAGCATCAGGTTTGGGCGTGTTGGTGCGTCTGTCAATGGCCTGTCCAGTGATAACTACATTTTCCTTATTGGTGTATACTTCTTTATCTGTCTGTGCGGTGGCAAAATATTCTGACCGTGTGATTCCTGAAGTCAACCTTCCTGAAATCTGTCCGGATTCCAGGGCTGGCTTCTTTTCTATTTGATGATAAACCGGTTTCACACCACCTTCAAAGGTTAGTATCGTGCCGGCTTCCAAACCTTGGGGCACTAAAATATCCAGATCAACACAGGTCTTTTCCCCGGGGGCAATCCTTAAATAGGCAGTGCCATCATTGCTGACTCTTGTTCCAGGCGGAAATCCCCTATATTCTGCTTTACTGATAACAATATCAGATGCATTTTGAATGGTCACATAAATGTCCCCAGGATCCGCACCATTGTTTTTGCTGACAACAACATCCATGTCCGCAAAACCATGATTATTCATGCATATTTGAATGGTCGCATACCCTCCGGCCAGAGGAAGTTCATTGGTGGTCATTTCTATTGCTTCACCCGGGCGGTTGATATCATCAATATAAAAATTACGTTCATAAATGACTTTGTTTCCGCTGTTATCAAAGGAAATTGCTGTGAAAATGATGTTTCTATTTTCTACACCATCTCCTGAAGCTCTTACGATTGTTTCAGAATAAGGTTGGCTATTAGAAACCGGCACATTGATTGTTTTCTCCCAGGTAAAATGAGACCCATTCAGGTGGATCTGCTTTAAATGAAAATTTTCCACTGGAGACTGATTTATTACTGATATTTGGAACAGGTTAAACACATTGGAAATCAGTGCCCTTGCGTTGCCATTGTCATCAGGATTAATGCGTAAATCAAGTAAAATGGGATAAACACTGACAATTCGCGCCGGGCTTTCTTTGCCATCGGAGTTCACCCCACGAACTGCGTATTGAATGATTGAATCGCCTGAATAATAATGATCAATAAAAGTCGTCTGGGTGGTCATATGGGCATTCAGTTTTTGACCGCCTTTGTAAATATGATAACCAACAACATGAGGATCATTGTTTTCCCAGGTGATATGGGGCACATTTTCATGAAGCATATGAACTTCAAGCTTGCTCACAGCACCAACTTCCATACTGAAACTGACAGGATCCGCCGGATTCTCATTGTCCACAGCATCAACAGCAGCCACAATGTATTCATAAACACCGCCAGTTTGGGGATGATCTGATAGTGAAAATTGATCTCCGGCTATGGTTTTAATTTTCAGGCTGTTTCTGTAAATGTAATAGTAATTGACTTCTTCTTCCGGGGCATCCCAGGACAGTATAACCCCTGTTTGCCCCATCAAAACAGACACATTTTGAGGCGCTTGTGGTGGTGTGCGGTCTGATATGACTGAAACAGTATTGGAAAGAGTGCTACCAGCGCCTTTTTTATTTGCACGAACACCATAGCAGTAAGTGCCATCTGTATCTGGTAGATCCATACACTCCAGATCAACTATATGTTCTGAAATAAGCATTGAAGGTGTTTCTGAGCAATCTCCTTCAATTCTGAAAATATTGTAGTGTTCCGCCCTTTCAGCAGAATCCCATTTTAGCAGCACATTTCCGCCAGATTGTGAAGTGGCTGTCATGTTTTTGGGCGCTTGTGGGGGATCGGGTAGATCTGTATTGTAAATTTCAAGGATGGATCCTTTATTGATGGCATTACCTATATTTCCAGAAACATCTGTTGCTTCCAGAATAAAATGACCATCCCCTTTTCCCATATCTGGTTTTAAACGAAGCACACCTTTCCAATGATCATCAAAAGCAGAAACAGGGATATTAACCCCGCCCCCTTCAGGCGGTTCAAACCGCAATATGGGAATAGATCCTGGCTGCAAGGGTTCATTGAGGAGCAGTGTAATATCAATTTCAATAGTTTCAATAATCTGAACCGGTTCATCTGCATTTATTAAAATATCTGCAACCGGGCCATCTGTATCGATAAGCAAATCAGTGCCTGAAGGATTTCCTGTAAAGGTGTTACCTGTCATATCCTGGCCAGAAATAGTTATGTCTGCAACTCCTGATGGTGTATCTTTACTTATTGTGTAGATGCCATTGTAAAGTAAATCATCAGTTTTTGTCAGCTTGATTGATTCAGGCGAGGTAACGCCATCGGGCAAAATGAGCAAGGTTGGCTTTTGAGACAACTTTTCATCCACAGCCAAAGAAATTTGCACATTGCCAACACCAAAAGGCGGCATTTTATCAAATGAGATTTCAAAAGATGGCGGCGTGGCATCATATGCAATTTCTACCCAATTGGACAGTTTGCTGGAATTACCGGCTTTATCAAGGCCGGCTACAGCATAGTAGAAAATGCCATCAATGGGTGGATTATTTACAAAAGTCAGATCATATTGATCAGTTTTGATGAGGGTTGCCTGATTTGGATCTGAAAAAGGGGCATCATGGCGATAAATATTGAATGTCTCAGGACGTTCCCCTTCTTCAGCATATTGCCATTGCAGAATAATGCCAATACCGGCAGTAATTTTAGGGGCAAGTAAAACAGGAGGTGATGGCGGGCCTGAATCCAGAACAATATCAACAGAATTTGAAGATGGGCTGACACCCATATCATCCATTGCTGCTGCTTTGATCACATTGGAACCCTCAACAAGCCCAACATGGTCCACTTGAAAATGACCATTGGGTCCGGCCTGTATTGATGCCACCACAAAAGCATTTCGTCTGATTTCAAGGGCAATCCCTGGTTCAGCAGTACCATGAACAGTCACCGGTCCGGTATGTACCAGCATATCCTTTGATGGTTCTGTAATCACTGGTGCTTTTGGGGGCGTAATATCTATGACAATATTCTTTTCAGCAGTGGCAATATTGTCAGCCTTATCTTTTGCCAGCAGCTTTATGCGATAAATGCCATTTTCCAGGGAACGAACATCCCAATAAAAAGTAAATGGACTTTGTGATACTGTCTCAATCAGCACGTCATTCATGTATAATTCAATAGATGCCAACCCAAGCAATGCGGTTGCACTGGAACTGACAGTCAGGGGTCTGTGAATGATCTGGCCTTCTTCAATAGTAAAGGTATGAATAACAGGGCCTTCAGTGACATAAGTCAAATCAATAGAAGTTAAATCAGATACCGCACCTGTGGCACTTTTAAATTGAACAAACACAGTTTTACTACCGCCACCTTCTGATAATTTGAAATCATGGGTGCGGGTATAATTATCAAAATATGCATTGGCAAATGTCGAATCCTCACTGATTCGCATTTCCTTCGCGCTTCGACAGGCCAGTTTCAAGACTATGTTGCGATTGCCAACAGTGGTTTCGTTGTTCAATGTCCCAATGGCAGGTGTTAACAATGGTTCATGGGAAAGATAGGGTTCAAAATCTATATTTCCGCTCATTTTTTCTGCGATTGTGGCCTCTTGGAGCGATCCCCACCAGTTTTCTTTTGCATGAAGTATTGTTGCGCCTGAAGCAGCAGCATTTTTATCAGTATTCAGTTTGATTACAGAATTGGTGATAGTCAACTGGGAATTGTCTTCAATTTGAACACCAATGGCATTGTACATAATCAGTGCATCAGAAGTATTGACCACAGCACCATTTGTTAGGTTCAGTCCATATGAGCTGTTGTTCAGGCAGGAAATGGCATCCACTTGAGGGGATGAACGATTGATCTCAAGTCCTTTTCCATATTCAATAATCACGTGGTTTAAGATGGATGTGTCACTATTTTCAACTGTAATGCCATTCCAATTGCCAGGACTTTCTGAGGAACTGTTTTCGCAAGTCATAACAATGGGATCCAGTGGTGTACCTGAAGCAATCAATGCGCCGGACTTTACAATAAGACCGCTGCCATTTCTAAATTTAAGGATTGTTCCAGGAGTAATAAACAGACTTGCACCTTCCATGACCATTATGGTGTTGTGAATGGCAATTTCTTTCTGTTGTCCACTGCCAATGATTAAATCTTCTGTAATCTGACCGGCATAAGGATCTTTCCAGGAGGCTGTTTCAACCGATTGTTCATATTCATCAAAAACATTATAAGCCACAACAGCAAAATACCAGATTTTACTTCTGTCCAGGCCATTGACTTCCAATTCTTTGGTATCAGGATCAATGATTTCTTGTCCTTGAAGGTCTTCCACAGAATGAAAGTCGATATCCTGGTAATAGAGTTTAAATCCCTGGAATCCACAAAGATTTTGTGTGGCATAATCTTGCCATGAAATAACTGCTGAGTCTGGTTCTTTTCCAGGGGCAACAGTAATACTTGTAACTGGTGGAACTGGTGCTATTATTTCAATTTTCAGTGGATTAACCTGAAATATTTTATTGCCTGCCTGATCAACCGAAACAATGGCCGCATAATACAATTGATTCAACTCAAGGGCAGTTAAATGGAATGTTCTAGCATCTTCATTCACCCAGGCAATTGGGGCATGATTTTCAATGGTATCAAAACTGTCATCCTTTTTGACAAATACTTGAAAACCACCAAGATCATCAGGTGGCGTATAATTCCAGGCGATTACAGCAGTATCACAAGTCAATTGCTGAATTTTCGGCTGTGGCGCAGGAGGCGGGGTGGCATCCAGGAAAAATGAATACACATCAGTTACAGAAGACATCATGTTGCCAACAAGATCTTGACCGCCGGAAATATGGGTGACAGTAATGTTTCCATCCATTTCGCCAGACATGCTGATATCTGGCGTCACAAAGGTATCGTTGGGATGAAGGGTCGTCATCCAGGTGCCGCCCGATGGAATCACCGGATTTGTTTCTCCTGAACCGACCATGTCAATTATCGGCACTGCATTTGTATCCATTGAAGAGTTAAATTTTATGGTCAATCTGAAATTATCCACCCCACTCACAGGACTGATATAATTTGCCTGAATACTGCTGAATTCAGGTTTTACTGTATCCACTATGTTTAGAGTAACTGTATTACTGATGGAATTCCCTGCTTTGTCTCTTAGAATGTTGGCTGGCGAAATTGTTTCATTGCCAGCAATAGTAAATCCTTTTGTAATGACAATAATGCATTGGGTTTGATCATTATTCCAGATGACCTTGTTTAAATGGCCATACAATTTGCCTTGTGGAGAGAGATTTTCATTGGCTTCTGTACTGTTGTCTGAAAGGGAAGAAGAATTCATGGATTCATTAAACATAAAGAAATAGCGGTCTCCAATGCTGACTGTTCCACTGCCATCCAAATCATCAAAAAAAACGTCAACAATTTCTGGCTGAACATTGTCTCGACCCAAAAGATAATGAGACCCCTGAACTGAATTTCCAGCCATGTCACTGACAAAATTTCCTGGAATCACCTGCTCATCTCCAATGATTGTAAAACCTTGTGAAACTGTGAGGGTCAAGGTTTTTGCATTGGATCCCCATGCAATGGCGTTGGTACTGCCATATTTGAGACCACCAAAGGGCCTTAAATGCACATTGGCATCCTGTGTGCCATCTTTTATTACTGAAACATTCATGGCTTCATTAAACTGGAAAACATATTGATCCCCAAGACTTAATACGTCATTGAAGTCAATATCAATCCAATCAAGGCGTGTAAAAACTGGTGCAACAGTGTCAATAACAGGTAATATCTGGGTGCCAACAGCCATATTTCCAAAAAGATCTGTGAGCTGAAATGGGCTGACACTTTCCTGGCCCAAGATTGAAAAGCCCTGGGTCAGGGTAATGATCAGTGTCTTTTTATCAACTGTCCATCTAATTGTGTTTGTCTGTCCAAAATTCAGATCACCTTCCACCTGGAAATGCGCATTGGCATCAGTGGTGGCATCAACAATCAGGGACGTATCCATTTCTTCAGAAAAATGAAAGTAATATTCATCCCCAATACTCAAGGAATGACTACCATCAAGATCATTAAATTCAACAGATTCAAGGTGGGGCGGAGTCAACTCGCTGATATCTTCCATAAGCCAGATTTCAGGGACTGCAACGCGCATGGATGTATCTGGATTGTCGTGAACAAATTGTAATCTTAATTCTCCATTGGCATAATAGGACGATGGCAGTGAAAACTCAAACTGCACAGGATTTGATGTGGGCATATGCCTGGAATCATGTATGATGTTGTCATTGCCATCAAAAAGGCTTTGTATACTTCCTCCAGGATCGCCATTAAAATAGCTGGTTCTTATTTTATAACGTTTTGCGGTATCAAGGGCAGTATAATCTACAATAACACGATTTTTATCCCAGGCAATGGTTCGATCGGGTCGTTTTTGTGAAGCATCCCATTCATCTGAAAGTGTTCCTTGAGATAGTTCAGGAGGCGAAATGGCACCATAATGAGAACTGCTTTCCTCGCTAAAATTAATATAGGAAAAAAGGGTGGCCACTGCGGTTTGAAAAGGATCAAAAATCACCTTGTCACTAATTTCATTCCCGGTGGCATCTGGATTATCAACAGCATGATAAGGCCCGCTGGCATCAGAATCGCCCCACCATGTCTGTCTGGCATCCAATATATTTGATGTATTATTTTTTACCCCATATTCTCTGTTCATGAAAATCCGATTATTGGTCAGAACAGGATTTGAGTTGTTGTTCGCTTCTATGCCATCAGAAAAGTTCGTGGAAATACTGTTAAATGTGATTTGTGGATTTGAATTGCCATACAGATAAATACCATTGCCAAAACTGCCCCAAATCTTATTGCCAGTCAATATGGGAGATGCATGATGACATGCAATGCCATTTTGAGAGCTGTTGGAAAATTCGGAGTTTTCAACCCAAATATCTGCATTGGTTATTTGAAGGGTGTGATAATAGCGCATGATTACATGATTAAAATGGGATGATTTTTCAAAAAAAGAATCATTAAAGGTAATACCCATCCAGTCGCCATTCATTGGGAGGCTGTCCGAGCCATCATCATTGCTGTCTCCTTGATAACTGTCATCTTTAATGGAAGTAAAAACAATTTTGTTTTCAGAAGTGCCATCAGCAATCAATGCGCCATTGACAATGATTCTTGCGGAACTGGCAAATTTAATTGTAACCCCTGGATCTATTGTAAGAAACGTATACAAGGGAACAGATAAGGTGTTATGTAAAATGTAAGTGCTTGTTTCGTTGGGCGTGTCTTTTGCCCAGATTCTTAGATTTGAATGGTTTTGAATTTCATTGCCTAAAATTTCAATATAGTTTTTTGTATTTGGGCACAGCACATTGGTCGCATCTGGTAAGGCAGATGCTGGAATTCTCAAGGAAATTTGGTTATTAATGATGATATTGTCAGTAATTGTTGAACTGCCTGTTGCATTGTAATAATAAATCCCATAGGTTGTATTATTTTGGATATGGTTACTATCAATAATTGGTGTTGCATAATCCACACAAATGCCTGTGCGATTGTCATGAATTGTATTTCCCTGATCTATGGGAGTGCTGTTACTCTGATGATAAATGCCATGATCAGTGTTATTGGAAATAATACAATTTTTGATGACTGAAGAAGCATTAAATGTTTGAATACCATGTGATGAACTATGTGAGATTTCACTTGAAATCACAGACATATCGCATTGAGAAATACTTAATCCCCCATAAAGAATTTTTACATGCTCAAGTATGGATGATTCTGCATTATCAAAATAAATGCGGTTCCAATACCCGCGGGTTCCTTCGGACTGGCCATCATTGTTAGTATCTCCACCATGATTATCATCTGTATAAGCGGTAAACACAATTGGGTCATTATCAGTTCCAATGGCAACCAGACTGCCTTCTACTGTTATTCGCCTGTTTTGCGCCAGTTTAATGATAGCACCCGAACGAAATGTTATCTTTACGCCATCAGGAATGCTTAAATTGGAGGCAATATAATAAAGGCCTCGGCCCAGGGACATATCTGTTGAAATGGTTCCACCAAGGGTAATTTTTGCATTTTCAGCATTCATTGTGGTGGTGGAAATCAACAGGCCATTGCTTTCATTGGGAACTTCATCAATGGTGGTGAGCTTAAAATAATAAACCTGATCTGGGGACAGGTCGCTTTCATGATAATTGATTGCATGTTTGCCAATAGAATAGGGGATAGAATTATCGTAATCCGGATGGTTGCTTCCAAAAAGGGTTCCATCTGTTGAAATATATAAAAGCTGGTCCGCCAGGTCGCCATCACTGTTTAAACTGGGTTCCCAGCTTAGATACACTGATGGTTTTGTTTGTGGAATTTGAGTTACAGAAACAGCTAAATTACTGATATCCTCGGGCGGGGTATTGTCAGTGTTGCCAGTGGATTGCACCGGGCCAAAAGGGGATGAATGGGTAAAGTTACCTGCCCGGTCAACAGCAGCAATATAGTAATAGTAATCAACGTCTTTGCTTACAGTATCATCAAACAGCGTGTTATCTTTACTGGTCTGGCCAATGAGGTCATAATCAAAGCCATTTTCACTTCTATAAATGTCATATCGACTAATATCCCCATCGGCCGATTGTTTCCAGGTCAGCCTGATACCGCCGCTCACGCCACTTAAATTCTGGGCAAATAAATCAGTTGGAAGTTCAGGCGGGGTGGTATCAATAGTAATATGAACGATCTCGGAAGCTGTTTTTCTGTTTCCTACCTTATCCTTTGCGCGTGCCTGGATGATATATTCTCCATCAGAAGGATTTTCCCAGCAATATTGCCAAAAACCTTGAGTGGTTATAGTTGATGCATAATGCCATTTAATGGTGCCATTTGTGTTTTGAATCCCCACTTCTACAATTTTTACACCAGTGTCTATATCTGAAACTGTTCCAGAAATTATAATTTCTTTAGGTTGAAGTACATCACCATTGTGCGGATGAGTCAAATGAATCTCAGGCGGTGTGTGGTCACTGGAATGCGCCTTTATCAGCATTATTTCTGAAACCACTGTCCGCAGGCCGGAAACACTATTAAAAAACAGTTTTAGATTACCACTTTCCATGGATGAGGAAGGAATTGCAAAATGATATTGAACTGGCGTTTGAGATGGCAAGATCATTGGGGAGTGGATCATTTTGTCGTTAATATCTGTAAGGGTTTGTACTGTGTTTAAGGCATCTTTGTTGAGGAAGGTAATCAAGATTCGGTAGGGCGAAGTGGATGAAAGCCCCATATATTCAGCAGTGATTTGTTTTTCCTCAAGGCTGTAAAGGAAGGAGTCTGTATTATGGTCTCCCCATTCTTGAGAAGATGTACCACTGACAACAGGTTGAAGAATACCATAGCCATAATGATCGGTGCCGCCGGCATTAAAGTAACTAAATTCAGTGCCATCAGTGAGGAAATGATCATAGTTGATATATTCGCTGACTTCATCGCCAGTGCCCGGGCCATCGCCGCCAGGGCCATCGGAAGCCCCCCACCAGACACCAGTTGCTTGAATTGTTGAATGTGAGATATTTCTGATACCATAAGCATGATTTCCAAAAATTTCACAATGGGTTAAACTGGTTGGAACACTGGTTTCAATGCCATTGTTAAAATTGGAAAATACCTTGCAATTAATAATATTATGTTCGCCAGAATATTCCAGGCTGATACCATTATTGGCATTGCTAAAAATGTCATTATTGACAAATGTGATACTGCTCTGCAACGCTCTGAAACCATTTGATATTGAATTGGAAATCTGTGAATTTTTAATTGAAAAACCAGTTTGATAGGCATAAATCAATCCATTATGATAACTTCCCCCATAGCGAAGAATGGCATGATCAATATTGCACAAAGAGCCATTGGCCTGATTGGACACATAAATGCCGCGCCAATCACCATTTAAAGGGGTTGAATCATTGCCATCCTCATTAAAATCACCGCCAGACCAGTCATCTTTGTATGAAGTAAACACAATGGGATATTCTGATGTGCCTATGGCTGAAATGGCTCCATGAATGGTCAGTCCTGAATTTGAGTAGAATTTTACAATAACGCCAGGATCAATGGTCAGTGTGTACTCAGGATTCATGGTGAGGGTATCATAAATCTGGTAGGTATTGATTTCATGAGCTTCTCCTTGATAAAGGACTTTAAAATGAAGATCTTTATTTCTTTGATTGCCACGCATCCATATGCCATTGAGGGTATTTGGGCCCAGGATATTGTTGTCTTCAGTACCAGGAATTGCACTCCCTGGAAGCATCACACCATATTTATTGCCAGTGATTGTATTTTCTTTAATGATTGGCGCATTGTCCGCCTGTTGAAAACAAATGCCCCATTCATGATTGTTTGTAATGATATTTCTCTTTATTTCGGGCGTTGCTCTAAAAACATGAATACCATTGCTATTGCCAGAAATAGTATTGTCAACGTCTTTTGGAGTGGACAATTGTTGATAATATCCATAATGATAAAGCCCATAATCATTACAATTGGAAATCCTGTTGCCCTGGAGCAATGGCGATGATTCATCAGTATAAATGCCATGAGAACTGCTTTTTTCTATATGGCAAGAAACAATTGATATATCGGCATTTTTCATGTAAACAGCGCCCTGATTGTTTCTGCCTGCATATCTCACACTGACATTTTCAAGGCGTGTCATAAAATCAACAACAGAATCAGAAAAAGAGATATGTCGCCAATCTCCAGGCGTTCCAATACTGAAACCATCGCCATTGGTGTCTCCGCCATATTCATCATCTTGGTAAGAAGTAAACACAATCTTTTCTGAATCACTACCAGCAGCATAAAATGCGCCCTGCACATATAAACCGGTGTTCATGGCAAATTTCCAGATGACACCAGGCTCAATTGTCAGTTTTACTCCTGTTGCAATGGTTGAATTTCCAGATACTTGATAATACACATTCACAGGGGAGGACTTAAGGGTAAGACTTCGCTCTAAAACATTACCCAGAATTTCTATTTGATTGTTTGTATTGGGAAAAAAGGTATTTCCTGCATTGTTATCAGGAAGAGAAGAAAAAGGGACGCGCAAGGAGATATTATTATTTGTAATTGTATTATTTTTTATTTCAAAGGAATCACCAGTGTTATTACAGAAAATGCCATAAGTGGCATTATGAGTGATCGTATTTCCATCAATCATCGGTTTGGCCGATTGGACATAAATGCCACATTTATCGTTGTATGAAATGGTATTGTTTTTGATTAGTGGAGAAGCATTGTAAACATAAATGCCATGAGCAGAACTCTGTGAAATTTCACTTGAAATAATAGAAATCTCAGATTGAGATATGTAGATATTTCCATTTGATCCCCCAAAATAGATTTTCACATATTCAAGTATACTTGATGTCGCATTTTCAAAAACAATTCGGTCCCAATAACCTTTACTCCCCATAGAGACGCCATCACTATTGGAATCACCAGCATAGGTATCATCAGAAAAAGCAGTAAATATAATGGGATTGTCATGGGTGCCAATTGCGGTAAGGGTTCCTCTGACAGTCAATCTGCGACCAGCGGCAAATTTAACAATAACCCCGGGTTTTATGGTTAATGCTGCGCCATAATCCACTGTCAGGTGATTGCTGACATAAAACACACCCGCAGACCATGTGGTATCTGTATTGATTGTACCAGAAATTGTGGTAAACGCTGTTGTGCTGGGCGTGATTGATTCTGATATAACGCCATGACTGATATTTCCAGATGAATCCTTTGTGCGGATGCGTACCTGATAAGCAGTGTCGTTATCCAGATTTTGTATGATATAAACAGTGGCTTCTTTTCCAATACTGAGGGCTTTTTGCCATGTTTGTCCATTATCTGTTGAAATCTCAAGTAATTGATCCATTAGATCAAGGATAGTATTTTCGCTTTTTGTCCAGCTTAAATAAATAAATTCATTGCCAGGGATTGCATTTAATTGGGTCACATCTTCAGGGGGAATTGTGTCTGGTATTTCGTTATTGATTGATATCACCGGGCCATAAGACTCAGAAATGCGGATATTTCCTGCATGATCTAATGTGTTAATCCGGTAATAATATTGAATGCCATCAGTCACACTGATATCAGTATATTGATTTACGAAAGAATCAACTGTCGCTATGGTTGTATAAGGTTCGTTCGGGCTGAGACTTCGTTCAATCTGATAAGAGATAACATCATTTGCGCCAGCGCCATCATCAGCAGACAATTGCCATACAAGACAAATTGTTGAACCAGAATCCTCTGGCGCATCAAAAGCGGATATATTTGAGACTGCCTCAGGCGGGGTTTGATTGACTGTTATGACGACTCCATTGTCAACTGTTTCAAGATTTCCAGCCCTGTCTCTTGCCCTGGCATATATGGTGTATTGTGCATCTGAGGGCAATGTCCATTGATACTGCCATTTGCTATCACTTTGAAGCTGTGATACAGGCATCCATGAAATGCCAGTGCCTTGATCAATTCCTATTTCAATGTATTGAATGCCGCTGCCATCATCTGTAGAATGGCCGGATATTTCAACAATTGATCCAGACAATTGTTGATCTGTTTGGGGAAAAATAATTGTGGAAATTGGGGGTTGAATATCATCAGTATCCGCACGTTCAATAATCCAAACCTTTGAAATCATTGCGCGATAGCCATTTTCTCTCAAAAATTGTAATTGAAGGGTGCCTGAACTGTGGGAATCCGGCGGTAAGTAATAATGATATTGGACAGGCGCATTTCCTGGCATATTCAATTGGCTGTGAATTTCACGATCCTGATGGTCAACCAGCCTTTGAATATTGCCGCCAATAGCAGAAGTATTGTCAGCATTATAATACGTGAGAAAGACTTCATAGCGGGATTCAGGGTCAATTGTGGGATAATCTAAAATAACATTTTCCAGATCATATAAAACAAGTTTGTCTGCTCCCCATTCACTACTGATTGTTCCTTTTGTAGCAGTTGGGCCAAGAATTGTACCCGTTTTTTCATTTGTACCGGCATCAAAATAATTGAATTTACTGCCATTCATGCGAAATTGGGTATAATTCACATTTTCGCTTACCGCATCGCCATCGCCCAATCCAGCACCGCTCGGGCCATCAGGAGAACCCCACCATAGGTCATGGGTCTGAACAATAGTATTTGAAGTATTGTTAATGCCATATCCTAAATTTCCAAATATTTCACAATGGGTCAAATCAGCAGTAACACTGTAGGTCGTTTCAATGCCATGTTCAGTATTGGCATAAATTTTACAATCAATGATATCGTGACTGCCAGTATACTCCAGGCTGATCCCATCCTTTGTGTGTCCAAATACTTCATTATTTAAAAAGGTGATATTGGCCTGATGGGCCCTGACACCATTTGTTTTTGAATTGGAAATAATTGAATTTTTTAGTAAAACATCAGATCTGTTGGCGTAAATCAACCCCTCATTATAACTTCCGCCATAGCAAAGGATGGCATGATCAAAGACACACAATGTCCCATTGGTTTCATTGGAAATATTGATGCCCCGCCAATCTCCATTAACCGGGCTGGAATCATACGCATCCAGATTAAAATCCCCACCAAAGCGATCATCTTTATAGGAAGTAAAAACAATGGGACGTTCGGATATACCTGAAGCTAAAATTGCGCCATTAATTGTCAGGCCTGCGTTTGTCGAGAACTTTACGATAACGCCCGGATCTATGGTGAATGTGTTTTCAGGCTTTATGGTCAGGATACCATCAACTTGATAGGTATTGATTTCATAGTTCGGGCCAGAAATTACTTTAAAATGAAGATTTGAATTTCTTGTGTTTCCACGAATCCATATCCCATTATGGCTGTTTGGCCCAAGAATGTTATTATCTTCACTACCCGGAATGGCACTTGCAGGCAGAAATACACCCTGATAATTGCCTGTAATGGTATTTTCTTTTATTATTGGGGCATTATCTGCTTGATGAAAGTAAATTCCCCATTCATGATTGTTTGTTATTGTATTTCTATGAATGTCTGGGGTTGACTTTAAAACAAAGATACCAGTGCTATTGCCAGAAATGATATTTTCAATATCTTTTGGTGTGGACAATTGATTATAATATCCATAATGATAAATGCCATAATGATAACAGTTGGCAATCCTGTTTTTATGGATCAAGGGAGAGGATTCATTCGTATAAATGCCATAGGAACCGCTCTGATCAATTTCGCTGGAAATAATTGAAACATCCGCTTTTTCCATGTAAACAGCGCCCTGGTTGTTCCCTCCTGCAAATCTAATCACGACATTTTCAAGACGAGTGATAAAATCAACAACAGAATCCGAAAAAGAAATGCGTCGCCAATCTCCAGGTACTCCAGTGCTGAATCCATCGGCATTGGTATCGCCGCCAAAAGCATCATCTTGATACGAAGTAAACACAATTTTGTCTGAATCTGTGCCTGCTGCATAAAATGCGCCCTCTACAGATAAACCTGTATTTTGTGCAAATTTCCATATAACGCCCGGTTCAACAGTCATCATCACGCCTGTTGCAATGGTAGTATTACCAGATACTTGATAATATAGATTTTCTGATGAAGATCTTAAGGTAAGACTGCGTTTTAAGGTGTTTCCCAGGATTTCAATTTGATTTTTGGTATTTGGGAACAGTGTATTTCCAGCATTTTCATGGGGAAGACATGAAAAAGGGACTCGCAGGGGTATAGTATTGTTTGTGATGGTGTTATTCTGTATGTCAAAATACTCCCCTGCATGACTACAATAAATGCCATAAGTGCCATTATTTTGGATACTATTCCCATCAATAGTGGGTGTTGAATTTTGCACATAAATGCCACATTGATCATTGTTTGAAATGGTATTGTTTTTGATTAGTGGAGAGGCACTGGAAGCATAAATGCCATGGGATGCACTATTGGCAATATGACTTGAAATAACAGTAAGTTCGGATCCATAAGAGTAGATATTTCCATAGGATCCTCCATAGTAAATGTTTACATATTCAAGGACACATGCAGTGGCATTTTCAAAATAAAGTCTGTCCCAATACCCTTTAGTTCCCTGGGATAGGCCATCACCATTGGAATCGCCACCATAGGTATCATCAGTAAATGAAGTAAACACAACAGGGGTGTTGGTGGTTCCCACAGCGATGAGTGTGCCTCTGATGGTCAATCTTCTGCCAGCTGCAAATTTTACAATGACCCCTGGTTTTATGGTTAATGTAACGCCAGTATTGACTACCAGATGATTGCTGACATAAAATACGCCCGCAGACCAGGTTGTATCTGTGTTTATTGTACCTGAGACAGTGCTAAATGCAGTCTGGCTAGGCATTAGTGATTCTGTTGTAACGCCATCACTGATATTGCCGGAAGAATCTATTGTACGAATTCTGATACGATAAGCAATATCATTATTGAGATTGTCAATGAGGTAGAACTCCCTTTCCTTCCCGAGGCGCAATGCTGGCTGCCATGATGCTCCTTCATCAACTGAAATATCGAGAAGTTGGTCCATGAGATCAAGGGCCGTATCATTACTTTTGGTCCAGGTCACATAAATAAACTGATTTCCAGGGGTTGCATTGAGGTGGGTAATTTCTTCAGGGGGTGTGTTGTCAGGTGTCTCATTACTTATTGACATAACCGGGCCATAGCTTTCTGAAACGCTGGTGTTTCCAGCCTGATCATAAGCCTTGATCCGGTAGTAATAGTGGGTGTCATCAGTTGGAGTAATATCGGTATATTGATTTATGCCAGAACCAACTGTCATAATGGAGGAAAAATTGCCATCAAGATGGGTACTGCGTTCAATTTCATAGTGGATGACATCATTTGAACCCTTGCCATCATCATTAGATAGGTCCCATAACAGGCAAATGCTTGAACCAGAATCTTCTGGAGCATCAAAGGCAGAAAGATTCAGCACCGATGCTGGCGGCGTCTGGTTGACTGTTATGTTTATGCCAGATGCAGCCTGTTCGAGATTTCCAGCCCTATCTCTTGCCCGGGCATAAATGGTGTATTGACCATCTGAAGGCAATGTCCATTGATACAGCCATCCACCATTACTTTTCAACTGTGTCACTGGAAACCATGAAATATCTTTGCCATGATCTATTCCAATTTCTATACTTTGAATGCCACTGCTATTATCTGTTGAATTTCCTGTAATATCAAAACGATTTCCAGCCAGATGATCATCTGATATTGGAGATACAATCGTTGAAACCGGGGGAGAAATATCATCAGTATCTGTACCTTCGATAATCCAAACCTTTGAAATTACTGCGCGATACCCATTTTGTCGAATAAATTTTAGTTGAAGGCTTAAAGAATTGTGAGAATCTGGTGGTAAGTAAAAATGATACTGGACAGGCGCATTTCCTGGAATATTTAAACTGCTGTGTATTTCAATATTTTGTTGATCAACCAGGCGTTGTATATTCCCTCCAATTCCAGAAGTATTGTCGGCATTAAAATATGTTAGAAAAACTTCATATCGTGATGCAGCATCAATGGAGGGATAATCTAAAATTACATTTTCCATATCGTATAATATACTTCTGCCGCTGCCCCATTCAGAACTGATTGTACCTTTTGTTACAGTGGGACCGGGAATTGTTCCCTGACTGACATTTGTACCTGCATCAAAATAGGTGAATGCTGTTCCATGTATGAGAAAATTATCATAATTGACATTTTCACTGACTTCATCCCCAGAACCGGTTCCAGTGCCGCCAGGGCCATCAGGTGCGCCCCACCAGATGCCGGTGGCCTGAATTATTGCACTGGAGTCATTTTGAATGCCATATGCCTGATTGCCAAAAATTTCGCAATTTGTGAGATGCGCAGTGACACTGTAGGTGGTTTCAATGCCATTTTCAGAATTGGCAAATAATTGGCAATCTGTAATTGTGTGATTACCGGAGTATTCCAGGCTGATACCATCCTTTGAATTGCCAAATATTTCATTATTTCTAAATGTGATATTTGCCCGATAAGCCCTGAAACCATTCGTTTGAGAGTTGGAAATCTGAGAATTCTTTATAACAACATTCGCTCTGTCTGCATACACTTGACCTTCATTATAACTGCCACCATATCGAAGTACTGCATGATCAATAACACAGATTGCCCCATTGGTCTGATTGGTAATATAAATGCCTCGCCAATCACCATTTGAAGGAGCAGAATTAAAGCCATCCAAATTAAAATCCCCACCAAACCGGTCATCTTTGTACGATGTAAAAACAATGGGCAGATCGGATGTACCTGAGGCTGAAATTGCGCCATTAATGGTCAGTCCTGCATTTGAATCAAATTTTATAATGACCCCCGGGTGGATGGTCAGGGTCTTTTCAGCACTGATTGTGAGAGTGCTATAAATCTGGTAGGTATTGATTTCATGATTTTCGCCGGCATAAAGCAGTTTCAAATGAAGATCTGAATTTCTAACATTTCCATGAATCCATATGCCATTGTGACTGTTTGGCCCAAGAATGTTATCATCTTCAGTGCCAGGAAGAGAACTTGCTGGAAGGCAGACCCCTTGTTTATTCCCTGTGATTGTATTTTCCTTGATTATTGGCGCGTCATTTGCCTGTGCAAAAAAAATTCCCCATTCTTGATTGTTTGTAATGGTATTACCCTGAATTTCTGGAGCAGTCCTATTGACAAAAATGCCATTTTCATTGCCGAAAATCGTATTTTCAATATCTTTTGGCGAAGACTGTTGGTAATAGGCATTATGATAAATGCCATGATCATTGCAGTTTGTAATCCGGTTGCCCTGGATATGTGCTGATGATTCATACGTATAAATGCCATAAGAACTGCTTTTTTCGATATGACAGGAAATGATTGAACAGTCTGTTTGATACACATAAACTGCGCCGGAATTGTTGTGTCCGGCATATCGAATCACGCAGTTTTTCATCTTAATAAGACTGGTCACCGCCTGATTAAAATGGATATTATCCCAATCACCTGGCTGGCCATTTCCAGGGCCATCTTCATTGGTATCGCCACCATATTCATCATCTCTAATTGATGTAAATATTATGGGATTGTTGACATCGCCCTCAGCCACCAAAGCACTTTGATTGATTGTTAGACCACAATTAGAATGAAATTTCACAATGGTTCCTGGCGCAATGGTCAAGGTGACACCAGGATTGACAGTAATATCTCGGGTAATGAAATGGACATCACCCGTCCATATTGTATCCTGAGTGATATGACTATCTATAGTTACACTTGCTGGACTCAGCAGTGGCGAAGATATGATTCCCGAAATAGTCAGGAATAATACAAGGACAATTTTTATGAATGGATTATGTTTCATGGAAATACTCCCAATTATGGGCTGGCCCGATTAAAAAGATACAAAATTTTAGGCATTTATCAATCTTATAAAATACACTGTGCATTGCTATTTGTATCTATTAAACTCGGTCAAGCCATAGACATCCTTAATATTTTTCTTAATAATTCACCCACACTGGAGCGTGTGAATAAAAAAGCAATTTCTATGCCAGGAGGGTGAGTTGGGGTCGTTGACATTTTTAACTCCAAACAATAAAAATTATAGGATTTCCTGCCATTAATTATCGACATTTGTAAGGATGTTCGCCCAATTTCCCTTGAAAATCAACTAAATAAACTCAAGGCCATTTCCGACATCAAAAAGATATCATCAGAAGCATTTCAACATATTGTTAATACAAATAAATCGAATTCTGAGCCCATCAATGATGATATTTCTGATCAACCACACTTTACAAATCATTTGAACTATATTAAATTGTGATTCCTGAGTGCATAAAAAACGATTGGCGGGATAATAGAATGAAAAAATTACTGAAACTCGATAAAATCGATAGATGTGGGGTCTCCCAAACAGGTATTCAACGCCGAGTATTAATAATTGCAAAAAGGAATTTAAAGTATGGAAAATCAATTCGCAATAAAAACACTGGTGTCAGATGACGTATATACAGACCG
>Ga0272440_1000708_pt1 | contig 28100 bp, 33 predicted proteins | sample SSMMMBAug17_FD_192440 | JGI IMG/M metagenome (GOLD analysis project Ga0272440, IMG submission 192440) | Marine sediment archaeal communities from Little Sippewissett salt marsh, Falmouth, MA, United States - SSM-MMB-Aug17 | ecosystem: Environmental > Aquatic > Marine > Wetlands > Sediment ... | reverse complement strand
TAGCGCGCCTCGAACTCGTCGGTGTCCATGCGCAGCAGCTTCCAGAGGCGCTTCACCCCGCGCCCCCTTCCCGCCGCGCCCGCGCCAGGCGCCGTGCGCGCACCAGCTCCAGGATGGCCTCGCCGCTCTCCTTCTGGATCATCACCAGCTCGGCCGGCGTGATTTTCCCGTCGGCCCAGCTCTCGAGCAGCCCTTGGGCTATCTCGCCGACCTCGGCCAGCGCTTTGTCAACAGTCCCGCCCTGCGAGTCGATCGCTGCCCGGATCTGCTCCTCGCGCTCGGCGGGGATGGGCTTCTCGCACTCGGCCCAGCGATACACCGTGCGCAGGTTGACGCCGCAGGCCGCCGAAACGGCCTTGTGCGCGCCGCTGACCTTGATGGCCTCCGGCAGCGAGATCTCGTAGTAGTTAGCCACGGGGCCAAACCTCTCCGCGCGATTGGCCTTGTGCCCCCTTCTTTGCTGCGTCACAATGCCTGCGGGGAGGGGGGACAATGCGTAGAATCGGACCGGTTGGGGAGGCCGACGCGCGCCCGCAGCGCGCGCCGGCGGCTCGCGGGGAAGGCGACCCGTCGAGCACACTCCCCGTCAGCAGTTCGGGAGTGAAGGTGCCCCGGAATTCGATGCAGCCGCGTGCCATCTCAGCGCACCCCGGCCGGCCGGGGCTTCGGCAGCCGCACCGCCCGGCCGTCCAGCCAGACCATCGCGCGCGGGTGATCCTCGCGCAGCTCGGCCAGCAGGCCCTCCGCGCTCCGGCGCGCCTCGGCCTTGGTGTCGAGGAACTGCGCCCAGACTTCGCGAGGCGCTCCGGGGCGGTTGCGGTGTTCGATGAGGTGAGCGGCCATCGGTCAGCGACCCTCTTTCGCGCTAACCGCGTCCACCGCCCACTGCTCCCCGCGTCGGTAGCCTTCCGTCAGCGCAGGACAACCCTTGCGGTGCACGCCCCGCCACCCGCACTCGGGGCAGGGGTCGAAGTGGCCGATACCGCACGCGGTGCAGCAGCCGAAATCGGCGGCGATGGGCTCGCCGCAGTCGTCGCAGAGCGCATCAGCCCCGCCACGGACGTAGGCAGCGACCGCCTCGGGCGACAGCTCCGGTGCGGTCGAGCCTCCGCAGCCCGGGCAGCAGCCCCGGCCGTCGAAGCCCGTCTCGGCGATGATGTGGTGACAGTCGGAACAGCGATAGAGCGCAGCCATGGGGGGTACCTCTCTGAGCGGGCGGGACGGGACGGCCAACTTCCCCCTTTGGCGCCGACCAGAAGGTGCCCAGGATGGGCTGATGGTCGCTGGCCGCCCCGTTCCGCTCGCTCCGAAGTGCCTCACCGTATCCTCCTGGTCGGCGTGTCTGCCTACACGGATAGCGCAAGCTCGCATGGAAGTCAAGGTGATTTCCCGGAAAACAAATGACCTGCACCGGCGGGATGGTGCCGAATATGGAGGCTATAATGCCCTGGGACCGTGAGATAGGAGCACACTTGCGGCGCGCGAGAAAACGCAAGAAATTCACTCAGACGCAGCTTGCGCACGAACTTGGCGAAGGGTCTAAGGCTACTGTTTCCACTTGGGAGACGGGCAAGGCGGAGCCCGCCGAGGACACCAAAGACAAGTTGGCGAAGGTGCTGGACATCCCCAGCGGGTTAGCGTTGACCCGCCGCCCGCTCAGATGTATACTGCTGGTGAAGGGAGGCTGATTATGCCGAAGTTGACCCGACGTCGCTGGACACTGGCCGCCACCGCGATGGCCGTCATCGCCCTGGGCGCCGCGTGGGCGGGGGAAACCATCACGCTCAAGGTAAAGAAACGCACGTGCCCGCAGTGCCGCGGCACAGGGCGGCGCGACATCGTGTGCCCGGTGTGCAGACCGCGCAGGAGAGGCCCTGTCCCGCACCCACGCGCGGGCAAGAAGTGCGCAGGCTGCGGCGGGAGCGGGGTGTTGTGGAAGAATGCCCCGTGCACCGCATGTGACGGCCGAGGCGTGTTCATGACGGTCGAAGGTCGCCCCCACAATCCTGACGACACCCCCGCCGCCAAGCGGAAGTGGCTGCTGGTCACACAACGGATCGCCCTGCTGGAGAAGATCGCCGTATACCGGGACAAGCTGGCCTGCGCCGAAGAGCGACTCGCGACGACTGACGCCGAGCTAAAGAAAGTGGGCCTTTCGGGCCTATCTACCAGGAAGCCCCCGGCCGGGATCAAGAGCCCAATGCGCCCTGTGGAGGCTGTCAAGAAACCGCCGGCGACGGACTACGGCAAGCTCCCGAAGATAGGCGACTGACGGCTTTCAGAACCGCATTATCTGCATATTGGTCCGCCGCCCGCCGGACAGCGGATTCCACAGTGGCGCAGATCCCACATCTGCCGCATAGATGCGATCGCCGGCGCCGACCGCGACGACGGCGTGCAGCTTGAAGTGGATGTGCCCGCCGGCGCCCGTGATGGGGAAGCCCCAGCACTGGTCTATCTGGGTCGTGGTGTCCTCGGACGCGTCATAGTGATACAACGCCATGTCCCAGTCGTGGGAGGTTACAGGCGCCAGCAGCAGACTGGCAGTCACCACCACATGACCCGGGCCGGCGGCCTCCCAGTACCAGTTCGCCTTCCACTCGTCGGCGGTGTCGACGTCTTCCGCCTCGAACCCGACCGTGCCGGCAGGAGGCGTCATCACGCCGCCGCCGTAGTACACCCGGCACAGGCTCTTGACTGAGCCGCCGGCGGCGCCACCGCCCCACCGCACCGGCAGGTTGCCCACGTGCTCCTCGAGCTCATCCAGGCGGGCGTCCTGGCCGCGGATGTGACGGGCAACGGCGCGGACGTCGCTCAGGCCCGGGAAGTCGACCAGGCCGGCGACATCCAGCTCGCCGAAGTCGGTGGTGATGACGGTGGCCCCGCCGGGCTTCTCGAAGTCCCACTGGCGAGTGCTCACCACCGCGTTTACGGGCTCGGAGTAGCTGTCGGACCCCAGATTGGTTATCATCGACCCGGCCGGGTAGCCCATCTCGATCCGCCGCAGGGGCAGCGTGGCCGCTCTGCGCGTCTGGCCGTACCATGCCCGCGCGCAGGCGGCGATGGCCCGCAGCCGATCGGCGTCGTCGCGCACGGAGCCGCCCTCGTGGCGGACCAGCTCGCCGGCGGTCACGTCAATCACGGTGTTGGGCACCACGTACCAGTAGTGAGCGGTGGGCACGTCGATCACCAGCTCGGGCAGCGCCTCGATGCTATGCGCGCCGCTCCCCTCGGCCAGGACCTCCAGGTGCGCGTCGGTCTCGACGCAAATCGTCGCCAGCAGGTCCTCGTAATCGAACACCGGCTCGACCAGCGTGTCGGCCGCGCCACCCGCCCAGTGGTTCAGGGCCAGGACATGGTTTATCGCCGGGGCGACCTCGAAGGCCATGCCGGCGTCGGCCATGCGCACGCTCATCCGCACGGGCGTGCCGTCCTCGTCGTTGTAGGGCTTGTCGACCTGGTGCCACGTGTCGTCGGGCGTCTTGACCGCCACCAGCGGCTTGCGGTATTCGGCGACCACGCCGTCCGGCGCCGAGGTTACGTCCTTCGCGAGCACCAGGTGCCGGAGCAACGGGCGGTCATCGGTCCAGTACTGGGCCTGCGCCGCCGCCTCAACGAACACCGTGCCGTCCTTGCTCACCGACGGCGCGGCGTTGTGCTCGCCCTCGCCCTCGCCGTTTTTGGCCAGCCAGGTCCAGTCACGCGGGATCCGGAACGCCTGGTACACCCGATCGTACTTGTCGGTCCGGCGCTCGGCGTCGTGATCTTCGGCGGCATCCGCCGGGGTACCGGTACCGGCCTCGTAGGCTTCCTCTTCCGTGGCGGACCACAGCTCCTCGAGCGTTTCGTCGGCGAAGCTGACGGTGAACATGCTGCGGATCCGCGCCCCGCGCACACGGATCTTGTCGTAGCGGATGCTGCCCCGGGCCCGGACCACGATATCGCCGACCTCGCGGTCGCTGCCGCGCTTCATGTCGGCCTGCTCCGTATTGGCCGGAATGGTCACGTTCGAGACGCTCACCTTGGTCGCGAGCGTCGAAAAGACGTGCACCGACAGCACGCCCGAGCCGGAGATCCGCAGGCACCAGCCCATGCCCCTGCGCCGCGGGATCAGGTGGTCCAGCGCCTGCTTGAGCGTGCGGCCCGAGGCGTCGTAGACAGTCGAGATGCCCGCCAGCAGTGCCCGCGCCTGGCCGCCCAGGGCCACCGAGTGGCCCACCGGCGCGTGCCGCCGGCAGAGGTACTCGCAGGCGTCGTAGTTGCTCCAGACTTCGCGGTCGCTGCCGAACAGGTAACTGCCGCCAGTGCCGCCGTCCCCGTCGCCCACGCGGGTGGCGTTGCGGTTGCCGAGCACCGCGGCGCCCGCACCGCGGCCCGCGCGCCGATTGAACGGCGGGAAGCGCTGGATCTCTACCGGGTCCGGATCCGGCTCGGCCTCATTGTCGATCACGGCGTGCACCAGCGGCACGCGGTCGAGCAGCCAGGTGAGCTCGACGGCCGACATCACCTGGTGGCCCTGCGACACGCTTACCGAGCGCGAGCCCTGCATGGAGGTCTCGTCATCCACCAGGATGCCGGTCCAGATGGGCTGCAGGCGATCGTCGGGGTCGGCCGCGTCCACCACGCGCTGGATCTGCACGTACCAGCCGGTGAACCGCGAGGGTGACTCCGCCTCGAACGCCGACCGATCCTCGCGCTTGATCAGGCCGTAGTCGAAGCGGAATTCCGCGCGCCCGATGCCCGGCGATACTCGCTCGGTGGCGCTGACCGGCTGCAGGTAGTCGACCTGCTGCCAGGGCGTCGGCGACCCGTCCGTCATCCACGTCCGCTTGACCGCGACGCGCAGCTCGATCTTGTCGGAGATCAGGCCGGTATCGTCCGGCGCCTGGATGGCCACGCGCGCCATGCTACTGCCCCTGCTTGTAGAGCGACCCGAAGAAGATCCCGCCCGCCGGCGCCGCCGGGCCGTCGGTGTCGGCGGTGGTGCTCACGATGTCGGTGTTGGCGCTGTCGACGTTGACCGGGCCGGCGTCCACGCGCCTGGTGCGCACCAGGACCTTGATCGTGTCGCCGTCGTCGAACGCGCTCGAGGTCCAGCGCAGCCGGGCCGTGCCGTCGCTCTTGCGCATGGTCACCTCCGTGGGCGTGTCGAGGTCCGGATCCGGGTCGGAGCCGTCGTCGGTGATGTAGATCAGCCACTTGGTGGCGGCGTCCTCGCCGTCGGGCGTGTAGGCATAGCTGGCCGTGACCAGCACCGCCCCGGCCGCGGCGGGCTCCACGTCGTAGCTGTCCGGCGCGCTGGGCCTGGTTACTACCTGGTCGCCGTTCTCGTCGACGGTAACGGTCCAGGCCAGGACGTTGCTCGACGCCAGGTCGTACTTGTTCCGCGCCCGGAGCACGAAGTGGTAGGTCCGCTCGGTGCCGGCCGGCGCGGGGTCCAGCGCCGCGGTCTCGTGCGGCAGCGTCGTGAAGGTCTCCCAGGCGGCGGAGTCGAAGTCGGGCGCGGCGTCTATCCCCCGGAAGAGCTCGTAGCGCGCCAGCGCGTCGTTGGCCACGCGGTAGCGCCCGCGCAGCTCGGCCGTGCAGCCCAACAGGATCTTGAACCCCCCGCGGGCCTCGGCGGTGTACGGCGAGAGCACCGCCCACTTGCCACGCGCCTCGGCGGAGTAGCTCTTGCACACCGCATACCGGCCGCGGCACTCGGCGGTGTAGGTGTCGTTGATGGCCCACCTGCCCCGCGCCTCGGCGCTGAACGCGTTGAGCAGGCTGAACGCCCCGCGGGCCTGTGGCAGGTAGTCGGCCCACTTGATGCCGCTGCCGCCGTTGTAGAGCGCCGCCACCGCCGCGTCGCTGATGGCCACCTTCCACGCGAACACCTCATCCATGCGCCCGGTAAACATGGCGTTGGAGTCGTAGCTCCACTTGCCGAGGATCAGCTCGTCCATGTCCATCTGCGCCACGTGCCCGTCGCTGGTGCCCTTGGTGACCGTTTTGGTGACGCCGTCGACGATGATGTCGTAGCGCGACTCTCCGCTGTTCCAGCGGAACACCAGGTGGTGCCACCCGCTGGACAGCTCCTCGGTAATCGCGGTGTTGGACTGGCCGGGGGGGTTGCCGTACATGGACACGGTCTCGTCGGTCAGCTTACCGGTGCACGGCCCCAGGAAGATCACTTCCCGACGGCCATCACCGTAGTCGGCATCGTCCCCGTACTGCAGCAGCACCTCGGAGCTCATGGTCCTCGTGATACCGCCGGCCGTGTAGACCCACAGCGCCAGCGTCAGGCAGGTCTCGCCGGTGTCGCCGATCGTGACGTAGTCGGTGGACCCGTCGAAGTCGATACAGTCGTCGACGGCGCCGGTCTGCTGGTAGTTGGGCGTGCCGCTGACCACTCCCGTGAGCACGCCCAGCACGTCGGCCAGGTTGCCGCTGGCCTCCTCCATGCGCCACCCGCCGATCAGGTCGGCGATGTGGGCGTCGAGGGCGTCGTGGCCGAAGCCGGGCATGGCTGCCTGCCAACCACCCTTACGCCGCGTCGAAGCTGAATGACAGGTGGTTCAGCAGCGAGGCGTCGGCCAGCGCGCCGGCGGCGACGTGTCGCCGGATCCACAGGCCGTACCAGTTGCCGGCGGACAGGTCCCCGATATCCTCGCCGTTGGCCGAGGTGATCGCCACGTTCCAGCTGCCGGTGCAGCTGGAGGGCTCGGTGCCCTCGCCCGTGCCGGTCTCGTCCTCGACGGCGCCGGTGGGTTGCGAGGCGGGGGCCTCTTTGCAGATGGCGATGCCCGGCACCGCGTCGGCGGTGTCGGTCGCCGCGCCGGCGGCCGCGCTGGTGCCCAGCAGGCCCCGGCCGTTGGCCGGCACCGTCAGGACATCGTCGGTCCGCGACTCGTAGTAGACCACCTCGCGCGTGGTGCCGCCGGAGTCCTTGATGTGCGCGTAGCCGGTGTCGGGCCAGTCGGCGAAGTCGCCGGCACCGCCCTCGATGGACCCCGCGCCGCTGGCCGGCAGGTCCTGGGTGCTGGTGGTCATCTGCGTGCCGAGCGTCTTGATCCAGGCTTTGAGGCTCTTGATCTGGCTCGAGGACACGTTCTTGAGCCCCAGGCAGCGGTACTCGTTATCGCCGGAAGTGGCCTCGGCGCTGGAGACGTTGTCGAGGCCGACTACGTTGTTGAACTCCTCGGCCAGCGTAACCGTCGCGGTGCCGCTGAGGTTGTCGGCGCTGGTGCGCGTGACGCGCAGGAACTTCTCGGGCTCGTTGTTGCCGCCCTCCAGGATCTTGGTCTCGCCGTTGGCGATGGTAACGCCCGCGCCCTGGGTGCCGCCCGGGGGCGTCCACTTGAGCTCGTCGTTGCCGCTGGCGGTCAGCGTGCCCGCGCCGGGCCCGTTGGCCCCGCTGGCATAGTCCACCGTGACGTTGCTGATCGCGTCGGTGACCGTCGCGCCCAGCTGCGTGACCTCGTCGCCGGCGCGGTTCTTGCCGAGCGAGGCGTCGGGGTCGCTCTGCGAGCCGCCGTCGGCGCTGGCGCCGGTGTGGTAGAAGCGAAGGCTGTCTGCGTGCGTCTGTTCGTCAGGCATGGCGATCTCCTATGCGGCCGACACGGTCACCTTGTCCGTGGCGTCGCTGTAGCTGTAATCCACGTCCGGCGTGTCCGGCTGCCGGACCATCAGGCACGTGAAGCTCTGCGGCGTGCCGTCGTTGCCGTTGGTGCCCACCGGCACGATTCGGAACTGATGCTCGGTCACGTCCTCCAGGAAGCGCGTGGTCCACTGGTAGTAGCCCCGGCCGTCCTCGGACAGCTGCGCGCGCTCGACCCACTCGCCGCCGGAGTACTCCTCGCAGCGGAAGTAGTCGACGTCGTCGCCGGCGTCGAACCAGTTGAGCGTCAGCCGGCCGGGCCAGGCGTTGCTCTGCACGTCGGCGGAGTCGTCGAACACATCGACCGTCAGGACCTCGCCGGCTGAGAGCGTGAAGTCCATGCTCGAGGCCTCGGTCGTGGCCACCAGGGCACCGTCGCGCCATACGTAGTACGTCGGATCCTCCTCGTCGCTGGACCACGCCAGCCGCACGGTGCGCGCGTCAAGCCAGACGGGGTCCGCCATGGTCACAGCCACGTCAGCTGGCCTCCTCTGTTACTTGTAAGGACCAGGTGGCGCGCACCAGGTAGTTCGACCCGCTCTCGCAGAGCCCGCCGCCTGCGCCGGTGACCGCCCTGGCCGCGCTCACGTCGACGTCCAGTACCGCGACGTTCTGGGTCTCGATGCCGAGGTCGTCGACCACCGTGACCAGCGTGCCCTTCAACGCCTCATAGTTCAGCGCCAAGGCGTCGGCGTTCTCGGCGGTGTCGATGTCCACCAGCGACTCCATCGACGAGACCGGCGCGCGCTTGCCGGACTTCCTGTAGGCCTGGCCGTCGACGTTGGGCCGGGTGATCTCGGCCAGCCGCTCGGCCATGCCGCGCAGCCGGCCGCGCAGGCGGATGAACCCGTAGCCGCCGATTGACGCGCTCATCTACTCGGCTCCCGCGTTGGGGTCGTCGGGCTTGGGGGTTATCTGCACGTCGAACCGCGCGCCCCCCTGCCCCATGACCCGTGTCTGCTCGCCCAGCTGCGTCTGGTACTCGCCCAGCTGCTCGGGGAAGAACTCCTTCACGAAGCCCTCATTGGTGTAGAAATACGATGAGGCGTCGTACACCCATTCCTGCAAGCTGCCCGCCACCGGCCCCCCGGCCGCCTCGGCCGCACGCACCTTGCGCTTGACGTAAGACTGGCGCAGGTTCTCGGCCACGCCGCGCCGCGTTCGCTCTATCTCAAGCCGCGCCTGCGCCGCTCGCTTTTCGCGCGCGGCCATCAGTTCGGGCATCAGCTCCTTGCTCTGAATGATCCGCTGGGCCAGGCCGGTGCGCTCAGCTTCCGCCTGCGCGCCGGTGATCTCCTGCAGCTCGGGTATGTTGCGCATCAGGACGTCCGCAGCGATAGACGCCTCTTGCCGACCGCCCAGGAACTTTAGCAGCCGGCGTCCTGACAGCCCCCTGGACTTGAGCTTCTCGAGCGACCCCACCAGGCCCAGCCCCTCGAAACCGCCCTTCTTCTGCAGCTGCTTCAAGAGCGCTGCAACGGTCGTACCGCCCTCCTCGGCGCTGCCGCGTGCGGTGGCCATGATCGCCGTCGCCGCCAGCAGCTGCTCGTCGGTGCCGCCGATGGCCCGGATGCCCTGGCCGCCGCGCGCCGCCGCGGTCAGCAGCGCCTCGGCGCTGGCCGGCGAGTACTTCGAAGCCGCGAACGCCTTGGAGACGATGTCCGACATGCCGCCGGTCTCGCGTGCCCCCACGCTCTTGCGCATCGTCGCCGCCGCCCGGGCCATCCCCGCGGGGTCATCCACTATCCCGTGCAGCCGCCCGAAGAACCTGCGATCCCTTAGCGCCCCGGCGCTCTCAAGCGCGAAGATCTGCCGTGCAGCGGCGTCCAGGCTCTCGGCGCCGCCTTCGCCGTAGGTGCGACGCGCAGCGCCCATCAGCCGGGACAGCCTGGCCCGGTCACCGCCCGCCAGCTGCGCCAGTTGACTCAGTCCCGACTCGGCCGCGAGCCCCCGCTGCCCGGCCCGCTTGGACTGCTCGTTGATGTCCGTCAGCAGCTTCTTGACACCGGCCGCAGCAGCCGCCATCACACCGATCTTGGCCGCGAACGCCCCCAGCCGGCTCTGCGCCTGACCGCCGAACGCCCGCTCGCCGGCGTCGCCCACCCCCTTGACGCTCTTGGCTGCGCGCTTGGCCCCCTCCTCGCTTTTCTGGTTGGCAGACTGCAGCTTCGAAATCATCCGCTCGTGCTTGCGGATGATCTTCTCCTGCTCGCGCAGGACCTTGCTGGCGTCGCCTGTGAAGCCTATGGGGACGTTGGCCATCTCAGCCTAACCCTCTCCGAACATCAGGCCCGCCTCGACCATCTCGGCCACCGTCGGCCGGTAATCGGGCCTCAACCCCCGCCACCAGGCGCAGAGCCCCGCGTGGCGGCTGTTTTTTTTTGAAGCTCGACTATCGCCGGCAGGTCGATCAGCGCGCCCAGGACCGCCATCTGCGTGCCGGTGGCGAACAAGCCCAGGAGCGAGATCTCCGCCGGACCCAGCCGGTAGTTGCACGAGAGCGCCCGCGCGGCCAGGTCGCACTCCTCCGAGAAGATCATCCGCCCGGCCGCGCCCTCGCCCTCGGCCAGCAGGTCGTAGACCCGGCAGGCCTGGCGCCAGAGCGACTGGTGCTGCGGCAGCACGTCGCCCGGCGCCCAGCTCGAGCCGTCCCAGCCGATGCTGCGCGGCAGCGCGGGCTCGCCGTCGAACATGCGCGCCACCGGGACCAGCCACTCGGCGCCGTCGGCCAGGCGCGTCAGGTGCCCGTCCAACTGCTCGGCGCGGGCCAGGTCCGGGGGCGCCGGCCGCTCGTCGGGGTCGAACCCCACCCAGGCGGGCGAGCCCGGTACCTGCTGCCACGTGCCGCGCCTCGTGGCCGCGCCGGCGAGCGCCGCCAGGTTGCCGTCGGCGAACATGCACGCCGCGCCGCCGGCGCCGTCCGGACCGCTGGACATGCCCGCCGAGACCAGCTTCCGCTCCATCGCGTAGCCCAGCCCCGCGGCCAGCGCGTCCTCGCGCTTGACCGCGCTCTTGCCCGGCAGGTAGTAGACCAGTCCCGACACGGGTCGCCCCCCTTACGCGATCGCCGCGGTGGTGTCGATGGCTATCGGCGCCACCGGCGTGTCGCCGGCGGTGCGCCAGGGCGTGAGGCGCACGGCGAGCGTGCCGTCGGCCAGTTCCGTCCAGTCCACACGGCACTTGCCGAACAGCAGCTTGATGTGCTGCTCGGTGCCGTCGGCCACGTAGCTGCCGCCCTCGGACCTCTTGCGGAAGGACAGGTCCACCGTCTCGGCCGCGTAGTACTTGCCCTCCTCGGTCAACACGTTGAGGATGTCGGCGTGCAGCCCCGTCGCGGTGATCGCCGGGGTGATCGCGTCGATGTAGGTCAGCGTCGGGAAGATATCGCCGTCGCCGCCCTCGGCCATCGCCTGGATTCCGAAGTCCACGCCCACGTCCCGGAGCCCCTCGAAGGCCGTGCCGTTGAGGTCCAGCGGGCCCATGCCCCATTCGACATCGGCGTCGGGGTCGGTGTTCGGCAGGTCGGCGGTCTCGCTGAAGGTCAGCGGCGCGGTCGCGCCGGCCTTGCGCGCCAGCGCCTCGGCCGAGAGCACCGCCACGCCCTGGTGGTCCACCGAGATGTTGCGCGGCACCAGCAGGCCGTTGGCGATCGTGGCCGAGATGTGCTCGCTGCCGTTGTAGGCCATGCGCGTGCCGCCCTCGGCGACCTTCTGCCAGTAGGCCACCGCGCCGGGATTCGTGCCGGCGTCGATCTTCATGCCCTCGACGCCGCACTCGTCGAGGAAGGCTTTCAGGTCACGCGTCGAGAACGCCAGCACCGGCGCGCCGCTGACCAGCGCGCCGAACGAGCGATAGACCGCCCCGGCCGGGCCGCTGAGCCGCGTCTCGAGCTGGCTGTTGAGGCCCAGGCTCTGGGGCTCGATGTAGACGGCGCCGCCGGCCTGCGCGGTCTCGGCGTGCAGCTTGACGCCCCAGGGAACGAACTTCTTGGAAAGACTCATCCTGTAACCCTCCTAAGCGGGCACCGCATGTCCCGCACCCACGTCGCGGATCCCCGCGCGTCGCAATTGTCTGGCGATGTACTTGTCCATCACTTCGGCGATGAACTCCCGGTCGGCGTCGCTCACGGCAGTGAGCTCCTTGGCCTTGTCGGGCTGGCTGTAATTCTTGCGGTACTGCCAGAGGTACTTCGGTCCGTGCAGGTACCCGCGCACGCCCTTGGCCGTGGCGCGGATGTCGGTGGCGTTGGCCAGGACCTCGGCGCGCAGCTTGCCGGTGAAGACGTTGGGATAGGTGTGGCCGAACTTGCGCAGCTTCTTACGCGTGTGCAGGACGCTGCGCTCCTGGTAGCCGTACTCGGTCGCACCCCGGTGCGTGAAGTGCTTGGGCAGCACGAACCGGAACCACATGCGCATGGCGTGGAACCACGCGGCCCGCAGGAGATTGCGCCACTCCGCGGCGCGCAGGCCCGGGGGGCGCTTGTCCATCGTGGTGATCAGCGCGTACATCACGCGCTCCCGAAGGCCACGCGATAGGCCACCTGGTAGAAGTCGCCCACGAGATCCCCGCCGGCGGCGGTCTTGGCCTGCTTCTCGTCGCGCTCCGGCCGCGACGGGGGGTCGAGCAGCTCGATCGCACTGATGTCGAGGTAGCCGGCGGTGCCGGCGATCGCCTCCATGTCGGCGATCACGCCGCCGCACTTGTTGAGGAACTTGACCGCCGCCTCGCCGGCGTCGTCGTCGGAACTCACCGCCGCGCGGAAGACCAGCACCAGGTCGCCCTCGCCGGCGAACCAGTAGCGCGTGCCGCCGCCCTCGGCGCGGCGCGCGAAGTTCGCCTCCCAGTCGACCAGCGCGAACGGCATCTGGGCGCCCTCGACCGCCACGTAGTGGACGCGCTCGGCGGCCTCCTCGGCGTTGGCCACGCCCACCCAGCCCTGGAACGCGCTCGAGGCCGCGACGGTGTCGCGCAGGTACTTCAGCGGCAGGCTGATCATGCCGGCCGGCGTCGTGCCCGCGGTGGGCGTGGCGAAAGCGGGGTCGGACCACTCGCTCTCGATGCTGCCGCTCTTGACGTAGACGATGAACTCGTAGCCGTGCTCGTTGGTGAGCGACCCGACCACGATATCACCGTCGCCGGTGCGCTTGAGCGACTCGTCCTCGGCGCTCCAGCCGTCACCGCCCTTGCGGTAACGGGCGTAGACCACGTCCGTGGGGTTAGGGGTCACAACCGTCAGCGTGACCTCGCCATCACCGGCCGCGGCGCTTAGGCTGGTGACCGGGCGCGGGAACTCGGGCACGTTGCTTTCGCCCGGCTGCCACCAGAAGGGGCGAATCAAGGTACATCCTCCCAGGCGGAGCAGTTGATCGGCCCGGTGGTGTCGGCAGCGACCGCGGCGCCAGCGTTATCGGTCAGCGCGCGCCGGTACACTTTGGCGTCGCCCGCGGCGTTCCAGATATATTCGTAGGTCGTGTCACCAAGCTCTATTGTGCGCTTGCGGGTCATGTGTTCCAGGACCAGGTCAAGGCCCAGCCCGTTGCGGATGGAACTTATATTGTCAATCAGCGCAAGGAGCATTGATTGACTGATTTCGGTCGCGGCGCTTTCTGCCAGCGCCGTGCTGTCCACAGCATTTTCGACCAGGTCCATTGCATTGCCCGCCTGCGCGGCAGTCTTCGCTGCATCATAGTCGCCGTGTAGGGTGACGCCGGTTCCGTCGCTGCGCGAAGACACGTCTACATCAAGATGCGCCATTTCAGTGTCATATTCGCCAGCGGGTGCTAGCCCTGACTGGATTTCTGTGACGGCATCGGCCTTTAAAGCGGCTGCGTCCACAGCATCTTCAACCAAATCCATCGCATCGCCCGCCTGCGCCGCGGTCTTCGCGGCGTCATAATCGCCGTGGAGGGTGACGCCGGTTCCGTCGCTGCGCGAAGACACGTCTACATCAAGATGCGCCATTTCAGTGTCATATTCGCCAGCGGGTGCTAGCCCTGACTGGATTTCTGTGACGGCATCGGCCTTTAAAGCGGCTGCGTCCACAGCATCTTCAACCAAATCCATCGCATCGCCCGCCTGCGCCGCGGTCTTCGCGGCGTCATAGTCACCGTGCAACGTTACGCCCGTTCCGTCGCTGCGGGAACTGATGTCGGCATCAAGGTGCGCCAGAAGAGTATCAAGGTCTAACTCGCCATCATCGCTGATTGGTAAGCCTCCGGCAGCGTCAGCGGCGGCATTTGGAAGCGCCGTTAGCCCCGCCCGCACTCCATCGCGTAAGTTCGCGCCTATGAGTTTTAGGCTGATTGCCTTGTCGATCATCCCGGCGGCCTGCAGACTTATTGTCACTGCGTCCACGCCCGAGGCCAGCGCAGCATCGGGGATGTGCAGCTGATACAGCCCCTTCTGGTTGGTGCTGTCAACCTCGCACCATTTGCCGCTGCTGTAGGAGTCGCCCGCCGTGCCCGCTGACAGGCTAATGGCTTGCCGCGTTGCGCCCTCTCGGCAATAGCTGGCGGTTACGTCGCCATGTGCCAGACCGGTTTTGCCGGCTCCGGTCGAGGAATCGCGGACCATGACCTCAAGAATTTTGCTCGTGGTGGCCTTGACCAAAAAATCATCGAACATTTATCAGTCCTCCACCACAATGACATTGCCGCCCGTTAGCGGGACCTCGGCCATGTTTGGCAGTTGCATGTGTACCTGCGTGGCTGCGTCGTTGCCGAATACACCTTTCAGTCGGAAATATCGCTTGTCGGTGTCCAGCGCCTTCATCCACGTTTCAAGTTGCGCCAAGGTCTTGCCGGTCTGCCAGTCGGGCGTGCCGTCGTCGTAGCTCACGTCAAAGGTCACGTCATCGTATGACACTCGCGGATCATCGTCGGTCGGCAACGCAATGTCATCAGCAAGCGTGGCAAGCACCGAACCATCCCACGTGTTACCCTCGCCAGCGTCCAGCACAGTTGACCCGTCCTCGCCGCCGGTGTCGTAACCGTCCAGGTATTCCAGTTCGGACAACTCCCACGGAGTGGAAAACGCCTGGTAGCAGTTGATCTGAAATCCGATATTGGCGACATCATTGTCAGTCAGTTGCTCGAAAACGCAGAATTTATTGTCTTCCAGGTCCGGAAGAGCTATACAGATTCTGAAGATCTGGAACACGTTGTAGACTGGGTCCCAATCCCACTCGAACCAGATGTCGAACGTGTCGCCAACATCACACAACGTATTGACGAAACACCTGCGTGTAATAGTGTTTGCCTCGATCAGCGCAAGGTTTCCCGATCCATCGAAAAACACCTTTGGCACTTCATCGTTGTAGTCAAGACCAGAGGCATCCCGCGTGAACCCAATCCCGCAATATCCCTTTTCGTTCATCTTTATACGCGCGCGGAATGCGCCGGGGTTGTTGGTCGAAACTAATGCGGTGCGGACACCGTTGGCGTCCCATACGCCCGCGCCCTTGAACTTGATAACGCCACTATCAACAGTAACGTTTGTTCCGCTGTCCACTTCAGTCAGGTGGCCGAAATCAGTAAAGTTGTCATCCTGCCATGACTGCTGGAGCTTCAGCCGACACGTGCGACCACCAGAGCCGGGAACGTGCTCCAGCTTATCGGAGTCGGAGAGCGTCAGAGCGTCTCTGAACCAGCGCGTGCCCATCTACCTCTCCTCGGGAGCGGCCGCCGGGTTGAATTCGCCAGTGGTCGGCGGGTCGCCGATAGCGTCTCTGCGGCGGATGGCCTCAGTACGCACGCGGTCGCGCTCGACAATCATCTCGGCCGCGACTGACTTAGACACCCCCAACGCTTCTAAGTCCGCGCTTGTGACTGTTGGGGCTGTGGCGTAGCCGCCGATTATCTCAGCCTTGAAGCCAGACCCGCCGAGCACGCGATTAGAGCTATCGGTGCGCCAGTCGTCCAGAACATCCTGCGGGTCCTGCTGCGAGGGGCCAGACTCGTCCGCTATGTCGATGGCTTCCAGCAGCGCGTCACAGTAGGCCCGCAGCGTGCGGATTTTGTTGGGGTCCATGTCGGCTAGTCCTCCCACGGCCAGGGCCAGGTAATCACGGCCAGCACCAGCAGCGCGATGATGCAAACCGGCGTTATCCAGTCCGGCGTTGTTACGGCCCCCCGGTGTTAGCAGCCGGCGCGCCACCGCCCGCGTAGTGGTACGCCAGGCCGCCGCCCAGGGCGGCCAGCAGCAGCGTGGACAGCAGGCTAATCAGCACGCCGGCCACCACCTGGCGCCAGTCGATGCCGCGCGTTGCCACTGCGGCCGCGGCCTGCGTGTCGGCGGTGCATGCGTGGCGCTCCAGGTGCCGGCCCAGCTCGGTGCACGGCCGGGCCGGGTGCGCGGTGGCGTCGGCGCGGTGGTCAACCAGGCCCTGGCACGGTTGTGCGGGGTGTAGGCTCGGGGCGTTGACGTGGTCGGCCATCTGCTGGCGCAGGCCGGCCAGCTCTTCGCGGGTCTGGCCCACCAGGCCCTTGACGCTCGAAAACTCCGTGCCGCAGTCTTTGCGCAGGCCGCGCACTTCGGCCAGCAGGTCGCCAATGCGGTCGGGGGTCTGGTCAGGCATCTGCGCGTCACCTGTCAGGCTGCGACGTCCAGCCAAGCTGGCGCCGGCGCTTGTCCACGTATTTGTCCAGGTCGCTTTCGCTGGGGATGTAGCCTCGCATGTGATCGCGGAAGTCCTCCCAACGCGTTTTGGCCCGCTCGCCGGCGCTCAGCAGCACGTCGCCCAGCTGGCGGTCCTTGCGCAGCTGGTAGACCACCCACCCGCCCAGCAGCAGCGCCACGGCGCCCAGTGCCGCCCACATCACCCACGGGTGTGCCAGCAGCCAGGCGATGCCCAGGCTGGCCACGCCGGCCAGCACGAACGCCACAACGCCGACCAGGAACTTGACGCGGTAGCCTGCCGCGAACACTACGCCCAGGACGCACAGCACCGCCAGCAGGAAACACACGCCGGCAGTGATATGCATTACGCGCTGCCGGGCCGCGGCCTCGGCGGCCCGGGCGCGTTGCTCGGCGTCGACGGCGGCCGCGCGGTGCTGGGCCGCGTCGCGCTCCAGGGCGTCGGCCCTGGCGTGCTCTTTCTCGGCGTGGGCGCGCCACTCCGCGGCGCTGCGGGGCGACTTCCCCTTCTCGGGCATGCGCACGTTGGGCACGCCGGGAATGCCGCCGCGCGGGGTGCAGCCCCCGCCGGCGATCGCAGCGCCCACCAGCGCCAGCGCGCACAGTACCTCGACGCGGGTTCGGTGTGACATCACGGCTACCTCCTGATGCGATGCGTCTGCCGCACGACCTCGAGCTCGTCGCGGGCCGCCAGCTGAACGTCGACAAACGGCACGGTCTCGAGCACCTCCTCGCAGGCGTAGACCACCCCGTCCAGCTTGTAGGCGTCGCGCGTGTCGGGGCTGGTGACCAGGCCGTCGGTGACCGTGAGGATGCCGCGCCTGACTTGATGTTGCGCGTCCTCGTACCGCATCTCGGCGACGCGCCCGGGGTTCCAGACCACGTTCACGAGCGTGACCTTGTTGGCCTCGACGCCCAGCGGCCACCACTCCGCCGAGACCGTGTCGGAGATCTCCGAAGCGGCCTCGGCGAGTTCGGTGTCGGCGAAGGTGGACACGATCTACTCCCGGGACACGGGACACGTGAAGCGGGACACGCGCGCGCCCCTACTCGAAGCGGCCGACGACCTGTGCCTTGCGGATGCGGATGTCGGGCTCGCCGTCGATCTCGGCGACCACGGTCCGGGACGTCACGTCGTTGACCGTGATGCGCCGCGGCTCGCCCTTGTAGTCAACCAGGAGCTGGTCGCCTTCGGCGATCCCGTCGAGCTCGAAGCCCTCGCCGATTTTGACGAGCTCGAACTCGCGGGCCGGGTCGACCTCCGGCTCGGCGGGGCCGGTGCCGCTATCGACGTTTGGGTCGCTGACGTCCATCGCGTTCGAGGCGTAGTTGCCGGCGTCCATGTCCGGAAGCGAACCGCCTTCGCCGTCGCGATCCTCGAGACTGCCGGCGACGACCACCGGCGCGGGCGGCTCGGTGCCGATCAGCTGGCCGTCGGCGTTCACCGGCTGCCCCCAGCGATAGCCGCAGCTACCGCAGACCGCGGGCCGGAAGAACTTGTGGTGGTAGGGATAGCGCTCGCCGTTGAATTCGGCTGGGGCGCTACACTCGGGGCAAAGCAGCTCTTTCACGTCGAACTCTCCTTTCTCAAGCCGCCGAGGGGGCCGGCCCCCGGGTGAGAGACCGGCGCCCCGCACGGCGACAAAGTCATTCCTTCCCGGCCTCGCTCTCGACGAAGCGCTCGTAGAGGTCAATGTGTTCCTCGCCCAGGCGCCCGGCGCGGTCGGCTTCTTTGAGCGCCTTGACCAGCAGCTCCATGCCCGCGGTGCCTATCTCGACCTCGGCGGTGAGGTCCAGGGGCACGGGGACCTTCTTGCCGGCGTCGGGATCGAACGCCAGCACCGGCCGGCGCTGGCCACTCTCTAGATCCGTCTCGATCCGGTGGGTATCGAACATCACCGTGCCGCCGTCGGCGTCGCGGATGTTCCAGCGCGCTATCTCGTCCTCGCTGGGCGCGAGGGCCATGCGCGTGTCGCGCCGCACGCGCATGGTGGCGATGCTGCCCTTGGGGGGCAGCAGACCGATCAGCTGGAAGCGCTCGCGGAGGTGCAACTTGACCTTCATGGAAACTCTCCTCTCTCTCCCGGGGTCCGGTAGTGGCCCCCGGGGCGGCCCAGTGCCGCCCCGGGGGATTGCCTCAGTTGCCCTGGATCAGTCGACGGCCGCGAAGAACGGCACGCGATAGGTCGACCCGTTGACCGAGACGAGGAAGTACCCGTCTGCGGTCGAGTAGGTCCCGGCCGATTCCACCGCGCACGCGCTGGCAGCCTCGAACTTGATCAGGTTGACGATGTCCGGGTTCTTCCCGTCGGCCTCGACGTGGAGGATCGAGTCGAACGGGGTGGCCGTTCCGGCCCCCGCCGCCTGGCAGTCCACGTTGATCGCGCAGAACTCGCCAGTGGGGTTCGCGGAGATCTGCGCCTGCAGGCTGATGACCGACACCTGCCCGGTGTAGGTCGGCGCGCCGTCGGACTGTCCGCCGGTGGCGTAATCGTCCTCGAACTTGAAGCGGGCCGCGTAGCCGCCCTCGGTGCTGGCCAGCAGCACTCCGGACGCGCCCTTCATGCCCGCCTCGACCAGCAGAGCGCCCAGCTCGGCAACGTCGAAGCCCGAGCCGGAGTAGCACTGCACGTGCCTGGCGATCAGCGCTCCTTCCGTCTGGTCCTGCAGGTTCGAGAGGCGCATGCGGCTGGCGGGCTTGCTGGCGGTAGCCAGGCTGCAGCCGATATGCTTCTCTTCCCACTCGTCCGCGGCGGCCCAGCTCTCGGGGTTCGAGAACGTCCCGATCTTGCGGCCGTTGAGCTGGCTTTCCTTGTTGAGGGCGACCAAGACGTAGCCCTGGGTGGCCCCGGCCGCGTAGACGGCCGTGCCCATCAGCATGTCGCCGGTGGCGTTGACCGGGGTTCCGGTCGCCGCGCCGGTACCGGCGGTTCCCCCGTAGGGGTCGCCGTCGCTGTCGAACCAGACGTTCTGTCCGGCGGTGAACGCCTCGTTCTTGGCGTCGACCTTGACCACGCCCTCGACGAGGGCGCCCACCTGGTAGCCGTTACTGACGTCGGCTTCCAGTACTCCGCACAGCCCGGCGATCTCGACCACGTCGCCGCCGCTCTTGTCGGCGGACGCGGTGTAGTCGAGCACCTTGCCCGGCTGGTAGATCCTTGCCTTGGGGGCAGCTTCAACTGTCATTGCCCTGTCCTCCTATCCTTTCCGATTCAGAGAGAGCCCGGAAGGCCCCCGGTTAAGCGCCCGCCATGAACACGGCGCCGCGGTGGTCCTGCTGCGCCACGCCCACGTCCTGGTAGCCGCGGAACCCGATGCCGAGGTGCTGCGGCGGTACCCCGACCTGCTCGATGGTCGGCACGTCCACGCCGTTCAGGAACGCCAGGTCGAAGGCCGGCACGTCCTCGGGGTCGCCGAAGAGGTACCAGCCGGTGGCGCTGGCCGAAGCGTGGAAGCTGCTGTTCGAGAGGTACGGGGTGCTGAGCGGCACGTACCGCCCGGCGTGGATGTTGCGGCCAGGCTGGATCGCCGCCGCGTCGGTGGCGCCCAGGGCCGTGACGATCAGGTTCTGGCCCTTGTAGATCTCCTCGGCCGTGGTGCGCAGCTCCGACGGGACCACCAGGAACTTGGCCATGATGACCACCGGCTTGCCCTGCGGATAGGTCTGCTGCTCGAGGTACTGCACGGCCGTGCTGAGGCTGGTGGTGCTTAACGCGGTGCCCGCACCCGAACCGTAGTTGCCCTTGGCGCCGGCGAAGAAGCTGCCGGTGTTGGCCAGGATCAGCGTGAAGCCGATCTCCTCGATGGACAGGGCCGCGCCGCGGCCCATGAGCCGCGGGACTCTCAGGAACGCGCCGAGATCGTCGTTGACGATCATCTGGCGGTCCAGCTCGAAGTACCTCCCGTAGGTGTCGGCCTGCTGGGTGAAGCTCTGCTCGCCGACCTCGCCGTGCTTCAGCTCCCCGCCCACGGTCACCTTTTTGAAGACCATGTCGCTGGTCAGGCGATAGCGGGTGTGCTGCTTGAAGTCCGAGACCTGGCTGATGCCGAAGATCTTGCGGATGACCGACTCCGGCTTGCGGTATGCCTCAAGCATCACCTTGTTGGCGGTGTTGCTGAGGATGCCGGTGAGCGAGAGGGACGTGGCCGCCGCGCGGATCCAGCGGTCGGTACCCTCCTCGCGGCGCGAGAGGACCACGCCGTCCAGCGCCGCCGCCTCGGCGATCAACGCCTTGAGCGGGATGCGCCGCATGCGATTCGCGGAGTCCAGGGTCTGCGCCTGGAAGTCGCGGGTCAGCACCTCGTCGCTGACGCGCGCCTGCATGCACATGGCCGCCTCCAGCGCCCGCGCGTCGGTGGAGCCGTCGACCACCACCACACCGGCGGTAACCGGGGTCACCGCCGAGTAGCTGGCCTCCAGAACCTGCTGCTGGAACTCCTCGACGCTGGTCTCTTCGGACCGCGCGGCTGCCGCGAGAGCCTGGACCTTCTTGACCGTCTTCTCGCCCTTGCACCAGCCGGCGGCCAGCGCCCGGGTGCAGGTCGCCTCGATGCCCGCCTGGCGCACGCGCTCGGCACGCACCGCCGCGGCGGCGGCGTCCGCCGCATCCGGCGCATGGTGCTGCCCGGCCTGTACCGGCTGCGGCTGTGCCCCGCCGTCCGGATCGTCCCCGGCATCGGCGCCGGCGTCGTCGCCGCCGTCCACCCTGCCGTTATCCCCCGCGGCGGCCTCGGCCTCGAAGCCCCGCTTGAGGAGCGCGAGCTCCCCGTCGCTGAGCTGGTCGGGGTCGTAGCCGTGCGCCCGAAGCCATGTGTTGAACTCCATTCCTGATCCTCCTACGAACTGCGCGGCTACGTTGCCGCTGGTTTTGCCGTCGGCCCCGAGGGCCACGAAACTGATCTCGCGAATGACCGCACCGCGTACTACGGTGAGCGGCCCCTTGAACGTCTTGTCGTTGACCTTGACGCTGGCGCCGGCGCGGACCTCTTCGAGAATCAGCGTGGTGGGGTCGGCACCTATCGACGCCTGCCAGGGAAAGCCGTTCTTCGCGCTGTCCACCACCGTCCGCGCGGCCTCGCCGCCGCCGCTGATCACGCCGCTGGCCAGGATGCGTTTGCCCGAAACCTCGGCCTCGCCGTGCCCGACGATCTGGCTGGGATCGTGTTCCAGAAGCGCGCGGATCGGGTTGGCCATGCGCGCGGTCGACAGGTCCACCACCACCCGGCCGTACCAGTTGATCCACATCTCGCCGCCGGTGTAGCCCACCATCGTGAAGGTCGGCAGCGAGGGCTCCCCGCCCTCGACGGCCGCCGAGGCGGCGGACACCTGCACCGGCCCCTCGCCGCCGGCCACCATCCGGAACGGGCGCTGCTGGCGCTGCGCGTCGGCGGCCGAACTGCATACGAACGGTGGCAGGAAGTTGCGCATCAGAAGCTCCTCATCTCGAATTCATCGCGGCCAGTGCTTCGGCGATGGCCGCGGGGTCCACCTGCTCGGCGACCGCCTCGGCCACCCGGTCAGCCATCAACCAGCCCGCGGCCTGTATCGAACCCTCGCCGTTGGTGGCGCCGGCCGGCGCGCTGAGTTTGAGCTCGCGCACCAGGTCGTAGTCCCTGGCCAGGCGACGCAGCCCCTGCTCGGCGCTGAGGCCCTGGCGGGCCCACTCGCGCGAGAGGTTGGTGGTCAGGCTGGCCAGGCGCACCTGCTGCGCGACCGCCTCTTTGTAGGGGTCGACGTGCTCGATGCCGTCGAAGTGCCAGGTGTGAGGCTCGGTGGCGCCGGGGCGCCACTTGTTCCAGACCAGGGCCCCTGGCGTGAACTGGTAGAAGTCGTTCCAGCGCGCGTAGACGGTGGTGCAGTCCAGACCCAGCTGGTACTGCGCGCACTCGATCCACTTGAAAAATGCCTGGTGGTCCAGGCGGCCGGAACTGTAGTTGTAGCCGCTGCTGTCGCCCAGGGCGATGTTGGCAGGCTCGTACAGGCAGCGGCCCATCTCGTTCAGGATCTCGCGCTTGAACTCGCGGTACGTGGCCGCCGGCTGCTGGGCCTGCATCTGCTGCATCTTCCAGCCGGCCGGCATGGTCAGCCCCGATCCGTATTCCAGGTCGATGACGTCCAGCGGATCGATAGTCACCGGCTCGGCGCCCGGGTGATCGCTGTAGACGATCCACGAGAAGGCGGCCACGTTCTCGGCGGCGGTAAGCACTGCCAGAGTCAGCCGCCGGAGCTGCGCGCCGAGCGGCAGTGCGGGCTGGATCTCGCTCACCCCGCGGCGCTGCGCGCGCAGCGGACGGAAGCGGTGGATAATCTCGTCCGCGGGCTTCGACGTATACGAGCCCAGCGCCAGGCCCTGGTATGTGGTGATCGAGTTCGACCCGCCGGGGTGCTCGTCGAGGATGTCGTAGTTGAGCGGGTTGCCCAGTTCGTCGTACTCGATGCCGTCGTAGTAGTGGCGCCGGCGAAGCTTGTCGACCTGGCCACTGACCCGCGCGGCCTCCACGACTATCAGGTCCAGCTTGACCGGGCTGCGCAGCCGCTGGTTGACTACCATCGCCAGGAAGACCTCGCCGTCCTGCGTCTCGAGGATCTCCGCCAGCTTGAGCTTCTCGCCCAAACGGACCTCGTCGGCCCAGTCCTGCCAGCTGCGTTCCTTCGTGCGGTCGTACTCCTCGCTGCCGCCGAATTCGTTGGTATCCAGCTGCAGACGGGGGCAACGCCCGACCACGTACATCGCGCGCGTGTCCACCTGGGCGCGCAGGTAGCAGTTATTGCGCAGCTCGTACGCCGCACGGTTGCGGAGCTTGGCCCGCACCCCCGGCGAAGCGACCACGTCGCCGCTGGCCCCGGTGGCCTGCGCCCACACGTTGGCAAGCTGGTTCGAGTCGCGCGCGGCGTCGTAACTGCCATGCGCGCGGCGCATTGGCCGCACCCGCGAAAGGCGCAGCGGCCGGCCGTACTGGTCGAGGATGATGCCCCGAGACTGCGCGGCAGCCTGCACGGGCATCGGACCGGATAGAGGCATCGCCTTGACCTGCATCAGCTCTGCCCCGTCTTGGGGACCGTGCCGCCGTTATGGATGGGACTGATGCGCAGCCCGCGCGGAGTGGTGGTCGCCGTAACCAACGCCTGGCGCTGGTAGTACTCCCGCATCAAACGTAGGTCGGCCAGGTCGTGCTTCGTGAACGACCGGCCGTTGACGCTGACCTGCTCGTACTTGCTGCCGAGGATGTCTTCGATGGCCTCGTCGATGAGAGTGACCATCTCGCTCGCTGTTTTTGCCATGCTACTACATAGGCAGTTTCGGCCGGCTTCTGTAGCGGTTCGGGAATATATCGCGCCGAAGCGCAGTATACTGCGGTTTATATCACTTGGGCGAGCTCTAACCCTCGTCCTCACGGGTCATTTCGACGGTGTTCCAGCGCCGTCCGCAGCTGAGGCACTCCCGCCGGCGGATCACCCGGCCTGGCATCGCGCGCTTGCGGATAGGCACCGTGCGCATCCCACCGCAACCCGGACAGGCGATACCCACGCCCTCTTCCTCCGGCGCGCCCCGCTTTTCGCCGCGCACCACCGGTGCGCCGCAATGCCGGCACCTGCCGCCGTCGATGTGCCGGCAGCCGCACCGCCGGCATACGCGGGAGCCGTCCGGACCACGCTGCAGATCCGACAGCCGCAGGCTCTTGGCCATCTATCGCCGCTCCCGCGCGCGCTGGATGTCCGAAAGCCGCGTGCTCTTGCCGCCGCCGCCGGCCGCCGGCCGCCCGGCATCCAGGTACAGCCGGAAGCGCCAGGCCGCCGCCAGGCACATCACCGCGCAGTCCAGACCGTGGTTCTCGCCGCGCTTCTCGAAGTCCTCGGTGCCGTCGGGCTTCGTGACCCGCTCCTCCGCCATCATCTGGCGCATGTAGATCTCGCGGAGGTCCGCCGGCAGCCAGAGGCCCCCGACTTCACCGGGGCGCGCCAGCCGCGCGTAGAAGTCCTTCTTGAAGAACCAGGGATTGAAGACGTGCAGCTCGAGCCGGTGCTTGAGCTTGTAGCCCGTGCGCGTGACGTCGTAGGTCTTACCGCTGAACTTCAACGGCGGGAACTGCGCGCGGACCGATCCGCCCTTCGACGGGTGAAAGAGGCGCGTGCCGTGCGCGTCGTTCCAGCTGGCGCAGCGCTCGATGACCTCGGCCTCGTTCACGTTCTCGTCGGGGTCGTTGTCCTGGCGCTTGTACCAGCCGGAGTCCATCAGCGCGATCCCCGCGCCCTCGCCTACCGCCAGGCTGCCCAGCGCGCCGTCGGCCGTGACCACCGGGTAGTCGCGCGTGCAGGCCCGGTAGACGCGCTGCCAGGCTTCCTCGCCGCTGGCGGCCACGTCCTCGCGCCCGGCGTCGATGAGCCACCCGGTAAAGCCCGCGCCCCAGCCCCACACCATCCAGTACTGCAGGGCCTTATGAACGTCGATGCCCGCAGTGAGGAAGCGCACGCCCTCGGGTACCTGGCCGCAAAGCCGGCCGATCTTCTTGCGCGAGACCATGAACTCGTAGGTGGGCCGGTCGCCCTTCTGGCGATAGTTGCGGCCCAGCCACGAGTTCATGAAGTTCTGCTCGAGCTCGGCGCGGCCTTCGCTGGTCAGCCACTCCCTGGCGATCCGCGAGAAGGTGAGCTGCGAGCTCAGCACCGCCCAGAGGTGCACGCCCACGTGGCCGTGCGGGCGCCCGCCGCCGATCACCCGCCACTCGCCGCGCTCGATGATGCGGTCCTTCTGCTGCTCGCTCCAGTGCCGCTCGCACTTGCCGCACTCGTACCAGGCCAGGCCCTGCGCGTCGATCTCCTCGGGGGTGTGAAGGGCGTGGCCACGCTCGTCCTTCGGCCAGTTGATGCGCCCGGCCGGGCCGGGGACCTTGACGTGGATCTCCTCGCCCTTGACCTCGCGGGTGATGATCTCGGCCTCGCCGTCCCAGTAGAGCGCCTGGGCGGTCCTGCAGTAGGGACACTTCACGTAGTAGCGCATCTGGCAGGGCGCGGAGTTCATCTCGCGGAAGCTGTAGCCGCTTTCGACGCTGGGGGTCGTGCCCTTGACGTGCAACTTGTCGCGCCACCAGCGCATGCGCTCGGCACCAAGCTTGATCGGGTCGCCCTCCGGCCCGGAGTGGCGCGGGTACTTCTCGAACTCGTCGTTGATGACCACCGGCACCGAGATTTCGCCCAGGTCGGTCGGCGAGCCCGCGCCGGCGAAGCGCGTCATCGCGCCGTTCGTGTAGTCCACCTGTCTGGCGCTGCGACCCCGCCCCTTCGGCGACAGGTGCGCGAGCTTCGCCGAGGCGTCCAGCACCGGCTGCAGGCGCGTGGTGTTGAACCGCCTGGCAGCCGGATCGGTGGGCTGCACCAGCAATACCCGCGCCCGCCGGTAGGTGTTGGTGTAGAGCGCGAGCACGACGATCATCAGCGTCCAGCCCACCTGCGTGGACTTCACCACCGTGACCTCGCTCACGTCAGGGTTGCTGAAGAGGTCCAGGATGCCGCGCATGTAGGGCGAGTAGCGCAGGTCCAGCCGCCCGGGGATGGGTTCGCCCTCGGGGATCTCGATGTGGTCCTCGGCCCACTCGGCCAGCGACAGCTCCGGCGTGGGCTCGAGCGCCTCGCGAGCCCAGCGCTCGTACCAGCGCTCGCGCTCGCGGAGATCCTGCTCGTCCCAAACGGCAGGGGCGGAGTGGGCGGAGGGGGTCATACGATGATGAAGCCCATCGCGCGCAGATCATCGGCCGTCAGCGACTCCACGCCCTCGGGCCACCCGAACTGCACCAACTCGGCGGGCTTCTCGCAATGGCAACCGCCGAGATGCAGGTCCCACCCGTCCCCGGTGTCATGCGCCGTGGGCACCAGCACCAGGCCGCAGTTGGTGCAGCAGAGTTTGAGCGGCGGCCAGTTGCGCGTGTGTGGTCCGGTGGAGAGCATTTCGCACAGCCGGCAACGCTCGCCGGTCTCCACGCCAGCTATGCGCACTATAACGCCGTGGCGGCACTCTTCGTAGCTCATCAGACCTCCTTCTTCTCGGCCTCGTACTCCAGCCCATTTCCCCTCGGGTGCAGCGGCACGGATTGCCGCTCCCCGTCGAAGCGCACATACACGTAGGCCGTTGCCCGCGTGATTGTGCCGTGACGCACCCCCTTGCTGGTCTTCCACGCAACCCTGCCGCCGCGCTTCGCAGGAACTCCATAGTATCTTCGGATGTAGCCCATGCTCATCACGCACCGCCCGTCTTGGTTTTCTCCAGGCGGCAATGCGGGGCCATCTGGCGCAGACGGGCTTCGGCCGGTGATTCGGTCGTGGGGTTGGGCTGGCCGTCGGGCTCCAGCCGTGCCTTGGCTTCGCGGATGATTGCGCCGACCGCTTCCAATGGCGTGTCGCGCGTCAGGCAATGCAGAATCAGGCGCGCCAGGTCTTCAGCTTCGGCCAGCTGCGCGCGCAGGTCGTTGTCCTGGGCCGGCGACGCGCTCGGGTGCCCTGGTTGCCCTTCGGGATTGTCGGCAAAAATATAGGCGCGCATCCAGGCCATTGCTTTTTCGCGGCCCAGCCTGCTGCCCCGCCGCGCGCGCTCTTCGTCGAAAAGTGCACCGCGCAGCGCGGTGGACACCGACCAGTCGGGGTATTGCTCCAGCAGGGACAGGGCCCAGGCCATGCCCACGCGGTCCATGACATTGCCGTACCCGTAGGCCTTGCCGACCTCGACTGCCCGGCGGATGGCTTCGGCTTCACCCGGGAAATTCATTTATGCACCGCCCTTCTCGCGCTCGGCAATCGCCAGCCGCACCGCCTCCGCAAAATTCGGCGCGCCGACTGCCAACGTCAGTTGCTCCAGCAGCTCCGCAAGATCCTCGCGCTCCCCGCGCTCGACGTTCAAAAACGCCTGCGCCTCGGCAAGCTGCGTCTCCTGCGCGTGGCTCCGGTCGGCAAGCATCTCGACCTTCTTTAGTGCGCGTTCCAGCTGATAACGCAATAGAGACCGACTCGGCACCACTGCCGCACCGCGCTCGGCCAGCGCGGCACGGGCGTCTCCAACAGCCTGCATCACAAGCTTACTCTCTCCGTCACAACGCATATACGCAGACAAAATCCTATCCCATATTTCCTCCAGCTTCGCGCAGCGTTCCTCCAGCGCCTTGCAGCGCGGGCGCTCGGCCTCTAGGGCGTTGATAGCCATCCCCACCACCTGCTCAAGTGGATGCCTAGCTAGTTGGTCACCAAAACCACCGCGTGCGAGGTGACGCCGGATCACATCGTTGGGATCGTCCCCGTCCGTGCGCTCGGCCAGCGAGGCAGGCACCAGCGAGTTGTATATGTGATCTACCAGCAACTCGCACTCTTGCCTGCCCAACTTGATGCTTGACTCACCCGGCGGCGTCAGCACATCTACCAAGGCAACATCATCACCGCCGTCATCCTCGCCGATTGTGTACTGGCAGCGATAAGACCCTACCGCCTCTTCGATCTTCTTGCCGATATCCGTTTCCAGAGCCTTGCAGCGCGGGCAGTCGGCCTGTATTCGCGTGATCTCGTGGCTCTGTGATTCAGCGTCCATCACTCCTCCTCCTGGTACAGCAGGCTCACGGCAAAGTCATGCACGGCCCAGGCCCGTTCGCTATCAGTCCCCCAATCCAATTCCCACCAGAGAGCATCGCATCTACCGTATACGCCGTTGGCAGGGCACACAGTACACGGCACCACACGTAGCGTGCGCGTGCACCCCCTTAACCGCGCCAGCCCGCACAGCGCACAATCAGTGGCCCGCCATTCATCCCACGGGACTTCTGCCGTGGCGATCTTCGCCCAGCGCACGAT
>Ga0272440_1000707_pt1 | contig 28113 bp, 22 predicted proteins | sample SSMMMBAug17_FD_192440 | JGI IMG/M metagenome (GOLD analysis project Ga0272440, IMG submission 192440) | Marine sediment archaeal communities from Little Sippewissett salt marsh, Falmouth, MA, United States - SSM-MMB-Aug17 | ecosystem: Environmental > Aquatic > Marine > Wetlands > Sediment ... | reverse complement strand
ATTTTCAATGTCTAAACGAGCGGCAATCTCCATGTCAAGTCCCATACTATGGCCAGATATATAAGTATGCGCATCTTCATATTGAATAATTCGACCAATTTCCCATCGGCCAAATTGAGTGCCACACCATTTCATTTCACCCAAATTGGCGTATAAATCGCCTTCCCATTTATGAGCAACCAGTTTAAGCCATGTTTTACCATATTCTTGTCCAACATTCAGTGAAAAATGGCCATCTCTTAAAATAAACGGATTTTTATTGCCATCGTGAAGAAAAAACTGGTTTAATTCAAGTGAATCCTGACCTGCAGTTGTCACGGGGTCAGCATCTCGAATAATGAGTTTTGAGTTATATAAATAAAATGGTGTATTGGTTATTTGAAAATCAATCCCACCATTACCGGTATTACCTTCCGGACGAATTTTGATATTCCCCCCAATACCTTCAAAATAAAGTCCTGGTAATGAAAAATAGCCTAAGTCCGTTCCATTAGTTCCTTCTTGATTATTGGCTACCCGAATATGAACATCATCAAAATCTCCAGTATACAGTTGCATTTTAGGAAGTTCAATATTGATAAAGGACCCTGATCCATCTGTGCCAACATCAATATCCAATGATTTAAAGCCTGTCCCATATATTGATGATGGATCCATACCAATTTTGTGGGCAACAGTATCACCCATCGCCATTTTCGTTCCTATATTGAAATTTCCAAAAGTAGCATGGTCAATATTATCAATAACCAGATAAGCAGGATTGGGATAACCAGAGAAACCGTCTTTGTCTGTCAGTGATAGACGCGTGAGTGTCACACCGAAGTCAATATCCGGTATAACAATTGACACTCCTGTTTGTCCAGTTACTGTAGACATCTCATTATCTGTCATTGGAACCATACCTGATGCACATAATGGGAAGATAATAGATATTATCAATAAATAAAAATATCGAAACATCTGACAATCTCCTGAAATATTGCCAGTAATATATTTATTTCTGGCGTCATAAAAATGTTAATGGGTGTAAATATACATTGGGCTATAGACCTGTTCAATCGCAAAAGAAAGGTCAGTTAATTGTATAATACACATTGTATTTGCATTGGCCCCATTCTGGTCTTCCATTTGAAGCTGATAATCGTTAAAGGTAATATTTGCTGAAAAAACAGGGAGTTCTACTCGAATAAAGGATGCCCCAAAAGGAATAACATCACCATGTGGACTATCGAAAACGTTATCTTTTGTGCCGACATCTATAGAGAATTTTGCATTGACTAGTTTCAAACTTAAAGTACTGTCTTGAGGGGGATCATGTGGGCTGTCCAAGGCTAAATATCCACCACTACCCGAACCATAGAGGCCATCAGGATCAAAATATTTCAGCCGGTGTCCTGATGCCTGAAGTTCTAATGTTCCCGCAAGAAAAATATCGATACCTGTTGAACCTGTAACATCGTCCATTTCATTATCATCAATAAGATCCATTGCAAAGGAAACTACAGGGATTATGCAAATAATAATTACTATTGCAAGGCATTGTTTCATAATACGCTCCATAATTGCACGCTGATCGTTCAAAATAATTCACTATTATTAACCAACGATAGCGATAAAATTAATGCGCAGAAATGTAGAGCGCATCAGGCGTTTGTGGAATTGAAAATGACATCAGACTGGTTGTAATAACACCCAGACTACCATTTTCAGTACCTGAAGCATTTTTAAATTTTAGATTAATATCTGCTAAGCTTGTCGTAATATTAAGTGTGGGTAATCCAAGTTTAATAAATGAGCGATTAGGCTCAACAGCATTTGCCACGCCATTTACAGTCAATCCGCCTGTTCCAGCAGTTCCGACATCCAAAGTCATTTTTGAATTTGTAATTAAGATATTAAAATGACTTTCAGAACTGCCATCTAAAAACAGATAGCCGCCACTGGTTGTACTGACGCCATCATCATCTATGTACGAGAAATCATTAAAACTCGTTCTAATTTCTAATGTTCCTGCAATGAAAATGTCGACCCCTGTAGCACCATAGATACCTGACATTTCATCATCACAGATCGGTTCCAATGCAAATGCATTTGGAATAGCAGCCATCCATGCGGTTAATAACACCGCAAAAAATAATTTTTTCATGTTTTCCTCCTCCTAAAAAAATCGGTAAAAACCGAACTCCTACCTAAATTATTGTTACCATCTATTTTTTTGTTTATCTAAAAATTTACCTTGGAGATATATAAATAGCTTTAGGTGTTTGGGGTATTGTGACTGTCATATCTGTTGAGTCAATTGATCCAAGGGTATTGCCAGATTGAAAGTTAAGATGAATATTTCCTGTTGATATTTCTGGTGCAGCAGTTGGGGTTCCAATTTTTACAAACGATCGATTGGAAGCAACCGCCTCTTTACCATTTATCCACAAGCCATCATCTTCTGTTTTTCCCGAATCAAAGCGTAATTCACAGTCATCGTATGAAATTTCATAAATATCATTATTGTTTTGATTTATTTTTTGTACAGAACGTTTTTCATCTTCTGATGACCTGTTATTTTGCCACAATAACACCTGATATGTCGGTGATGTATCTTCACCTTCGACATAAATATGAACACCAACAGCTCCGGTAATATTGTTCATTTCAGCATCAGTTATGGGATCCATAGCAAATACCTGAAACGGTATTAACAAAAAGATCAATATAGCGATGCTTTTTATCATTATTTACCTCCAAACAAGTCTTTTTCCCTTAATTATGTTTTTTTCTTTGAAATCATTGTGGGCTATCCTTAAATAAAATTCTCAGATTGCATGATATCAATATCTACAAGATTATTAAGGCAGACTGAACGGTGAAATTGCAAATATCATGCCGGATAAATCAGAAAAAAAACTGTGCAAAAAGTTGAATATTTTAAAACGAACTTGTATATTAGATAACTGTGTATTATCGAAAATATTGCTCTCATGGCGGGATAAAACCTGTTACTCAATTTTTCTGGTATTGAAAGCATTTGAGCTATAGCTATTATTGAAAGCCCTGTTTATTTTCTCAAAGAAAAATTTTTATATTAGACAATCTTTTATCAAGGGTCTAATATTTTTCCCTTAGGAACAATTGAAAAATAAGTTCCCTATGTACAATTCCATTTACAATTGTACATTTCGTGGCTATAGATCGTAGAGACAAGGTATGCCTTGTCATGACCGAAAATGTAAATTAAGAATGGGAAATTTATTTTCAGAGCATTCTTTAATAAGGAGAACGAATGAAAAAAATTTTTTTATCCGTACTATTATCTTTATTTTTGTTATTATCTTTTGCTTATTCTACAACCATACCAACTCTTAATATCAACCTTGATGAAAAAAAACTGGCTGATGGCGAACTGCAAACTTTTGTTGAAACCCTTGAAACAAAAGAAAAAGGCGGAAAAAAACGCGTGATTGGCGTTATCATGATTAATGCGAACCAATCTGAAGTCTGGAAAATTATTAAAAATTGGGATGTTTATGGAGAATTTGTTCCTGGTTTAAAATACTATGAAACAAAATACAAAAAAACATTTCCAGACCAGCCCAATTTTTTTCGATCATATATTGAAGGGTATATCAAGATTCCTGTTCCATTTATCAGAAAAACCTATACGCTTGATGTAACTTTTGATAAATCTAATTATTTTATTCAATGGCAGCTGATTGATAATAATAAAATATACGAATTAGAAAAAGAATTAAATATAGAATTGGCAACAAACAGCAGGGTTATTCAGACAATTGAGGGATTCAGCTATTTAAAACCATATGATAATAGCCAAAAGACAATTATATTTTATGCACCTGTGGTTGAAATTACGATTCCGGTTCCACAGCGTGTAGAACGATTTTTATCTGGCACCATAATGAAAGGTTTTATGGAAGCGATTAAAAATCGTGCTGAAAGCAATCAAAAAAAAACTATTATATCTGAACAAGATGAATAATATCGGTTTATGGAGGAAGTATGCCACCGTTTCAAATGCCATTTTCATGGCCCAAAATAGATCCTAAAACAGCAAACAATACACGGTATGCAATATACAAACGTACCGGTCATTATGAAAGCTATTTCTTGAGAGCAAATCATCCAACACGTCCTCTTGCTTTCTGGATTCGATACACGATTTTTAGCCCGGATAATAAAAAAACAGCTATCGGAGAAACCTGGGCTATTTTTTTTGATGGAGAAACCGGCAATCATTTTTGCGCAAAAACAGAAGTTCCAATTGAAAATTGTGTGTTTTATAGTAATGAATTAAGTATGAAATTAGGCGACTCGCACCTGACAGAAAATAACGCAATCGGCCGAGCGGTTACTGGGGATCAAATTATTTTATGGGATTTAAAATATTCAAGCACGGAACCGCCATTATTTCTTCTGAAACGATCCATGTATGATATACCATTTCCAAAAGCTAAAGTCTTGGTTGGAAAACCATTGGCTGTATTTTCAGGTAAAATTAATCTCAATGGCAACGATTATGATATTAATGATTGGGTAGGCAGTCAAAACCATAACTGGGGCGTTAAACACAATGATCATTACGCCTGGGGTCAAGTCGCTGGTTTCGACACACATCCTGACAGCTTTTTTGAAGTTGCCACTGCCAGATTAAAATTCGGGCCTGTGTGGTCTCCATATATGACAATAATCGTTCTCAGGCACGACGGTCATGAATATCGACTCAATAGCATACCTCAAAGCCTTAGAGCAAAAGGCCATTTTCATTACTTTGAATGGTCTTTTTCATCAGAAACATCAACAGAAAAAATTGAAGGCATGATCAAAGCACCTGTTGAAATGTTTGTTGGCCTTAATTATTACAATCCACCTGGTGGTGTAAAATATTGTTTAAACACAAAACTTGCATCTTGTGAAGTTACGTTAACCTATTTGAACGATACTGACATTCCGCCGGTTGTTTTTTCAACAAAGAATCGTGCAGCATTTGAAATACTGACGGATGATCAGAGTCATGGAATTGCGATTCGTGCTTGAAAAAGGGCTTGACCGAACCAAAAAAATGGTTATTCTTTTTTTCTATAAAAATTGAACAAAAAAAATTACTAATAAGGGGAAATATCTATGGATATTCAAAAACAAACAGAACGAGTTGAAAAAGAAAGCATGATCATCAAACGTGTGATGATGGAAATGGAAAAAGTCATTGTCGGTCAAAAGTCTCAAATGGAAAAATTATTAATTGGGGTCTTGTGTGAAGGACATATACTAATGGAAGGCTTGCCAGGACTTGCCAAAACAACAGCCGTAAAAACACTGGCGGCAACACTCAGTACCAGTTTCCAACGTATTCAGTTTACTCCCGATTTATTACCCGCTGATATTCTTGGAACACAAATATTCAGACCTGATACAAGATCGTTTGAAATCAGAAAAGGGCCAATATTTAACAATATTATTTTGGCGGATGAAATTAACCGTGCACCCGCAAAAGTTCAAAGCGCATTGCTCGAAGCCATGCAGGAAAAACAGATAACCATTGGTGCAGAAACTTTTTCTTTAGAATCTCCATTTATGGTACTTGCAACCCAAAATCCAATCGAACAAGAGGGGACTTATCCATTACCGGAAGCACAAACAGATCGATTTATGTTAAAACTAAAGGTTGATTATCCATCGGAGTCTGAAGAAAAGGAAATTATACAGCGTGCCTATAATGGAGTAGATGAGAGTATTTGCCAAACAATTGATATTGAAGATGTCAATAGAGCTAAAACCGTTGTAAATGATATCCATATGGAAGAAAAAATATTGGATTATATCATTACAATTATTCAAGCAACTCGGAAACCTGATGAGTATAATCTAGATTTATCTCATTTAATCAGTTTCGGAGCTTCTCCTCGTGCATCCATATGGTTGGGAAAAGCCGCAAAAGCCCATGCTTTCTTAAATAGTCGTGGATATGTTACACCGCAGGATGTTAAATATCTGGCACCAGATGTTTTACGTCATAGGATTATATTGAGTTATGAGGCTGAAGCTGAAGGTATTTCAACAGACGATGTTATTGCTAACGTGCTTGAACGTATTGAGGTTCCTTGATGTTACCAAAAGAACTCTATCAAAAAATTCAAAAATTTCATTTCAAAACTCGCTTTATGGCCAACGATCTTTTTGCTGGCCAATATGAAAGCGCTTTCAAAGGACGTGGAATGGAATTTGCCGAAGTCCGGGAATATCTGCCTGGTGATGATGTACGTTCAATCGACTGGAATGTGTCCGCTCGTTTCGGCCATCCTTATGTCAAAGTGTTTCATGAAGAACGTGAGTTGACAGTTACCTTACTGATTGATCTTTCCGGCTCCAATTTATTTGGCACACGCAAACGCTTTAAACGAGAAGTCATTGCAGAAATTGCAGGAATTTTATCATTTGCAGCCATTCGTACCAATGATAAAGTCGGTGCCATTTTATTCAGCTCTGAGGTTAACCGATATATCCCGCCGGCAAAAGGAATCGCTCACGTTTGGCGAATGATAAAAGAAATTTTCACCTATACACCACCATCGCTTGGTACTGATATTGGAGCTGCGTTGGAATTTTTAAATAAGGTGGTTAAACGCCATTCCATATGTTTTGCAATTTCTGACTTCCAAATGCCAATGGATGATCATTTCGAAAAACCACTTCGAATGGCATCAAAAAAACATGACCTGACGGCCATTCGTGTCATGGATCCCGCTGAAAAGGAACTTCCAAGAGTTGGAAGAATTCGTATTCAGGATCCAGAAACTGCTGAGATAATAGCCATCAATACTCATGATCGACGAGTACGTCGTAAATGGGAAGAAATTCAGCATCAAAATGAAGTTCAGTTTATGCAAACCCTTGTTAAATCTAAGGTTGATCTAATTGACCTTTTGACAAATACCTCTGTTGTTGAACCGCTTACAGCTTATTTTCGACGAAGGGAAAACAGACGATGAAAAAACAGGTGCTAATTGTTATATTAATTATTGGTATTTCCTGGACTTATGCAAACAGTGATACGCCTGTTGTTATGTCACCATCTTATACAATTCCTTCAACCACACCTTATACACCTCAATCATATACACCCTTGGCATATGCACCACCTGCTAATGTAAACGAAGAAGATACGACTGACTATAACCCTGTGATTGCACAATTTGTTGAAGAAACAGCAATGCCTGGAGATATCGTTACATTAAAACTGTCTTTTCAACTTCCAAAGGGGATGCATTTTCCAGAAAAAATTCCTATCCAGGGCCTGGAAGAATTTCATATTATGGGGCTGAACACTGAAGATTCAGACATATTGATCAAATTGATGGTTGATAGGCTTGATACCTTTGATGTTCCGCCTTTGAAGATATTTTTAACGCATCCCAATGGAACACAAATGGCATTTAAAAGTGATCCTGTAATGTTAAGTCTGGACGCCCCTTTTAATAAGGAAGATACTGAACTGGATATTCGGCCTATAAAAGATATACTACCTGTAAACACTGCTAACACATATATAATAATTGCACTGGTTGCCGTTTTTCTTTTACTGGTTGTTTTTGGGATTTGGTTGTATATAAAAAAACGCAATCAAAAGATTATCGAAGAAAAGTATCAAAAACCAGCTGAAGAGATTGCTTTTGACGCTTTGAGAGATTTAAATCGTGATGCTCATTTATTTCGTGATAATATCAAAGCCTATTATTTCAGATTAACGCAGATTTTGAAAGAGTACATGGGACATATCCGTCACTTTCCAGCAGCAGAACTGACAACTGAAGAAATAGCCGCAAATGTAAAAGAAAAACTTGATATTGAAATGGTTCGTTTGATGCGAAAAGCTGATATGATTAAGTTTGCTGATTTTCGTCCCACAACATCAGAACGTGAAGATCATTGGAAAACAATCTGGTCTTATGTAAAAACAACATCAGATGAACATCATCAAAAAACAGAGGAAGTTGATTAGTGTTATGTTTCGTTTTGCTTATCCATATGGGTTAATCTTTTTTATCCCCTTGTTAATATGGGGATACTTTCTGATCCGTAAACGTCGTCAGAAAACAGTAACGTTTTCTCAAGCCAGTCAGTTGAAAAAGCTTGCTGGAAAACAAGAAGAATTCATTATTGATTTACCGTTGTATTTGCGAATGCTATGCATGGCATTGTTGATTCTGACCATCTGTCGCCCACAATCATACAATGTTTCCAGAGAAGTTAAATCACCCGGCGTTGATATTTTGTTATGCATGGATACGTCTGGTTCAATGCAAGCGCTTGATTTTAAATTGGGAAAACAATCGGTGGACCGGCTTACAGCCGTCAAAAAAGTAGTCAGCGACTTTATCAAAAAGAGAGAAAATGATCGTATTGGATTGGTCGTGTTTGGAGAATATGCATTTACACAGGCACCACTGACAATGGACAAAGGCTTGCTTCTTAATCTTATTGATCGTATGGAAATCGGTATGGCTGGTGATAAAACAGCTATTGGTTCGGCACTTGCCATTGCTGGTAAACGAATTAAAGATATCCCTGCCAAAGCCAAAATTGTTATCCTTCTGACTGATGGACGCAATAATGCAGGAGATATAACGCCGATACAGTCCGCTGAAGCGCTTGAGGCGCTGAATATTAAAATATATACGATAGGTGTTGGTGGTAAAGGAAAAGCTCCCTTTAAAGTACGTGGTTTTTTTGGAGAAAAAATTATTTATCAGGAAGTTGATCTGGATGAAAAAACATTGCGTAAAATTGCTGATTCAAGCAATGGAAAATATTTTAGAGCTGCTGACACAGATGAACTGTCTGAAATTTATGACATCATTGATCGAGAAGAACAAACTGAAGTCAAAATAAAAGAATTTTTTCATTTTAAAGAACTGTATGCATATTTTCTAATTCCAGCAATGATTATATTGCTATTAGAGATATTCATTCAAGCCTTTGTAGTGAGGTCCATACCATGAAATTCGAGTATTTGTGGATAATCAACTTGCTTTGGGCTGTTCCTGCCCTGTTTTTTGTCTATGTTGTGGCGCGTCGTAAATTAGAAAAAGCACTCATTCTTTTTGCAGACAGCAACTTATTACCTCGTCTGACAGCGTTGGAAAGTCGTTTTCGACAAAGTGTTCGAGCGGTTATTGTTCTTATTGCCTTTACTTTTATGATTATCGCATTAGCCGGGCCGAGATGGGGTGAACATTTTGAAGAGGTCTCTCAAAAAGGTGTTGATATTATTATTTGCATGGATGTTTCCCTGAGTATGATGGTGGAAGATATTAAACCCAATCGATTAGAAAGAGCTAAACGGGAAATTGTCGATTTGATCAATGTTAACCAGGGAGATCGACTGGGGCTAGTAGCGTTTGCTGGACAAGCATTCTTGCAATGTCCATTAACGCTTGATTATAGTGCATTGGACATGTTTTTAAGACAATTATCACCTGATTTAATACCGGTACCGGGTACTGACCTTGGAAAAGCCATAGACCTGTCCATTGAATCTTTTGATGAAAACAGTGAAACAGACCGTGTTATTGTCATGATTACGGATGGTGAAGACAACGAAAAAAAAGGATTAGAAGCTGCTGAAAAAGCCCTTGATGAAAATATTCGAATTTTTATTTTTGGTATGGGCGACCCGGCAGGCGGACCAGTTCCAGCTGGTGATTCTGGTGGCTTTGAAAAAGATGAATCTGGTAATTTGATTCTGTCAAAACTGGATGAACAAAGTCTTATTGATATTGCACAATTAACGGGTGGGGATTACGTTCGTTCTACTGATGGTGATTTTGATCTGGATCGACTATATTTTGATGGAATTCGACGTAAAACAGATGTTTCTGTCTTAAAAACAGGAAAAATCAAAATTTATGAACCCAGATTTTACATATTTGTCATTCTGGCTTTGGCCTTATTAATTTTGGAGAGTATACTTCATGCAAAATATATTTATCAAAAAGTTTAGTGGCATCATATTATTATTCATGATAATTGTTTCTCCGTGTTTGGCTGAAACCAGTGGAGAGGATTTGTATTATCGCGGCAGCTATATGGATGCTGAAGAATATTTTCGTGAAATGGATATGAATCATCCTAAAGATGTTCGATGGCGCTATAACAGAGGATGTGCTGCTTTTAAAAGTGATCAAATGGAAGCCAGTCTATCAGCTTTTAATAGTGTAACCAAACGAACAAAAGATCCTGAACTATTGTTTCGTGCCAGCTATAATGCGGGCAATATTTTATTTAAAAAAGGTGATTTTGCATCAGCATCACAGTTTTATCTTCAAGCATTGAAAATTAAGCCTGATGATGAAGATGCCAGATACAACCTTGCACTTTCACTGGCAAAGAAAAAAGAAGCACAGCAGCAAGATAATAAGTCACAATGTGATAATCCTAAGCAGGGAGACCAAAATCAGAATTCTCAAAAACAGGATAGCCAGCAAAAGCAGCAAAATAAAGATGATACTCAACAAGATAAACAGGCAAAAAATAAAGATTCACAAAAACAAGAAGGTGAACAACAAAATAAACAACAATCCAAAGAATCTGAAGATAAAAAAGAATCGCAGCAAACAGCGCAAAAAGATAATAAGCAGGAAGAAAAGCCTGATATGTCTCAGGAATTAAAAGCAGCACAGGCAATGCCTGAAGATCAAAAAGACCAGCAAGAGCAAAGTCCGGAAGAAAAAGCTCAAAAAATGGCCGTTTTAAAAGCTGAAGCATTATTGGATAATATTCAGGAAAACAGATCAATTCAAATGAAACAGATGGCATCTGAAGGTAAAGAAGATGCCCGATCGGGAAAGCATTGGTGATGTAGAAGAAGGCATGGGTTGAAAGCAAAAGTGGATCTTGTAAAAAAATAGTCTTAAACAAGAAATTGGAAAAATATACTGAGAGAAGTTATTTATACATGAAACGTGAATCAATCGATTATATGAAAGCGAAAAAAATCGTAAACAAGAAAGACTGATCATAAAATTGTTTTTTCGCTAACTTACAATATAGTAGAAAAAATTACAAAATAATAATTTTGTCAACAACTTATGGAATTCAAATGAAAATCAAGGCTTCATATCTCATTATTTTTTTATTTTTACCATCATTTATTGAGGCATCAACCGGTCTTTCTTTGCAAATTGATCGGTCTGATGTATCTCTTTCAGACACCATCACGTTAACGATAAAAGTATCAGGAACACAATCAGCAATCAGACCTCGTGTCGCAGGGCTTGAGCATTTCAGGGTTCAATCAGGAGGTACATCATCGAATTTCAGCATGGTGAATGGTCAGGTATCATCCAGCATAGATCAAACTTATTTTCTGTTTCCCAATCGAGTGGGACAATTTACCATTGGCCCGGCTGCTGTTGAAATTAATGGTAAAACGTATCAAAGTAACTCCGTTAGAATAAATGTACGAAAACAAGCTTCAGATTCATCTCAACAATCTTCCCAGCCGCTTTTTTTGACTGTTTCGCTATCAGATCCTCAAGCCTATGTTGGACAAACGGTTTTTTATACCGTAAAATTTTATTATAGTGTTTCGGTACGGGATCTCGGAATTGTTTTGCCTGAAGGCGAAGGCTTTCAATTAAAACAATTGGGAAAACCTGCTGAATATACCTCTACAGTTAAAGGCAAGAAGTATAAAGTCATTGAGATTCAACATGCTTTAATCACAGAAAAAACAGGCTCCTTTTCTTTACAACCTACCGAAATGAAAATGAATGTTTTAGAAAAACAACGATCTCATAATCGATTTTCAGTGTTTGATAATTTTTTTACATCTGCTCGACCCTATTCTGTTCGATCTCAACCGCTTAAACTGACCATACTGCCCTTACCTGAAACCAATCGACCCCAAAATTTTACCGGACTGGTGGGTGATTTTCAGATTCAAGCTCAATTAGATCCAAAACAAATACCATCGGGTGAATCAACGACATTGAGTTTAAAAATCAGTGGTCAGGGGAATGTTCAATTGATGCCTGATATTAATATGCCAGATATGGACGATATAAAAGTTTATTCAGATCAGCCAGTTATTTCGATTAATGAAACCGGCACGGGTTACAGAGGGGAAAAAAGCATGAAATGGGCGCTGGTTCCTCAAAAAGAAGGAAACTATAAGATTGGTCCTTTTTCGTTAAGTTTTTTCAGCCCTAAAAAGGGGCAATATACAACAGTTTCCACACCAAAAATGAACTTAATGGTAACCCCAGGAAAAAAAGACGCTGCTGTATCAGTACCATCCATACAGAATAATGAGTTGCCGCAGGTCAAGAAAGAAGTTACTTTTTTTCAACGCGATATTTTACCCAATCACGATCATGCAGATGCACTTCATGTAAAATTTTATGATCAAATGACGACATGGCAACAATTAATGATGCTTGCCATTCCTCCTTTATTATATTTATTGATTGTTTTGCTTTTTTACAGAAAAACCAGATTAAAACTTGAAGCCTTAGCAGCCAAAAAAGCTTTTTCTCGCATGAACAAAATACTTAATAATAATGATCAATTAACTATTCCAGAAATGCTAAAAATGTTCAATCAGTTTTTAAATGAACGATTGCAACTCGGTGGTGGAACATTGACACCAGATGAGGTGGAAAAAATATTGACGTCTTCGGGTGTTCGTTCTGACATGGCCAATGAAACACGATCCATGCTGATTTCACTTGAAGCTGCTGTATATACCGGACAATCTGATCAGGATGTCAAAATATTGAAACAATCTATTTGTGATCTGGCCAAAAAACTGGATAAAGGAATTAAAGGATGAAACATTTATTGATATTATGCTTTGGATGTTTGTTTGTGATAATGACCAATCCTGTACTTGCAGAAAATGGAAAGCGATTAAATACATTTGTACAGGCAGGCAAAGCTTATGCAGAAGGAGACTATCAGACAGCCATTGACAATTATCAATCAGTGATAGACAGTGGTAGACCAACAGGAAGCTTGTTTTACAATATTGGAAACTGTTATTATCGAATGAATAAAATTGGTTGGGCAATTCTTTATTACGAACGTGCCATGCAATTGATTCCAGATGATCCTGATTTATTGTTTAACTTGAAGCTTGCCAGAAGCAAAATTGAAGATCAGGTTGAGAAAAAATCAACTTTACCGATAATAAATACATTAGAGCATTTTAATCTTTCAGAACTTTTCTGGTTTTTATTAATCAGCAATATTGGTTTTTGGGGAATACTGATTATTCGTCGTTTTCATCGCTCAGAATGGTCATATTATTCATTTGTTGGATTAGGAATAATATGGGCTATTTCACTCCTGTCTTTTTCTGTTAGATGGCATGGTATACATACAGATGATCGCGGCGTTATTGTTTCATCGAAAACAATTGTTCGTTCTGGGCCTGATGAAAATGAAACGCCACTTTTCGAGTTACATGCAGGAACAATTATTGCTTGTGAAAGAGAAGAAGCAAATTGGCGTTTGGTTCAGTTTTCCTCAGGTAAAAGGGGATGGACGAAACTTTCAGATAGTGTTCCTATCCGCATCGAAAAAATAAGGAATAAAGGTACATGACCCAATCTTTAAAAAATCGAGGCACTATACTTGTCGTAGATGACAATCCCACCAACATTGAACTGCTCCTTGTTTATCTTCATGAAAATGAATATCGTATTTTGGTAACGCGTGATGGCGAAAATGCAATTAAACGTGCCATCAATGTTCAGCCTGATTTGATTCTTTTAGATATAATGATGCCTGGAATGGATGGATTCGAATGCTGTAAACGTCTTAAAAATGACCCTTCAACAAAAAATATTCCCATTATTTTTATGACCGCTTTGTCTGATATTCAGACAAAATTGAAAGGGTTTGAATTGGGTGCAATTGATTATATCACTAAACCCTTCCAACGTGCAGAAGTTTCTGCCAGAATTGCGACACACCTGACCATTCAACACCAAAAAAAGAAATTAGCAGAACTGAATGCATCAAAAGATCGATTTTTTTCAATCGTATCACATGATATGAAGGGTGCATTTGGTTCTCTGATGACTTTTACCCAATATATAACAAGATCATTTGATGATTGGTCAAGAGAAGAACTTAAAGGCCTTATCATTGAAATGTGTACATCAGCAGAAAAAAATTATAAGCTGCTGGAAAATTTCCTGGAATGGTCCAGAATTCAGATGGGGGCAATTCCATTTCGCCCCAAACGTACGCTACTTGAATATGTTATTGTACAGGCAATTCAATTGTACCAGGAGCATGCACTATCAAAAAATATAACCATTCATTATGATTTTTTTGGTGAACATCATGTCATTGCAGATTCAGAGATGCTCGCAACCATTTTTCGTAATTTGATTTCTAATGCTGTCAAATTTACCCCAAAAGGAGGAACAATAACTATTTCAACCAATGATCTGGATGATCAAATTGAAGTATTGGTTGAAGACTCTGGCTCTGGGATGAACCAGAAAACTGTCGAACAATTATTTCTGTTAAATAAAAAACATCAGACTCAAGGAACTGCAGGTGAAAAAGGTACAGGGCTTGGGCTGCTTTTGTGCAAAGAATTGGTTGAAAAGCAAGAAGGAAAATTGAATGTAAATAGTATTGAGGGAAAAGGGACAACATTTCAAATTCTATTCCCTAAACCGCCACCAACAGATGAAAAAAAGATCGAGAATTAACAATAGATCAGGAGTTTAATAGAATGATACAAAAATTAGGAAACCATTTAACAATGAATGGGCCTGGAAATTTTACGCTACATGGCGATATCCCTGAAAATACCATTGATGCTCATGTTCATTTAGGCGTTTATGCAACATTAAATTTGTTTTTTGGTCAATTAAGTCTGACCGGACCAGGAACATTTCTGGAGAATCTCAGAGAACATATCCAGGATATTTTGCTGCATCGTTCAACATTATTATCTGAATTTCCCCAAAATTTTTTAACCATTATTAAAGGCCTTTTTGATGTTGCTCCTTTAAAAACAGATCTAATTGGTCCAGGGCCTTTACCTGTGCATCTATTGACTGATTTTCCGGCTTTTTTTAAATACGAGAATCCTGCATTTGTTGGATTGAACACGCGATCTCCCTTTGAAATTGTTCCACAAATTTTATCAATATTCAAAGCATTTCCAAAAGGTCTTGAACAGGCCAATAGAACAAATTTATTGGATTATCTTAAAACATTCAATATCAAAAAGGCTGCTGTTTTACCCATTGCTGTCAGTCGATTTGATTTGTTTACGCAGGCAACTTTTGAGGCATGTTTGGGCTTTGATCAATTATTAATATTTTGCAGTGTTCACCCTGAACACCCGGATGTTTCCAGTCAATTTGAACATTTCAAAAAGATGGGCGCCTGTGGTTTTAAATATCATCCTGATTTTCAAAATGTCCCACCAGACAGTAAAAATGCATTTGAGTTACTGGAACATTGCCGGCAACATCAATTTCTGATTCAATGCCATGTTGGATGGCCAACAAAACATTCAGGATTAAGTCAGGCACTATCTTATGAAAAACTTATTCAACATTTTTCTGATCTAACATTTATTCTTTGCCATATGGGGCTGGCTGATTTTGAAGAATCACTTGACCTGGCACAAAAATATGAAAATGTTTTTTTAGAAACCAGCGGTCAAATTTCTGAAAATATTAAAAAAGCCGCTCAAAAGATTGGTTCTGAACGTATTATTTTTGGAACAGACTGGCCGATTTACCACCCAGCAGTTCCTATCAGCTGTGTATTGGATGCATTTTCTTCATCCAAAGATCTGGAAAATGTGTTTTCAAACAATATATCAACCTTATTGAACATTTCTTTCTCATAAAAAAATCATTAAATTATGGAACGATTTGACTATTTTATCAGGCGATTGTTACTTATTATTCCAACCTTTATCGGAATAACAGTATTGTGCTTTTGTTTAATCCAATTTGTTCCCGGCGGCCCTGTAGAACAAACGATTATGAAGATGAAAGGGATGGGGAATGCTGAGAAACCTTCGAGCAGTGAAGCGACAGAAGCCTTATCGGATGCGCAGCGTAAAGCGATTGAAAAACATTTTGGATTTGATCAACCTATCTATCTCCGATATTATAAATGGCTTGTTACCGATATGCTTGGTATGCGCATGACATCATATGCCTTTCCCAATAAATCAGCCTGGCAACTTATTCAAGAACGTTTTCATGTTTCACTGATTTTTGGTATTACTGGATTTGTATTATCCTATCTCATTTGCATTCCATTGGGAATAGCCAAAACATTGCGTCATGGACAATCATTCGATGTTATCTCCAGCATTATTGTCTTTACAGGTTATGCGATTCCGCCTTTTGCTTTTGGAATGATATTAAAAATGCTTTTTTGTGGTACTGTAGATGGTTTTTTTGATTTTTTTCCTGTGACAGGATTTCATTCGGATTCATTTGATAAGCTTTCGTTTTTGTTGCAGTTAAAAGATATCATTCACCATATGACCTTGCCTGTTTTATGTTACATTATTGGAAATTTTGCTGTACTCACTGTGTTGATGAAAAATTCATTGATTGAACAATTAGGTAAAGATTATGTTCGAATGGTTTTTGCCAAAGGCGGTAGTGAAACTCGAGCTGTTTGGGGACATGCCCTCCGAAATGCTTTAATTCCAATAGCCACAGGCATTGGTTCAATCCTTACAGTAATGTTTGCAGGATCAGTTGTTATAGAGCAGGTTTTTGAGATTCCAGGTATGGGAAGGCTCAGCTTAGAGGCTATTGTGGGTAGAGATTATCCTGTATTTATGGGAATTCTTTCATTAACATCTCTTTTAGGCTTATTAGGAAATGTTTTGTCAGACTTTTGTTATGTGTTGATTGATCCTCGAATTAATTTCCAGAAACAATAAATTTGATGCCTTTAATTTGATTGTGTTTCCGTTTGTAGAGACGCACGGCTGTGCGTCTCTACAAACGATAAATTGTACTCGAAAAAGTGTTAACTGGAATATGAAAGATGCCGAAAATGTTTGGGGATGAGAGTTCGTGCAGAATAACAGTAGAAGGATTATCCGCATGAAGCGATAGGCAACATGCGGATAATTTATCAGTGTTATTTATTGGGTTTCAATCTCATTGCTTGTCTTATGGTTCAAATCTGTCGTATACATATAACCAGCGGCATCAATATGTGTAACTGTAAAACAAATGACACCTGAAGCTTTGGTTTTTGCAGAAGTGAATGTGGCAATTCCATTTTCATCAGAGCTGGCAGAAACAGCGCCGGAAACGACTCCGCTCCATTCACCACTAACCGAGGCGCCTGAAACGACTTGCCCATTTTCATCTAAAACCAAAACGCTGGCATGCTTAGCTTTGACAGACTGTTAAAAAATATGGTTTTCCATAGCCTGACGGCTATGGGCTTTAGCCCTACGCTGTTCTTGCAATTGCCGAGATCGTACATTTTTATATGACGATTATTTTTTTTTGTCATACCCGGCGAATACTTTTTTATACCCGAAAACTTATGACCGCTTACTTAATATGCTTCTGGGTAATGGGGAACTTATTTTTCAATTGTTCCTAAAACACCCCTGTAATCAGTCGATTCACCAAAGGCATTGTATTTGAAAGGGTCACCGCCAGATAAGACAATAAAAAGAATCCAAGAATCCATTCAATCCAGACGATTATGGTATAATCAATCCCCAAAAAACTTCCTGAAATTGTGGTATCCCTGTATCCAAATTTAAATAATATGACATAACTAAATCGCATGGCATTGACCAGACGATCTAAATCACCTCTGTTAATTTTTAAGTATTTTTTTTCGGTTAAAAACAATCGGGGAAGATCAAATAATCGCTGTTTAAATGTATAATCGTGCTCATCTTCAGTAGCAGCATATTTTCTGATCAATGTCCCATGCCACCAATATATGATTGCAAACAGCATATGAAAGAAAAGGCACCATCCGATAATCCACCAGATTTTTGTGCCATATCCAGTAAACATACCCCACAAGAACCATTCCAATTCTTTTTGTAAGCGTAAAAATGAAAACTCATCAGCTTCCCTGATTTCCGCTAATTCAACACATTGCCTTAAGTAAATGACATCATTTTTGTCTGCCAGTCGGTTCTGAAATATATCTTCAAAGACTTGAAGCATTTCAGATATCGGTTCTATGGTAAGATCCATATTCTTTTTTTCATCGGGTTTGTCTAATAATTCTTTATCAGCAAAACTAAAGATACGGTCTTTTTCATCTCGAATCCATTGCGAAATAAAAGGAAGCTGTCTCCATTCAATGTAAATTCTCGATGTATTCAGATACGACAACATTATTTTGTTATTTTGAGTGTTTCCAGGGGGCTTAAATTGAGCATCTCTAAAGTTCATGAATCCCTTTGATGATAACATCTCTAAGGATAAATCACATAAAAAAACGGTTCGAACAAAATTAGAATCTCCTTCAAAAGAGACAAATCTTAAAACAACTGCATTACTGTTCTTTTCATCGTTACTTTCATTTCCTCCGAATATAACACCAGAAAAATCAACATCACCTTCAAATACGACATCTTGTAAATGTGCAGAGCCAATCCAGGAATTTCGATAATCAACACGATTTTTGATGATCGTAGGGCTTTTTTGACTATACATATCTAATTTATTGATCAAACTATTTCGAAAATCAACATAGCCATTAAACCCGACATTTTTTATTCTCAGTATGTGGTAAAATTGAGAGTATTTAAAATATGCCAGTTGTTGAAAAATAGATTCAAAAAAATCGACAGTATCATGAAAAATTGCCTCAAAAAAACTGCCTTCTTCATTGAAAACTACATGTCTGAATAAGGTTTCAGATTGAAACGAAGCTTTTGAGAAATCAGCTTTTCCCTTGAAATGACTGCCCGAAAAATCAGATACATGTTGAAAAGTAGCATCTGAAAAATCTGACAGATTTTTAAACTGATTATTCGAAAATTCTGCATCACCTAAGAATTTAGCTCCTGAAAATGTTGCATTGGATTGGTACGTGACATGAAAAAAGTCTGCTTCTGACTGAAAAATAGCATTTGTAAAATCTGTTTTTTGAAGAAATTGGCACTCTGAAAAATTGCTATAACCATCAAATTTTGCTTCTTGAAAATTAATGGTTTCATGTACGATGGTTTCATGAAAATCAATATCATGTGATTTGATTTGGGCGTTAACAAAATATGCACTTTTTAAGAAGCTGCATTCATTAAAATAGACCTGATTACCTGTAAAAACAATTTTAGAAAAAAGAACTGTTCCTTCAAATCGAGATTTGGAAAATATGGCATTTCCGGAAATTCTCACTTCTTTAAATTGAGTTCCTGAACATTTAAATTCACTGGATGAAAAATCAGCCAGTTGTTTAAACTCAGCATTATTGAAAAATGCTGTTCCTGTAAAAACTGTTTCAGAAAAAACAGCATCTTTTTGAAATTTGACCCCTTGAAAAGAAGCCAGATGTAATTGTACTTTTTTAAAATAAACATTGGCATGAAAGACAGAGCGAATAAATACAGCCCCAGAAAAATGAGAATTCCTGAAATCAGTGGTCTCATAAAAATTAACATCTGTAAAATAGGCTTCTTTTTCGTAGAATGTATTTGAAAAATCTGTTTCGCCCCAAAACTCTGCCCCTCGAAATGAAGCAAATCGGAATCGTGCATTTGAAAATCGAATGTGTTTTGAAAAAAAATGGGCTTTGATAAAAACAGCGCCATGGGAAGCAAAAAAGGTATCCTGAAAATCAGCAATTCCATAAAATAAAGCATCCATAAAATATGCTTTTCCTTGAAATTGTGCCCCCTGAAACTGACTATCACTTCCAAAGGTAGCATCTGTCCAATAAGACTCTCCTTTAAAAATACTTCCCTGAAAAGATACGTTTTTTAAAAAAACGACTCGTTCAGCAATAATACTTCTATAATTATCTGAATCAATCGATATTTCACTATTAATAATAGTAATGGCATTGTTGACTAAATAGCAGGTATTAAATGTCTTTGTTTTTGCTTCAATATATTTATCTTTTTGAAAGTCTGACCAATCTGAGGGTAAAATAGATTTTGTAATAATTATTTCAGGTAATTGATTAAATTTTATACCACCGGTAATGATTGAATTCAAAATGGATATGGGCTGATTTGTTTTTTGAATAACTTTTATCAGGTCATCACCGCTAAAGATAAACTGCTCAACGGTTTTGCCCTGCTCAATCATTTCAAGAAGTTTTTTTTCTGAAAGAATTCCATTCTTACCTGCTATACACGTATTTGTTGCTGCCTGAGTTTTAGCATAAACACAAATGAGACAGCAACAAATAGCAGAAATTACGATTTGCCTGAAAATATGGGTATGAAGAAAAGAGCATTGGGGGATCATTTTTCTCTCATTTGCTTTCGATACACTTCAAGGTGATGCAATAGCTCAAGCAGGATTTCTTTTGGATATAACTGATCAGCTTCTTCAAACCATATGGATCGAGTGTTTTTTTTGAGTTCATCAAGTGCTTCAGGACTAAATTTAACATCTTTTATTCCATATTTAATCATGGCATTAATTGAACGTTTATTATCTCTTCGGACAGCCTCTGAAAATTCTCGTTCAACATATTCCTTGAAATATCCTAACAATCGATCCTGATAATATGGACTGATAGCATTCCAGGTTTCTTTTCTCATGACAACAGTTCCAGTCGAGTAACGTATATGTATCCGATGCACATATTTAACATCTTTATACATATTTGCTGATAAAACAAAAATTGCAGGTGCAATATACGCATCCACAATGTTTTGTTGTAAAATTAATTTATAGACACTTCGATCGTCTTTATCTGCACTGATGACTTCCGCACCCAGCTTGCGCAATAATTTTTGTTCAAGTTCACCAAACCATGAACCAAATCTTAAGCCTTTAAAGTCTTCAAGACTTTTTATTTCATAATTTCTTGAGTATATCTGGTCAAAATCCTGCTCTGTTGTTAATAGTAATTTATATCCGCGTTTATCCATCAAGATATCAAATTGATGCCCCATTTTTGTCATCACATAATCAAATTCACTTCTGGTATTGAACAAAAAAGGCAAATTCAATACAGACATTTCCGGGCAAATGAGTGATGTACCATAACCGCTGATTCCTCCGATATCTAATTCCCCAGATTCCAGTTTTTGTATAATACTTGGGTCATCGCCAATCACATCGCCCCAGTATATTTTCACTGTGATATTACCATTGGTGACCATATTGAAAACTGGCAGAATAATTTCCCGATACAATTTCGCCCATCCCATGAATTTGGGAACCAGAGTCCCCGCTTTCCAGACATATTTATCTTGCGAAAAACCGACAACATCAGGTTCTGTTGAATCTTTACTATGAGACATTAAATACATTCTGATGGCATTACGCTCATCAGATGACATCAAATGATTAATATTTTCTTTTCGTTTATGTTTATTTTTATCAAAGAAACGTCGCCACTGTGCGGATGTATATCGTGCAGGTGTGAACGATCTTATTTTGTTGTTATTTTTATGACAGGAACCACATTTTTGGACAAAAAGAGTTCCGGCATCATTTGCAAAGGAACACTCACACCACGGTATGTTTATGATAACAACGAAAACAATTACAAAATAATGTTTCATGGAAATCCTCAATAATTTGGCAATATCAAAATGGTTTCAAATCATGCATGAAAAATGCCATGAATACTGGCCAATCCAGTTTTATAATTGCTATTTTCATTATGATTATGGTAAGAAACAAGCATTGTAATATGTATGCTTTGCAAGTAAAGATTGGAGGTCATTATGTTAACAGCCCCCCAAAAAATGGGACTTGTTTTTTTTCCGGCCTTTGACTGGGCGATCAGCCCAACACATCCGGAACGTGAAGAACGATTGCTCTATACTCAGGATCAAGTTTTTGAAGAAGGTATTCTGGATATTGAAGGTATCATAGAATACAAACCCGAACAGGCAGAGGTCAGCGATATACAGCGGGCTCATTTTTGTACACCAGATGAGCATAACGTAATGACTGAATCCCATTTTATCAGTGCCGGTGGTTGTATCACAATAGCTGATGCTGTTATGACCAAAGAAGTTAACTGTGGTTTTGCCTTAATCCGCCCCCCTGGGCATCATTCCATGCGTGTGGTTCATGGTTGCAGAGGTTTTTGTAATGTTAATAATGAAGCCATCATGGTGGAATATTTGCGTTCTAAATATAATATAGATCGCGTGGCAATTGTTGATACAGATACGCATCATGGTGATGGCACCCAGGATATTTACTGGCACGATCCTGATACCTTGTTTATTTCCTTACATCAGGATGGACGGACATTATATCCTGGTTCTGGTTTCACCAATGAATTTGGTGGGCCAACAGCTTGCGGTACAACGATCAATATTCCATTACCGCCAGAAACCTCTGAAGAAGGATTTCTTTATACCATTGATGAAATGGTGCTGCCAATTCTTAAAGAGTTCAAGCCAGATTTGATTATTAATTCTGCGGGGCAGGATAATCATTATTCAGATCCACTGGCCAATATGAAATTTTCTGCACAGGGATATGCTGAACTTAATAAACGATTAAAACCTGATATTGCTGTTCTTGAAGGCGGATATTCTATTGAAAGTGCGTTGCCCTATGTTAATGCGGGGATTATTCTGGCAATGGCTGGCATGGATTTCTCACACATCAAAGAACCAGATTACAACCCTGATCGAATTCGGCAAACATCCCGCACAACAGAATATATTAAAAATCTAAGAGATCAGGTGATGCGAGTCTGGGAAATTGGACCTCGACGAATCGATGAAAACCGAAATTCCATGACAACGGATACCCGCTCCAGAAACATATTTTACGATACAGATAGCTTATTGGAAGTTCAAGAAGAGACGATTCATGTGTGTGATTCTTGCAGCGGTGCATTAAAAATAGATTCTTTTACAGATCGTGGTGGTAAAATATTATGCATTCATATTCCGAGAAAAGCATGTTCTGAATGCTCAAACAAGGGTTATGAATGGTTTGACAGAGCCCATCGAAAATACGACAGAGTGTTTCTTCAAAACAGACGATCTGATGTTTATCTGACCAAATAACGTAGCTCATCCCCTGCGATATGACATTTTATTTTTATTGATAAACACACCATTATTTGATAAACGTTACTGTTCTATTACCGATATATAAGCATGGCAATAATTGTTGGGAGTATAAGGAGTATCTCATGACTAAAATTGGAAAAATTCAAGTAACAAAAGGTGTCTATTGGGTTGAGATACCTGATGAGAATGTTTATATTTTATGTGGTTGTCCTGCTGATAGTGTCAAACATCTTAAGAAAAGAGGTTTAATTGTTACCCGCGAAGAAAAAGGGGTTACTTTTGAAACAGGCCCTAATGTTATTTTACTGTCTGATGTTATGCTTCAAAATGGTGGTTTTGCAAATATGGCAGAGTTTCCAGTTTTACAAATGCTTTATTTCCAAGGTATGATCCTTCCCAATCATCCCAATAATACAGGTACCAAACCAATGCTTATCGGTTCTGAGAATCAAGTTCAAGCACAAATGCAATATATTTATCGTGGCAATTATGGTTTAATATCTGAGAATGAAATCCTTGACGCCGGTGTATCTCCAGAAATGGCAAAAGAGATGATGCGGCTTAAGCTTAAATTTGCTTTTGGTGCGATTCGCAATACAGAAGCTTTGCTGGATAGCCATATCATTAACAATGATCCCGTTGAGATACGAAATAATGTTTTTGTTCAACGCCTTAAACTCAATGTATTTGAAGTTCGATATAAAGATGAAACCATTACGGTTGATTTGAATCTGCCATCTCATGAATGTTATGGGGCAACCTATACACTTGATTTCCATCATATTAAAAGAGAATATTTTGCCATTATTCATTCTGGCCAAGGCGATGGTTGGGATTTAAATCGACCGACGATGGCATCAATTCTGATGTTTCAGGGAAAAATATATCTCATTGATACCGGGCCAAATATTCTTTATAGTCTTAAAGCATTGGGTATTGGTGTCAATGAAATTGAAGGAATTTTCCATACGCATGGTCATGATGATCATTTTTCAGGACTAACCAGTTTGATGCATACTGATCATCGCATTAAATATTATGCGACGCCACTGGTTCGTGCTTCAGTAACCAAAAAATTATGTGCATTGGTGTCAATGGAAGAAGAAGATTTTGCCAATTACTTTGACATACATGACCTTGAGTTTGATGTTTGGAATGATATTGAAAGTCTTGAAGTCAAACCTGTGTTTTCTCCCCATCCTGTAGAAACCAGTATTCTTACATTCCGTGCACTTGGAAAAGATGGTTTCAAAACTTATGGCCATTTTGCTGATATCGTCGCTTTGGATGTTTTGGAAAAAATGGTTACTGACGACCCTAATGCCAATGGTATCACGCAAGAATTCTTTGAAAAAACGCGTAACTATTATCTTGAACCTTTAAACATTAAAAAAATTGATATTGGTGGTGGTCTTATTCATGGAATGGCTGAAGATTTTCGAAACGACCCGTCAGATAAGATTATTTTATCCCATACATCAAAAGAATTGACGACCTCCCAAAAAGAGATTGGTTCAGGTGCCCCTTTTGGTATGGTTGATGTTTTAATACCATCTCATCAGAATTATATCAGAAGATCTGCTTTACGTTTTATGAAATCCTACTTTCCTTCAGCATCAACGCACCAATTGGGAATGTTGTTAAACAATCCATTAATTCTGTTTAATCCTGAATCTATTGTCATTAAAAAAGGCAGGCGAAACCAAAATATTTACATGATTTTAACCGGAGAAGTTGAAGTTATACATGGTCAATCAGGGAATTTCAGCTTGTTATCAACCGGAGGCATTATTGGTGAAATTTCAGGCTTAACCGGTGAACTATCAAAAGAAACATATCGTGCCGTTAACTGTGTTCAGGCACTTGAAATTCCATGCAGCCTTTATCTTGATTTTGTCAAAAAAAATGGGCTTTATGCTGAAATAGAGCAATTAAAAGAAAACAGAGAATTTTTACAAGATACCTGGTTATTTGGCGAAGCAATTTCTTATCCAATACATTACAAAATTGCACAGGAAATACAGCCTGTTGAATTCAAAAAAGGGCAGGAAATTCCACTGGAGACCAACAATGAATTATATGTTTTAAAATCAGGTATTCTCGAAAGAATTCTGGATGACCAGGTCTATGAAACCTTATCCACTGGCAATTTTGTTGGTGAAGAAAGAATACTATTGGGAACATCCAGCTTTTTTAAAACAATTGTCAAAGAAGATGCTGTTCTGTTTAAAATTCCAGGTAAGGTTTTATTAAATATCCCTATTGTCAGATGGAAATTATTTGAAACATATGATAAACACCTTAAATCTCTTATCAACCCAAAAATTACGAACAAACCAGTATTTAGTTGGCGTGAGGAATATTCTGTTAATATTAAAGAAATAGACGATGATCACATTGAATTGTTAAAAGTAGCTGAAAGTTTGTATCAGTTGATAGGTTCAAATGACCAGAAAGAATTTTTAAATCGGCTGAAAAAATTAGTGCTTCTTGCCCAACAACATTTTCATGTTGAAGAAGATATGATGGAAAAAAACAAGTTTCCTGAATCTAACATTCACAAAAAAAAGCATAAACGTATCATGAAGGAAGCCTTAGATGTGATCAAAAAAATTCAAAATGATCAATATGATATTGATGACGATTTTGTTAATTTCCTAAAAGACTGGATTATAAATCATATCCTCACTGAAGATCGTAAATATGGTGAATTTTTGAACCGACAACAAAATTCTTGATAAGGAACCTAACCCTTTTCTTAACATTTTTAATTATTTGACAATAAAGCCATCAATTGTCCAACGGTCAGTTCATCAGCAGCAGGAACAATCTCATCTGTTGGTCGCTGTGACAGAATTCTTATTGATTGTGTACGATGACGTTCAGCCTTAGCGTCATCTTTTTTTTGCTGATAAACAGTTGACAGATGATAATGAGCTAAAACAAAGTCCGGTTGTAAATACAACGTTTTTTTATAATCAGATATCGCATCGTCAAGATTGCCATCTTCCTCGTTAATTAACCCTTTGACATAATAAGCTTCTACAATTAATGGATCATATTTTAATGCATTTTCACACGCCTGTTTAGCCTCCTCTAAATTTCCTGTGTTGGCATGGACTCGGGAAATCTGATACCAAGCCTTTGCATCATCTGATTTAATGGATAAATGGGAGGTATAGGATTGTATCGCTTCGGTGAATTTTCGTTCTTTAACATATTTTTCTGCCTGCTCAAGTAAAGATAAAGAAGACTCTTGTTTTTCAATGATGGATAATGATGGCGGTGGGGTTGAAAATGCTTCTGGCTTTGAACGTGCAACATATTTATTGGCTGTATTCAGTATATTAGTAGTTTCTGTTTTGGGTTTATCAATTTTTGGTGGAAAAGGGAACAAAGAAGGCTCAAAAGGTTTTGATATTGGATTAGAAATTGTATTCTCTGACATTCGTTTCTGATAAATAAATGTTCCAGGAAATTGTTTTAAAGTAAAAGGAGTACCGCTCATGTGTGCTGATTCTGAAGCGCCAATATTAAAATAGCCCAATGGAAGTAAACATTGATAAAAACGTTTAAGAACATCCTGAATAACTTCATCTGTGAAATATATAGCGACATTTCGCCATAAAATGATATCCATCGCATGCGTACAGGTTGCCAGCGATGGATAGACTGGCGTATTGAGATTTAAGTATGAAAACATCACACGTTTTTGAATATCTTCTCGAATGTAAAACAGATCATTTTTTTGATGAAAATACGTTGAAATAATTGTAGGGGGTGTCTGCCGAAGAGACCAGCTTCGATATTCCCCATCAATGGCTTTTTTTAATGAGGGTTTATTAATATCAGTGGCCAAAATAAAAATATGCCAATTGTTGATATCTTTTCCTAAAAGCTGATCCAACAGTATTGCAATGGAATAAGGCTCTTCACCCGTCGAACATCCAGCACTCCAGATACGCATATTTTTATCGTATTGATGCCTGGAAATTACATCTGGCAGAATTTTTTGACGTAACGTTTGAAAGAGAATTGTTTCACGAAAAAAATAGGTTTCCCCCACTATAATGGAACTGATAAAACTTTCCCATATCGGACTATCGGTTGGTGATTCAAAAAGGCGTCTGTAAAATGTGTCATTGTCTGGTATGTTTTGTTTTTTCGATGTTGACAGAACATGACGTTGTAAATCATTGCGCCTTCGATTTCCAAAAAAAATGCCTGTACGCTGAAGTATAAGTTTTTGAAATCGTTCAAATGTCACATCAGAAAAAGTCATTCGGCGTTATCCTTTATCATAAAAAAATTACTGATTTTTGTTTGCAGTGTTCATTTTTTGTGAAATAACAATTTCAACCCTTCGGTTTTTTTGTCTACCGGTTTCGGTGTTGTTATCAGCTATAGGCCTGGATTCTCCAAATCCAAAAGTTTTCATCCGCTGAAAAGGAATTCGAAAATGCTCATGTATGTAATTTTTCACGCTTTCGGCGCGTTGGTTGGATAGATTAATGTTATAGGCATCAGAACCAATGTTATCTGTGTGACTTTCAATAATTGCAATCGCTTTTTGATATCGGATCATTTCGCGAGCGGCTTCCTCTAAATCAGTATGATATTTGGGCTTGACTTCTGCACTCTTGTAATCAAATTCAATTTTCATGCGGAATGTTTTAAGCGTTTTCACGACAACGACACAGCCCTTTGAGTCTACGAGGTTTCCATAAGGCGTTTCAGGGCATAGATCAATATGATCCGGGATACCATCGCGATCTTGATCAAGAGGACATCCTTTCTGATCAACTGGTGTTTCATAAGGTGTGTTTGCACATTGATCATTGGCATCAATAACACCGTCTCTGTCTTTATCTAAAGGACATCCAAATATA
>Ga0272440_1000706_pt1 | contig 28113 bp, 23 predicted proteins | sample SSMMMBAug17_FD_192440 | JGI IMG/M metagenome (GOLD analysis project Ga0272440, IMG submission 192440) | Marine sediment archaeal communities from Little Sippewissett salt marsh, Falmouth, MA, United States - SSM-MMB-Aug17 | ecosystem: Environmental > Aquatic > Marine > Wetlands > Sediment ... | reverse complement strand
TAAATTTTTTAAAATTTTACTGATGATAACGGATTTTGGAGCAATAATTGTTGTAAATTGCCTGTCCTATTTTTTAGAATCAGAATTCACAGAATTTAATCAATTTTCAGAATTTTCAGAAACTTGACTCCTAAATTAATATTGATTAATTAGACGACAAAAAATATTAATGAGGTTCAAATGTTTATTAATAGGGTCATTTTTGGCGTTTTTAGTAAAAGATATATTTTCCATATGCAATACCTGGGATTGGGTAAAGACTTCAACGATTAATTTTCCTTGACGATTAGTTTTTGTCCAACATAGATTTGATCCTGATTTGATAAATGATTGTATTGTCTGATTTCACTGACACTCAGATCAAATTGCATTGCAATCCGATACAGAGTGTCTCCAGGCTGGACAATATAATAATCCGGTTTTATATTATTTTCTGTTGGCTCTGGTTGTTTTTCTTTTGTAACCGATAATTGTTGTTTTAAACTGTCAACTTGCATTTCTAACCAGACAATGCGCTTATCCATTTCATATAAGCGTTTGCTTAATCGTTCAACTTTCTGCTTTGTTTCCAGGTCTTGAGAATTATTAGATTCTTCTTTATTACTGCATGAAGAAAAAACGGTTATCATTAAAAAAAATGATATCAGGTAACACAACAGTTGCTTGCCAATAGTCATGGTAAAACTCCTTGGTTATTATTGGTCTATACGATTTCCTGTAAACGATTGTGGAAAAAGCATGTCAATGAAGCGTTCTGCTGTTGGTTGAGGTTCATGATTTGCAAGACCAGGACGTTCATTTGCCTCAATAATGGCATAATCGGTTTTTTGAATATCCGGAACAATAAAATCCAACCCCACTACAGGTATTTCCAGTGCTTTTGCAGCAGCTATGGCGGCATCTTTTATTGCGGGATGAATGTCTTCAGTAATATCATGTATGGTGCCACCCGTATGTAAATTAGCCGTTTTTCTGACAATAAGATTTTTTTGTGGTTCTAAAATATCATTCATTTCATACCCTGAAAGCCCTATGCATCTTTTGGTTTCATCATCAATGGGAACATGACTTTCACCACCGGTAGCTGCCCTTCTTCTTCTGTTATACTTGGAAATTAATTCAGATATGGAATGTATACCTGTCCCTGTAATGATGGGTGGTTTTCGAACAGCAACAGCGACAGGCTCATAATTAATAACAACAATACGAATATCCTCTCCTTCAATTAGATGCTCGATAATGACATCATTGCAAACGTTTTTGGCATTATCAATGGCAAGTTTTATTTCTTTTTCTGTACGAAGGTCCACACTCACCGCATTTCCTTGTTCACCTTTTGCCGGTTTGACCACAAGTCGTTCATATTTTTCAATAAGGGATTTAATGGATAAGTGTTGTTTGGCTTCAAATTGATCGGGTACATTTAACCCTTCTTTTTTCAAAACTCTATGGGTCAATCGTTTATCATCACATCGACACATGGAAATGGCTGATGTCATATCAGTAAGAGATTCCCAGCACGTTACTTTTTTACCACCATAATTGAGTTGAAAATGGCCAAGATCTTCATCCAAAATTTGAACATAGATTCCTCGTCTACGTGCTTCGTTAATGATAATTTTTGCATATGGGTTTAATTTTTCTTCTGGTTGAGGCGGTGTATATAAGGTTTCATTAATCATGTTCTTTTTTTTCACACAAAATACAGGAACGCGCTGAAACCCTAATTTTTCATATAACTGAATGGCTTCTGTATTGACATGCATAACCGATAAATCAACATAAGCCCGACCTTTGGTAAAATAATGTTCAACCAAATGCTGAGTAAGTGCTCTTCCCACAGCCGGCAATTGTGCTTGAGGATCAACGGCCAATGCCCATAAACTTGCACCATTTTCAGGGTCATTAAATGCTTCAACATGATCAACGCCTGTAACGGTCCCAATAATGCGATTATCTATAATTGATTCTGCAACAAGATATGTTCTAAGGCGATCCGTATAACTGTTCAAAACAAATTTTGGATTTGCGCACACCATTTTACGGGCTTGTAGGATAGCATTGACCTGTTCGATATCTGCTGGATTATTCAATCGGCGAACATTTATTCCTTTTGGACGATTGATACCAGGTCTGTACTCATGAGACCAGAGTCTGTAAGAATGTGAAGGATCCAGAAAAAGCCTGTCAGGGGCTATGGACAATAGCACATGGGGATCTCTTAAATAAAAGGCAATGTTTCTTAATTCTGGTTTTTCATCACAAATTTCTTCGATAATGGCTTCATTTGTTTTGAAAGTATGACCAAAAATCAGTTTTCCCCATCCCATTTTTATGACAGTATTTGACTGAATTGCTTTTTCATCGCTATCAGAAAGTTCTTGCCAGTTTCTGAGCGAAGGGCCTGCGCCCCTGTCTAATCGATATCTGTAATCTTGAATTTTTGACATATATCCCTCCCTTTTTATATGTGGGATTGAAGCCAATATTCTAATAAGGCTACTTGCCAAAGCATGGAGCCTCCCAATGGCGTAATATGCTTTTCTGGTTCTTCTAAGAGTGTCAGAATAAAACTTTCATTAAACAGTTTTCTTTTTTTAGCTGCTGATGAATTAATAATATCATTGACACGTTCAAGATATTCACCCTGAATATATTTTAATGCAGGTACAGGAAAATAACCTTTGGGACGATCAATGACCATTTCAGGAATAATATCTCTTGCCACCTCTTTAAGAATATATTTTCCACCTGATTTTACTTTTAATTCAGCAGGAATGCGAGCAGCCATTTCAACAAGTTCATGATCTAAAAAAGGCACTCTGGCTTCAAGCCCCCAGGCCATGGTCATATTATCTACACGTTTGACCGGGTCATCAACCAGCATCGTTGAAATATCATTTCTAAGGACTTTATCGATAGCTGATTTAGCACCCTCTCTTTCAAAGGCTTTGCGAATAAAGGCCATACTATAATCCTCATGAATCAATCGTGAGGATACTGCTTTTCTATAATCATTATGATTTCTGTCAAAAAAAACTTTTGAATAATCATCAGCAGCTTGTGTTGAATTCATCATTGGCGGATACCAATGATAGCCAGCAAAAACTTCATCCGCCCCCTGTCCACTTTGGACAACCTTTATGGTCTTTGAAACTTCTTCACTCAGCAAATAAAAACCAATACAATCATGGCTGACCATTGGTTCACTCATATTGGACACGCATTTATCCAGATTGGATAATACGCGCGATGTATCCACTGAAATTTTGTGATGGTCGGTTTTAAAAGTGTCAACAATGCAATCCGAGTAGATAAATTCATTACCGCTTATATCATTGACACTTTCAAAACCAATGGAGAATGTATTTAAATTTTTTTGTCCATTTTGAACCAATAAACCAACCAGTAAACTTGAATCCAAACCTCCTGATAATAGAACTCCCACAGGAACATCAGCAACCAGTCTTCGAATGACTGCTTTTTCCAGTGACTCTTTCAATGCATTTTTCCAATCAGCTTCACTATACAATTGTTCATCTTCTTTAGGTGTAAAATTTAACTCCCAATAGATGGTTTCTTTGATGTTACCCGTTGAAGAAATCGTCATGTAAGCACCAGGGTTTAGTTTTCGAACCCCTTTTAAAATTGTAAAAGGCGCAGGCACTACTGAATGAAACGTCATATAATGATGCAAGGCAATCGGATCAATATCAGTATCAATATTACCACCAGCCAGTAAAGCTGGTAAGCTGGATGCAAACTGAAATCGATTTTGGTTTAATGTATAATATAAAGGTTTGATTCCCAGGCGATCACGGGCTATAAATAATTGTTCTGTATCCCGTTCAAATATGGCAAACGCAAACATACCATTAAAATGATCCACACAGGATTTTCCCCAGGCATGATATGCTTTTAAAATAACTTCTGTGTCACCATTTGAAAAAAAACGATATCCTTTTTGCCTGAGTTCTTTTTTTAGCTCAGGGTAGTTATATATTGCACCATTGAAAACAATACTAAGTCCTAAGTCACTGTCAATCATTGGTTGTTGGGATTTTTCACTTAAATCAATAATTTTTAAACGGCGGTGTCCAAAAGCCAGTTTTGATTGATAATATAAACCCGATGCATCCGGGCCTCTTGATGTCATTTTTGAAATAATTTTTTCCAAATTTCCGATAGATGGAGAAGCATTGCCAAAAGCAAATTCCCCGCATATCCCACACATGATATCTCCTTGTTTGTTTGGGTTAACGTATTTGTGATTGAAACATGAGTATTATATTTGTAAATAGGAAAAAAAGTTGACGGTTGAAATGATTAAAGCGGGTGTTTCTACAATAAAACATGAAATTTCTTAAATATATAGTATTAAAATACTTTTAAAACAGATAAAAATAAATATAAGTAATAACAGTTATAAAGATATTATCGAATGATCCATTAAATGTCAAGTTATTTGTTTTGGAAGTATTGATATTTAAGCGTTTCCAGGCCGTTATCCCGGAAACGCTATTTTTCTCAATATCTGTAGGCTATGTTCGAAGTAAATTATATTATTTTGAACAATAATAATCTATAAAATTTTTTAACAATTGCGTACCATCCCCTGTTGCAATGGATTCAGGGTGAAACTGAACGCCTTCAACTTTTAAGGATTCATTTCTAAGGCCCATAACAATTCCAGATTCTGTTTGAGCTGATATTGTCAAGTTTGATGGCACACTGGAACGTTCAACAATTAATGAATGGTATCGCGTGGCTTTAAAACCATCAGGCAGATCCTTAAAAATTGTTTTGCCATCATGATAAACATTCGAAGTTTTTCCATGTACAGGAATGTCAGCTCGAATAACATTTCCGCCAAATACTTGTCCAATACATTGATGGCCTAAACAGACACCCATAACAGGTATTGTACCGGCAAATCTCTCGATGGCCTCACAGCTGATGCCTGAATTTTCAGGCCGGCCTGGACCGGGTGATATGATCATCGCCTGAGGCTTTAATGATTCAATATCATCTGTGGTTATGGCATCAGAACGAAAAACCTTGATTTCCTGGCCTAATGTGCCTAAGGCATAAGCAATATTATATGTAAATGAATCATAGTTATCGATTAATAAAATCATCTGTCTTCCTTTCTTGTTGAAATGTTAGGATGATAAATATTATAAAAAAATATTGATGACATAAACAACATAATTTTTTTATTTTATCATTTTTTTGGACAATAACGTTCCTTTCATTAGGAATGCTCTGAAAATATATTCCGCATTCTTAATTGACATTTTCGGTTCTTGTTTGTAGAGACAAGGCATGCCTTGTCTCTACGAGCTAAGCCACGAAACGTACAATTGTAAATGGGGAACATATTTTTCAATTGTTCCGAAGGTTCCGCTCAACCATAAAAAATAAATATTTCCGAAAGATACAGGTAAGCTTTTTATGAGCAATTTGATCAAAATTTTTGGGATTTTCTCAATCAGTTTTGTCGTGGCACTCGGGGCCATGCTGATTTATGTTTCCAGTTATGATTATCATTACATTAAGTCTATTATTGAGAAAGCTGTCTTTGATGCTACCGGAAGAAAATTATCCATCAACGGAGATATCTATTTTCATATTGGACTGTATCCTGGAATACGAATGTCTGATCTCACATTTGAAAATGCATCCTGGAGTTCTAACGCGAATATGATAAAAATCGGGCAATTAACATTGGATATTCGACTATGGCCTTTATTAAAAAAAAATGTTCACATTAAACGATTTATTCTCGAAAATTTGGACATATTCATTGAAAAGAATGCATTGGGTGAATCCAATTTTGTATTAAAAAAAATCCCTAAAAAAAAATCCAGGCAAACGGCTTCAGATAAACCTTTTTCAATTCCTGAAATGGGATTTCACAATATTTGTTTGAAAAAAGTAAATTTGTCTTATTGTAGTGCCTCAGATACGACCCCTGTCACCATGACATTTCAACAAATTAATGCTCAGACGGAAAGCCTGGATCAGTCTATTAATTTGGATTTAATGGGAATTTATCACAAGCATAACGTTAAAGCTAACGCCATTGTGGGAAGTATCAAGCATATGCTTGACAGCAATAAAAAATGGCCTGTTCAATTGTCAGCCCAAGGCGGGGGAATGGATATTGAGGGGGATGGTTATATTCAAGATGTAATGTCATTTAAAAATATGTCATTTAATCTGAACTGCAAAGGAAAGCAGTTAAAAAAATTTCAGGAAATGATGGGAACCTCAATGCCAATCAATGGCCCTTATCATATTCAGATGGCTATTTCCGAGCAGTCTGAACGTCAATATAAAATAGCATCTGAAATGTTTTTAGGACAAAATAAGCTGAAAGGATTGGGTGAATTGCATTTAGATCGCTCTTTACCTGGTTTTAAACTGGTACTTGAGGCTGATACAATTGATTTACGACCTTTTATCGAAAAAAAGGATTCATCATCACATTCAAAATCCGCCAATCATAATGATTATGTTTTCTCCCCAAAAAACATCATATCTAATGCGCTTTTTCCAATTGAATTCCTGTCAAATATTCGTATTCATCGATTGATTACACAACGGTTGGATATAAATCGTATTGATACACAAATCCACTTAACGCCAGATGTTCTTAGCATAAAACGATTGAAAGCGAGTATTGGCGGAGGAACGATATCCGGAAACTTTACAATCGACAATCGTCAAAACAAAGGAGAAGTCACAACCGCTATTGTCACTGATAATATAAACATTGGAAAAATACTGAAAGAACAGGATATCACTGGAATTTTTGAGGGAGCACCTGATATCAATATATCGCTGAAAAGTAATGGAAAATCCATGCATGACTGGATGTCTCATTTAAATGGATATGCTATCGTTCAAATGGACAAAGGAAAAATTTATAATCGATATATTAATATGTTGGGAGGTGAATTCAGTTCAAACGTCTTGAGATTGATTAATCCAATGAAAATAAATAATTATGCGCTGGTTCACTGCATGGCATCACGATTAGATATTCATGATGGTTTTGCAGACATCACTATTTTTATGGTGGATTCTGATCAAATGCGTGTATTAGGGGCTGGAAGTATTGATTTTGGTAAAGAAACCTTGAATATCTCCTTAAATCCTTTACCTAAAAGTGGACTGGACACAGGGCGATTAGGTAAATACAGTCTTAGTCTGAGTCAACTTGCCCAGCCATTTACTTTAGGAGGAACGTTTAAAAAACCCCGTCTAAAAATGGATTTGACAAAGGCTGCCTGGACAATTGGAAAGGCTTTGGGGGGAATGATGTTATTTGGACCGGCTGGTATTGCTGTGAGTTTTATCAGTGGTGTTGCTGAAGATTCAAATCCATGTCAGGTGGCGCATGAGATTGCTCGAACAGGGCAATATCCGGAGAATGAATATCAAAAGTCTTTTATTGAAAAAACACAAGACTCATTACAAAAAGGAATGAATGACATGGGAAAAACCATTAGCGAAACCTGGAAAAATATTATGGATTAAGAACGGATGATATTTTGTTAATCCTATCCGTAAAAAGAGAAAAGACAGCGTATAATCTCGGAAATTATTGACATTCATTACACCGCAAAGTTGGTCGGCAACCTTCCAGATGGTCTTGTGCCGAATTGTTTTTGTATGGGATCGGATCAATCATGCCTGTTCTCCTACCTCTGTGAAAAACATTTTTCCCTTTTGGGTCAATCTGTATTTTTGAAGTCTACTTTCGGGTTTTGTGGGGATTGTCATTTCAATTAAATTGTAATTAATTCGATTTTTCGCATAGGAACCACAATTTATAATTTTCCTATTATGGCGTCCATATTTAGGTTGAATTTGTTCGATGGAAAATTGAAAAAGCTGTAGGAATAGTTATTCTATTTCGAAGTTTTTTCAATTTTGCATCGGACAAAAGTCAGCCTGAATATGGGATGCAATTCAATATTTATCTAATGGAAAAAATTTTTTTCAGTTGTTCTAAAGAGACGACACTTTTTTCAACTTTTCTCTCAATGTTTTTCGATCAATATTTAATATTTTAGCGGCTTTGGTTTTGTTTCCGTCAACACTTTTCAGCACATTGAGGATATGTTCGCACTCCACCTGGACTAAGGTTTTGTTTTCATCAGAAGAAATATTGAATGAACTGCGCATGTTTTCAGGGAGATCAGAGACACGAATGATATCGTCCTCTTTAATGACTACAAATTTTTGTACCAGATTTTCTAATTCTCGGATATTGCCTGGCCATTTATATTGCGTTAATACCTGAAGTGCACGGTCTGAAAAATGGATGGGCTTTTTATGAATGTCTTTGGACATTTTATCGACAAAATACGATAGTAACACTAAAATGTCGGATTGTCGTTCATGAAGTGCAGGGATCATGATATCGATAATGTTAATCCGATAAAAAAGGTCTTCTCTAAAAAGTCCTTTTTTAACGAGTTCTGGAAGATTTTTATGCGTGGCCGTAATAATTCGTGTGTCTATTTTATGAATACGACTGGACCCTATCATCAATATTTCTTTATTCTGAATTACCCGAAGAATCTTACTTTGAAGATTCATGCTGGCATCGCCAATTTCATCCAGAAAAATCGTACCGCCATCAGCCATTTTAAAAAAACCGGTTCGCGTACAGTTTGCTCCGGTAAAAGCACCTTTAACATGACCAAACAGCTCACTTTCAATCAGATTATCTGGAATGGCTGTACAATTGACTGGAACAAATGGGGATGATCGTCGGTCACTATGATAATGAATTGCTCTGGCAACCAGTTCTTTACCGGTACCGCTTTCGCCAGAAATCATAACATTGACGGTTGTTGAGGCTGCCTTTTCAATTAATCGATAAACTTTTTTGATCTCTTTGGATTCACCAATAATACCATACGAATCTGATGGCATTACTGTATGATGACTTTTTCGGTTTCGCATTAACTTATCCATCGCTTTTTGAACAGCAGATAACAATTCTTCGTCAGTAAAAGGTTTAACCAAATAGTCTTCAGCACCATCTTTAATGGCCTGAACAGCACCACTGATACATGGAAAGCCTGTAATCATCATGATTTCAATATCATCAATATTATCCCGCACATAATTGATCAGATCAAGTCCTGTGGATTTAGGCATTTTTAAATCTGTAATCACAAGGTCAAATGGTTCTGCATTCAATCTTTTGATTGCTTCTTCAACACTTTGTGATGTTCGAACGTTATAACCTGCTTGATCCAGATTTCGTTCAAGGATTTCCAAAGTATCGGCAGAATCATCCACCAGAAGTATTTTATGTCGGTTGTGTTTCATGAAAAACTTTCTATTGCCGGAAAACTAATTTTAAAAGTACTGCCCTTGCCAACGATACTTTTCACCGAAATATGTGCATCATGAGACTGAATAATACCATGGACAACAGATAACCCCAGACCTGTACCCTCATTAATATCCTTGGTGGTGAAAAATGGCATAAAAATTTGTTTGATAACAGATTCTGACATTCCTTCACCAGTATCTTTGACGGTCAGATAAATATTTTTTTTATTTTTGGAAACAGATGTGCTTATAGTGAGTTTACCGCCCGTTGACATGGCATGAACCGCATTGACGACAAGATTGACGAATACTTGATTCATTTGTGCAGGATCGGCCTTTATGAATGGTGTATTTTTAGATAAGGAACGAATAATGATAATTTTTTTTTGGGCACAGATGGATTCAATAAAGTAAAGACTATCAATAACCAGTTGATTTAGGTCTACGTTTAAACGACGCGGTGGCATTTGTCTGCTGAACAACATTAATTTTTTAATAATTTCTCGGGCATGTAATGATGATTTAATAATATGTTCCAAATCTTTTTGAAGACGTTCTGATATGTCATGATTTTTTGAGGCCAGTTGAGCATATCCCAAAATATTGGCCAAAGGCTCGTTTAACTCATGGGCAAAGCCTGCGGCAAATTGTCCAATTTTGGCCAATCGATCAGCGTGTCTAAGCTGTTTCATCAATTCCTGTTTACGATATTGAGCTTCATTTTTTTCCAATAATAAAGATAGTTGTCTGGCAATGGAATATATCAGATGTCTTTCTTCTTCCAAAAAAATAACACTGTTGTTTTGTTGTTCCATTGGGATACCAACATAGCACACACTAATAAACCCACAGATAATATTATTGATATGGATATCGGTTTCAATGCAAAGGCTATTTTTTTTGTATCCTTCGGATGTATACATTTTTTCATCAATACAAATACACAATCGAATATGATTAGGTTCTCGAAATGCCAAAGGAATGGTTTTTAAAATTTTTTCAATTTTTTCATCAAAAGGATAGTCTCTGGATTCCATGATGAGAGTCATTTCAAACATGCATTTAAGCTCTTTATTTCTTTCGATTAATTTACGATGTTTATCCATCAGTTCATTTTCATGGCGAATATATTCTGTTACATCTGTTCCTACTGCAATAATACGTTCAATAGCATCATTATTATCCCTGACAATTGTAAAATTCCATTCCAGAAATATTGTATTGTTTTGATCTGACTTTATTTCAGAAAAATAAGAGTGTGTATTTTTTTTTAAAATGAGTTGCTGAAACAATTGTTCAAGATGTTTATCAGATGGGTCTGAGATAAACATGTTGTACCAATATTGGCCAATAATGTCGTTGGGAGCGTATCCGGGAATATATTTTAGAAAAGCATTCGAAGCCACAATTTTTCCAGATACATCCATTGTGACAATAATGGCATTGATCATGTCCATGATCATATTGCAGTAATTCATCATAGTTCAGTTCACCATACTTGTTAAGGTTGGAGTGAATTCCGGGACATGATACTTATGAATGTTCTGAAAATAAATTCCCCATTCTTAATTTACATTTTCGATTCTTGTTTGTAGAGATAAGGCATGCCTTGTCTCTACGATTTATAGCCACGAAACGTACAATTGTAAATGGGGAACTTATTTTTCAATTGTTCCTTATTATTTGTTATTAATCCGATAAAATGCCATTTTACATCAATGAATAAGATCATGTCCCTTGACTTCGATCTCTTTGGGGGTCGTCCCACATTTATTGCGTTGTGTCTTTTGAATGTGCGGCTTTATTAATTTTATCAATTAGCGTATCCAGTTCGCACGGTTTACTCAGGTAATCAAATGCGCCTAATGCGATTCCTTCTCTGGCTGCTTCTTCGCTGCCATGACCTGTAAGCATAATAACAGCCATTTCCGGAACCATCAATTTAAAGATTTTTAAAACTTCAATACCATCCATTGTTTCCATTTTTAAATCTAAAACAGCAACATCAAAATCTTCTTTTCTGAGCAATCGAATGGCATCTACACCCGATAGCATTTTGGTAACAGAAAAATGACGTTTGGATAACCGGTTTGATAGAACATTGACATAGCCTTCTTCATCATCCACTAACAGAACACGGATAGGCCTGTCACGACTAATTTCATCGCCATCCATCATATGACACCACTTCTTCGCAGCAGGAGTTTGGCTTCTGCCTGTCTGATACGTTCTTCCTGTTCATCTTTTCTTTTACGAGCAGCATCAAGTTTTAGTGTTAACGTATCAAAGTCAGAGGGTTTAATCAAATAATCAAATGCGCCCAATTTCATTCCATCCACTGCTGTTTCGGCTGTACCATGACCGGTTAACATGATCACCTCAACCAATGGATGTTGCGATTTGATATGTTTTAATGTTTCAATGCCATCCATCCCAGGCATTTTTAAATCCAGAATGATGACATCAATAGATTGTTTTTCGAGGCATTCAATGCATTCACTGCCACTTTTGGCAGTGAAAACCTTTTCGCCTTTTTCTTCCAATCTTAAAGAAAGCATTTCAACGAAATCTTCCTCATCATCAACCAATAATATGTTAATGGGTATGCTTACCATTTTTTACTCCTTTTGATTTTTTTTCCAGTTGATACAAGCAGGGTAGAAATATTGAAACAGCAGTTCCCTCACCATATTTACTATTGAGCGATATCGTCCCCTTTAACTGTTCGACTATGCCTTTGATCACAAATAGCCCCAATCCTGTGCCCTCACCCGGCGATTTTGTTGTATAAAAGGGCTCAAAAATTTTGTCCATATTTTCCTCAGGAATACCAACGCCAGAATCATTTATGTCAGCCCTGATACCATTGTTTTCAGGATAAACATCAATCGTGATCGTACCCTTTGTCTGACAGGCATGAATGGCGTTGGTTAAAAGATTGAGAAAAATTTGGCGAATAAGTCCTGGATCTGATCCAATAGATGGCAGTAAAGATGACTTTTGTTCTGAAATCTGAATATCTTTTAAGGATATTTCTTTTTTGAGCAGTTGAATGGTTTCAGTAATAAGTTCATCAATACTGACATCTGTAATTCTACAGTCAGGCTTTCTGGAAAACTGTAACAAGTGATGCGTAATTTGTCTGGCACGAATAACGCTATTATCTATTTTTTTCAATGCCTTATCCAAATCAATTTTCCGAGGAATATCTTTCATATTCTCATATGAAAGAATGGTTGTCATCCAACCGCAGGCCTCATTAATAATAGCAAGCGGATTGTTGATTTCATGGGCTACTCCTGCGGCTAAAGTACCTAATGATGCCAGTCGTTCAGTTGCAATCATTTTTTGCTTGATTGTTTCTTTAAATGAAACCTCTTTTTGTTTTTCTAATCTTCTGAAAATGGTTTCTTTTGCCTGATTGATTTTAACGATTAAATGTTCAAGAGATATTGGTTTTGATAAATAATCAAAAGCGCCTTCTTTAATACCAGAAACCCCATCACTGGCATTAGCGTGGCCAGTTAACAGAATGATTTCACTTGCTGGATATTTATTTTTAATGATTTTCAATAAATCAATACCATCCATACCAGGCATTTTAACATCTGAAACGATTACATCAACAGGCTGTGATTCCATATAAGACAAAGCCGTTTCGCCGCAATCTGCGGCAATAACGTTCAAACCTCTTTTTTTCAAACGCCTGACTATTGCATTGCGGAAATCTTCTTCATCATCAACAATCATAACAGGGTTTTGATTCATGATTGCCTCACTATTGTTTTATTTATTATATTAATCCTAATATTTTCCACCAAATGGATACTGATAGCACGAGAACCAAAAGTAAAACCGGCATCACACATAACCCGGCTTTTGTCAGATCCAGAGATTTAAAATATCTGAAACTATACGCAATAGCATTTGGTGGACACCCAATAACCAATAGCATTGCAAAAGATGTTGCCGTTCCAAGACAAAGGGCAAGCACTGCGGGATTAACACCTTCCAACTGTGCCATCGGTAACACAATCGGAAGAATTAATGCGGCAGCAGCCACGTTTGCCATAGCATTGGTAACCAGAGCACCAAATACAGCTACGCCCACAAATAATAATAACCAGCCTCCCCCTTTGACCAGAGGGAAAAAAAGATTTGCAAAATAATTTGCAGCACCAGAGTACCCCATCGCCAGTCCCAGTGATATGCCACCACCAAAAATAAACAACGCAGTTCCCCATTCCAGATTCGTGTGGATATCTTCCCATTTAAGAATGCCAGTCAAAACCAGTGCTGTGACAGCCAGCATTCCGGTAATAGAATAATGTAAACCATGAAATCCTTTGGTTAGCCATAAGAGAAACGCAATACAGATGATGATCAATGTTGTTTTTTCCATTGCTGACCAGGGATCAGATTCTTCATCAAATGAAGGCAGTTTAAATGATGGATCGGGTCGATATACGATGTATACCATAAACACCGCTAAGGGAACTGTAATGATCGCCAGTGGCATACAATAGATGATCCAATCAATAAAGGAAATTTCAATGCCTGTAAATTCTTTTAAAAATGCGGCAGAAACCATACATCGACCTCCACCTATTAATGACCCCATTCCACCACAAGAGCAGGCAAATGGCAATGATAGCATCATAAATTTTGCAGTATTGGTATTGGGATCAATGCCAACCGCCCGCATCAGAGGAAGCATGGTGACAATGCCAATGGCGCATGCCGCAGCATCATGCATAAATGATGATGACAATCCCAGGCCGATGGCTATAATAAATGTAAATCGAACCACGCTATCACCTGCTTTTTTGACAATATAATGACCTAATCTTTTGGTTAGGCCTACTTTTTCCAGAGCACAAGCAAAAATCAGACAACACATAATAAAAACAACTACTGGATGCATATAAGGCGCCCATGCATTTTTGACATCAGTGATTCCCATGACCACTAGAAAGACACCAATACATATAGCCGTTATTTCTAAAGGAATCGGCTCTACAACAAACAAAAATATAAGAACAGACAACATGGCCAGAAAACGTTTGGCCTTTGGAGAAAGACCGTCAACATAATCAACAGTTACCGATTTCAGACCATTTTTTTGGCATTGATTGACTAAAAAAGCTGCGGTAGTGTTTTTTTTTCCGGGTTGCTTTGCTTTAATATTATATGATGATTGCTTCGAGTCCTCTGTCAGCTCGAAATCTTTCAAAACCAATTGATAAAGTGCTTTATCTTTATCTCCGGTAATTTGAAATGTAGTACCTTCTGGCCTGGGCAAGGCCATAATAATGATTCCAATGGCAATGGCAATGGCCAGCTGTACCCATTTATTACTGATAATCATAGTGGCCTCCTATTTAAGAGAATTAATAATATCTCGAGAGCTTTCAACTGATTTTCCGATCTCTTTCATTCTTGCCTGATGAATTTTTTCTTCATGTTTTTGTTTGGCTTCTTTGGCATCATTAACTTTTAAAATCAAAACATCCATTTCACAGGGTTTCATCAGGTAATCAAAGGCGCCTTGTTTCATGCCATCAATTGCAGACTCAACAGTTGCATGCCCGGTAAGCATAATAACGTTTATCAGTGGATAGTGTTGCTTGATATTCTGTAAGGTTTCAATGCCGTCCATGCCAGGCATTTTAACATCAAGAATAATCACATCAATTCCCATATTGTTTTTGAGGAAGTCTAATGCTTCCTGCCCTCCTGAAGCCGTAAAAACGTTAAAATTTCTCTTACTTAAGCGTTTTGCCATTGTTTCGGTAAATGATACTTCATCATCAACTAAAAGTATATTTGCTATAGCCATAATGTTTCTCCTTTTTGGGTAATGTTATTATTTATATTTCCTTAAGAATCACAATTTAATAACTTTCCCATTCTTTCATCCCATATTCAGGCTGACTTTATCCGATGGAAAATCGAAAAAACTTCGAAATAGAAGAACGATTCCTTCAACTTTTTCAATTTTCCATCGAACAAATTCAACCTGAATAAGGACACCACAATGGATAAGTTATTAAATTGTAGTTCCTTACGAAACTGGAAATATTATTCGAAAACAGGTGCCTTCGTTTAAAGCACTCTGGACTTCAATTTCACCGCCCAATTTTTGAATAATTCCATAGCAAATGGAAAGCCCCAGGCCTGTTCCTTTGCCAACTGGTTTAGTGGTGAAAAATGGGTCAAAAATTCGGTCAATATTAGATTCTGGAATACCCTGCCCATTGTCTTTGATATCAATCTCAATGTTTTGTTGATGGCGTTTGCTTGCAATGCTCAAAATACCGCCATTTTTTTCCATGGCATCTAATGCATTGTTAATTAAATTCAGGAATACTTGTTGTAATTCAGCGGGAGAAAGTTTGAGTAGCGGAAGATGTTTCATCAAATTCAATTGAATCTGGACTTTTCCATATTTTGCACGCTGTGATGATAAACTCACGACTTCTTCGATTAATTCATTAATTTGGACATCTTCAGCCACAGCATCTGACTTTCTGGCAAAGCTTAAAAGCTTGTGCGTGATTTGTTTACAACGATTCCCTTGTGTTCGAATCTGATTCAAAGCACGGATAAATTCTTCTTTATTTTCCGTGTTGGCGAGATCTTCCTCTTCAAGTAAATCCATTATCCATCCAGCTTCTTCAACCATGATAGCCACAGGATTGTTAATTTCATGGGCAACCCCTGAAGCGAGTTGCCCCACTGATGCCAGTTTACCGGTTTCAACTACTTTTAAATTCATTCTTTGTTTTTCGTGATCTGACTGCATAATGATTTGTACAATTTTATGGGATATTTTGTAGGTCATCACAATGATAATGGCGGCGCATATGAGCATGATGATCAGCGTTAATTGTAAAGCATTATTTAGCGCAGATAAGGCATCAGACGTTTGCTGCTGATAAACGAGCATCCAATCCCCATCTTTTAAAAATGCAGAGACATAGATGTTGTTGATTCCTTCACTGTTATGTTTTTGAATGATATGAACAGGATTTTTTGAAGTGGGGGTAGAATCGTCACGATAAAAAGACATCTGACGTTCTTCATCTGGAATACAATCGGTCAATAATTGCGTTTGAAATGCCCCTTTTTTATTCAGAATAAAGGCAAAACCAGTTTCACCAATGCTGATGCTATGAACGAGTGTATTGAATTTAACAAAATCGATAGTCGCACGAATAATCCAGGATTTTTCTCCCATTCCTTCTTTAACTGCAACGATAAAGTGAGGTAATCCGCGCAATCCCAAAAAAACATCACTGATAACCATCCCATTTTTTTTAACATTCTGAAACCATTCAGCATCAGCATAGGAGGCTTTACCCAGTTTAAAAGGCCCGGCATAAGCAATTTGATCTCCTGTGTCGTCAACAACGCCAATGTCGACAAAAGCATTGCCATAATCAGTTTTAAATTCAGCCAGTCGGGTCTGTAAAATTGTTTCATCTGCTAAATCCATTATGCCGCAGGTGTCGGATAAAAATCTGATATCAGCTAATTTTTCAGTTAAAAATAGATCAATGGTTTGCTTATGCTTGAGAATCAATTCGTTTAGATGGGCATAAACTTTTTTATGATATGCCGTATAAAACTGATATAATATGATGCCGCTGATAAGAAACATGGGGACAAATGACATTAAAATGATGGTATTACGAATTCTTCTTTCCAGTGAGCGGTAATGTTGTTTTTTATTATTGATATCCATTGCTTTATCCCTTAGGAACCCAAATTTAATAACTTTTCCATTCTTACATTCCATATTCAGCCTGACTTTTGTCCGATGCAAAATCAAAAAAACTTCGAAACAGAATAACTATTCCTTCAACTTTTTCATTTTTCCATCGAACAAATTTAACCTGAATATGAACGCCATAATGGGAACGTTAGAAATTTTGGTTCCTTCGTTAAAAAGGTTTACTTCCTATAGAGCAAAGGATATACCAATAATAAAAAGAATATAATTAATTGTAATGATAGGTAATATTGCAAAAAATTAATACAAACGATACTGATAGATTAGAGGAATTTTGAACCAGTGAGGAGAAACGCCCCACATGATACTTTAATGAATCCATTTCACTAATGTTGAGTGTTTGAATATTGTTAACAGCCTGACACTTCCTGTAGCAATTATTTTTTGTTGATGACCTTCAGTATCATAAAAGCCTTTTATTCATCTTTTCAAGTTGTTATAATTGTGAATTTCATCTAATACAATCAAAGGAGACGTTCTTGGCCAATCAATGTCACGAATAATTTTTCCATGAGGCTGGTAATCCCAATTGAGATATGTGTGAAGATAAGGTTGAAAATTTACTGGCTATCTGGCGAGCCATTGTTGATAGGCTTTTTTAGGAGTAGTATCCAAAATTATCTTTACAATAGCATCAAATTTTCAAATTTATTTACGTTATGTCCTAATTTTCCCTCTATTCATTGAAAAATAGATTCCAAGCACGCACAGAATCAATAATACAATAAAGATGATTTTCAGGCTTTGCAGAAAGAGATCATAAGTTTCTATGCCAATTTCTTGCTTTCCAATGATAATTGAAAAAACCAGTGTGGCAATGGTCATACTGATCATTTGACCGAGAAGTCTCATGGTTGCGACTGTTCCTGATGCGATGCCATAAAGTCTTTTGGAAACAGAACTCATTATAGCATTCATATTGGGAGATGAAAATAATCCAAAACCAATGCCTAAAAGAATTAGAGTGAATAGAATGAAAAATAGCCCTGTATCTTTTCCCAGAAATATACAGCAAAACAGCCCTGCTGCTGTTAATGTCATACCAGAACTTGCCAGGATAAAAGGTTCTATTCTATCAGACAGATTGCCTGCAAATGGTGAAATAATAGCCTGCATGATAGGTTGTGCAATCAGCACTAATCCCGCTGTCTGAGGAGGTAAGGCTTTTATATATTGAAGGTAAAGGCTCATCAGAAATGTAACCGCAAACGTGGCAGAATAGTTTATTAAAGCAGATAGGCTTGAAAATGCAAATATATGGTTTTCTACAAAAAGTTTTACCTCAAAAACAGGGTAATCGCAATTCAATTCTTGTCTGACAAAAGCAACTAATCCCAATATGCTGAATGCAAAAAGAATAATGCCTGTCTTTGAGGGAAGAAGTGTTGTGCCATAAATGAATGCCAACAGGGATATGCCATAAAGAATCGATCCTTTTAAGTCAAACGTTTCTTCTCTGGCATCAGCCCATTCTCCTTTAATATTTTTTAATATGAGCACGTAAGCGAAAATGCCTATCGGCGTATGAAATATAAATATACTTCTCCACCCAAAATATTGAGTGAGAATGCCACCAACAAATGGGCCAGCAGAAAGACCAATATAAACAGCAGAAACCAATATTCCTATTGCTTTCCCTCTTTCCTGAGGTGGGAAGATTGATGCAACAATAGCCATTGCTGTTGTCATGAACATTGCGCTGCCAATACCTTGAATCAAGCGTAAAAAAATCAATACATAAATAGAATTTGAGAAAGCGCAGAGAAATGAAGATAGGGTAAACAGCAATATGCCGTTTGTAAAAATTTTTTTCCTACCATAGATGTCTGCAATTTTTCCAATTGGAATTAAAAACACAGCGGTGGATAAAAGGTATGATGTGGCTATCCAGCTTAATATTACGGCATTTGCACTAAACTCTCTTTGTAAGGCAGGCAGGGCAATATTAACCGATGAAATCATAAAAGGGCCCATAAAATAGGTTATGGAAGTTACAATTAAAGCGGTTTTTTTTGCAGTTTTGTTGTTCATTTAAATATAAGTGAATTCATTAATAATGCAAAGCGGTGCAAAAACACCGCTTTGCAGGAAATCATTACATAACGGAAGCATTAATAAGCGTATGAACAATAATACTGGCGGCATATCCCAGGCCAATAAAAAATGTCCATTTCAAATGGGCGCTGAATGTATAAACACCACGCGCTGTACCCATTAACGCAACGCCTGCCGCAGAACCGATTGATAATAAACTGCCACCAACACCAGCAGTCAACGTTACCAATAGCCATTGCCCTAAAGACATGGTTGGATCCATTGTCAAAACAGCAAACATCACAGGAATATTATCAACGATTGCGGATAAAAACCCCACCATGACATTGGCAAATGTTGGTCCTAAACCGGTGTACATAAAATTTGAAACCATTGCGAGATAACCAAACTGAGACAATCCCCCGACACACAGAATAACCCCATAAAAGAACAATAAGGTGTCCCATTCCGCTCGGGCAATTCGTTTAAACATATCAAATAATTCAACCAGGTTATCACCTTCGCAAATACCTAAAGGAGAATCATATTCGCAGGAACGATGTTCTAAACGTTTGATATAAAATGAAAAAAATCCAAGATATCCTAACCCCAGCATCATTCCTGCTGCTGGGGGTAAATGTAAGAAATTATGAAATGAAACAGCCGTCACAATAGTTGCTAAAAATAAAGCAATAATTCGTTTGGCACCCACTTTCATGCTAATTTCTTCATCAATTGGGTCAGGTTGATCATCACCAATGGCAAAATGCATGAATGCTGCAGGTACCAACCAATTAACGACAGATGGAATAAAAATCATAAAAAATTGGTAAAATTCAACTTTTGCTTTTTGCCAGACCATTAATGTGGTGATATCTCCAAAAGGTGAAAAAGCCCCTCCAGCATTGGCTGCCACAACAATGTTAATGCAGGCCAGAGCAACAAATTTTTTATTATCCTGTCCAATGGCCATTACAACTGCACCCATCAACAATGCTGTTGTTAAATTGTCGGCAACTGGTGAGATAAAAAAAGCCAAAGCTCCGGTAACCCAAAAAACCACACGAAGAGAAAAACCCCTTGAAACCAGCCATGCTCGTAAAGATTGAAAGACATTTCGCTCTTCCATTGAGTTTATATAGGTCATGGCCACCAGTAAAAACAAAAATAACTCTGCATATTCTACAAAATTATATTTAATGGCATTATGAGCATGTTCCATATCACCAACAGAAATATATGCCAATGCTACCAAAACCCAAATGATACCAGCAGCAAGAACAACAGGTTTGCTCTTCCTGAGATGTAGTTTTTCCTCAAAAATAACTATTGTATAGGCGAGGACAAAAAGGCCCAGAGAAAGATAGCCATACAATGAATCGACAAATTCAAAATGTATGGAGGTTTGGTGCCCCCCGCTCGCATAAGCGAATATAGGGTTGAACAATAGCATGAATACAGTAAAAAGATTTCGTTTCATATAAAAGACGTCCTTAAAAATTTAGTTTTAATAAGTTAATAAAAAAATCCTTAGCATTATTTGGAAAATACAACTGTATTTGAAATTAATGCTGTTATTTCATGGCTTGTATTTTTATCCAAAAAATGATCTGAATCAAGATAATTTTATGTTTTTTTTCTGATTTGTTTTAATCTTCGCCAGAGGGCGGCACGGCTGATTCCTAATACTTCTGCGGCTTTGGATTTATTGCCATTGGTGGCTTTCAAAACTTCCATGATATATTGCGTTTTCATTTGTGCAAGCGTAATAAATCCATCTTTTTTTACTTGTGCTTTGGGTTTACTGTCATGCTGAAACCGGTCAGGCATGTGTTTCATTTCAATTGTCTCGCTGTCAGAAAGAATCACTGCTCGCTCGATAATATGCTGAAGTTCCCGGACATTACCTGGAAAGTCATAAGACATGAACAATTCAATAATTTTGGGTGAAATGGTCTCTACTGGCTTATGAAATTCCTGGCGATATTTGTCCAAAAAATATTTGCATAGTGTCGGGATATCATCGGTTCGCTCTCTTAAAGGAGGGATATATAGTTCAAAAAGTTCAAGGCGTTCATACAAATCTTTATTGAATTTTTTTAATTTGGCACGTTTTTCAAGATTTGCTTCTGATGCAAACAATAATCGATTATCTTTTTCCTGTGATTTTCTGGACAGGCTGTTTTCAATCATATCAAATAGATTCGATTGCATTTGAAGCGATAAATTTTCAACATTATCAAAAAATATGGTGCCCACGGCTTCACCGCTGAAAAAACCTTTTTTTTGATGCATGGCATCAGCAAAACTGCCATTTTTATAGCCTAACAACTGTGAAATAAGCTTTTCATTGCTAAAATTTGTGCAATCAATAGCAACGAACTGTTCCATATAGTGGTGACTATTGGCATGAATAGCTCGTGCACAATATTCTTTACCCGTGCCATCTTCACCGCGTAAAAGAACAGGGCAATCCATTTTTGCCAGTCGGTTGATATTTTTTCGGAGGTTCAAAATAGTATCTGTTTCGCCAATGATCAGTGGCTTAGAAATATTTTTTGAGTGATAGGCTTGTGCATGGAGTGTTTGAGAGTGAACGTCTGATGAATTCCTGGAAGAGCCAGTTGGCTGAATAACCACCGTTTGTCCTCCAGAATTGAGGGTTTTGATAAATTTCCAGAATTCCACCATGTCGTCTTTTTCAAAATAGCCTGAATCAAGCGCTTCTGTCGCTTGTTTAATTTTTTCATTACCATGACCGGTCAAAAGGACCGTTTTCAGATTTGGATGAATTTCTTTTAATTTTGTGATGGTCACCAAACCATCCATATTTGGCATTTGAAGATCCACTATGGCAATATCGATATCATGCTCTTTTGCGATTTCAATAGCAACATTGCCACTGGTCGCTTTAAAACACCTGAATCCCAAAAGCGTCATTCGCCTGGCAATAGTTCCCAGAAGTTTTTCTTCATCATCAACCAATAAAACATTTTTGGATTGTGGTTTCATTCGGCCCTTGAATGTAATGGGTATGAAGGCGTAAATTAAATATTTACGCCTTTTTTATTTAATGATTAAGAAGATGATTCCATTTTTACAGCGTTATCAAGATCTCCCCCAGTAGCCATTCCAGCGGCAGCCATGTGTTTTTCAATTGACTGAAGGCTTTTTCGAACAAATCGCCAGAAAGCATTCATATCTTCTTTGTCAAAATACTGAGAGTTCAATGCCTGTGTGGCTTCTTTGAGTTTTTCATCACCATGACCTGTCAACAGTAATGTTTTTATCTGCGGATCAATTCCTTTGAGTTTCGTGATCACCACCAGGCCATCCATATCTGGCATTTGCTGGTCCACAACTGCCATATGAATTTTATTACTTCTTGCAATTTCAATAGCTTCTTTACCATTCAGAGCAATGAGCGGTTCATATCCTTTCATACGAATTCTTGCTGCCAGTGTATTGATAAAATTCTGGTTGTCATCCACTAAAAGAATGTTGACATTGCCGATGGGTAAATTGGATAGAAAATCCCAAAAACTTCCCATTTCACCTTTATCAAAATATTTTGAATTTAAGGCCTGGGTCGCTTCCTTTAGTTTGTCATCCCCCTGTCCGGTAAGAAGGACTGTGTGTATATCAGGGGTCATGGTCGTTAATTTGGTAATCACAACCAGACCTTCAATATCCGGCATCTGTTGGTCAACAACAGCCACATGAATGGTATTTTTTTGGGCAATTTCCAAAGCCATTGTGCCATTTTCTGCCGTTAAGACATTAAAACCTTTGAGTTTTGCACGATCGGCCAAAGACGCCAAAAATTTTGGATCATCATCCACCAATAATATATTGATTTGTTTTTCTTTCATATTTACCTACCTCCGTTAATGGTTCGCATCGGTGCTGATACAATATTATGATAATTGATCAATGTCGATGCTATTCTGTCTAATGCCCGCCGCTTCCCAAAATACCGGATGCCGCTACAGTTAAGACGACTATTTCGAGAATAGCGATTGTCAAATAAATCCAATTTTTTTCTCTGAAATATCCTCGAACCAAAACAAAATAGCAAACAACTGTCAACAAGGCGAGAAAAGCAAATCCCAAATAATTTAAAAAATCACCTTTTAATAAAAGGTTTAACCAACCCCACCCATGCGGTGTATTCGTGAGATGTAAATATTCGTTAACATTTTTTCCCCAGACTGAAGGCAGGAAATTCATATCCACATGCGCAGGAAATATACCTGTCAGGTAAATAAAGTATGTAATGGCCATCAGCACAAGACCTACCAGCACACCAATGAGCAGTAAATTGGCATAAATGATTTGTTCTTCTGATGGTTTTAATGCTTGATCATTCTTATCCATTGGTCTAATTCTCCTTATGTCTTTGTTTGTATGGGCGACTTTAACCCATCAGTCCTAATCCTAATCCTTTATCCAGTGCTTTAAATCCTGCAAAGAAAAGGACTCCGATAACCATATACCGAATCATTTTTGGCTTTGCGACGGCAAGAATCCTGACCCCCAAAAATGAGCCAAGCATCAAACCAACAATGGATGGAATTGCAATTAAAGGAATTACACATCCACGATTCAAATAAATCCATGCAGCGGATGTATCTGTAATTGACAATAAGAATTTACTGGTTGCCACTGAAACTTTTAAAGGAACACCCATCAGTAAGTTAAATACCGGAACATTAGCCCATCCTGCACCCAAACCAAATAATCCTGCTAACAATCCGATTATAATAAACGAAAATAGACCAAGCAGGGTTCTGTGTGTTTTCCATTCAACGCTCTCACGAGCGCCATCATCCCAATAAATCCCTTGAAGACCCAATGCAAGACCAATGGCATCCTGTTTGGTCACAACTGGTTTTTCAGTGTTTTTTGATAATAACAGCAGCACAGCAATACCGATGATCGTTCCTCCCAGGCAGGCTTGAATAATATCGGGATTCAAAGCTGAAAGGTATAAGCCTAACATTGCTCCGATAATGGAACAGGTGGATGCAATTAAGGCAACCGGTAGAGCTAACCTTAAGTTGGCAAGGTTTCGTCTCAGCAGGCCTGGCCCTGCAGCAAGCGCTCCAGCTAATGCGACCATCAGTCCAATACCTCTCACAAAGTCAATATGAAACGGAAAAAAACCGCTCACTAATGGTACATATAATACGCCGCCTCCGACGCCAGCCATAACTGCCAACACGCCGAGAACCAGACAAAAGAAAAACAATACCAGTGGCCAAAACCACCAGGGTTTGGCTTCTATTGCTGGATCAACCATTGTTTCACTAGCAAAGGTCAAAACAGGACTGGTCATGATGATTGCCATCAGCAAGAAAAGCCTGCGACCAATTACGGACAGTAGAGTGTTTAACATTTAATCAATTTCCTCCATTAATTTGTTTACATTTTAATCAATTTCGTTCATTAATTTGTTTACAATTTAAACTTGTTTAGATATATGTTCCATTATATGATTTATTAAGCATAGTCAATAAAAAAGGTTGCATAATGAAACACAACACTATACTAATTGTTGATGATGAACAAAAATACGTGGAGATGCTGGCCAGACGCCTGGAACTTCGTGGTTTGAAATGTTCATATTGCTTTAATGGCAATGATGGTATTCGCATGATAACTGATAATTACTATAACCTTGTTATTTTAGATTTGCGATTACCCGATTTATACGGTACTGAAGTATTAATTGAAATGAGAAAAATTCGACCTGACATTAAAATACTCATTTTAACCGGACATGGTTCAGATAAAGATCGTGAGGACTGTATGGCTTCGGGCGCATTTTCATTTATGCGAAAGCCATTAGACATTGAACAACTAATGACCATTATGACACAAATCAATGAGGTAGAAGAATGAAACAAAAATTCCATTCTTTTTTCTTTATCTTATGGCCTCGTTTTTTCCGGGAACTTAGTGAACACATTATCCCTTACCTGACCTTTAACAATTACCCCAGGATTTGGGTAAGAGGTATCTTGATTCTGGTGTCAACATCGTTGATTCCCCTTTTTGTGATGACCGGGATATATTATCAGCTCATCGAAAAATCGATAGATAATGCGCTTATTTTAAGAACAGAACGGGTTGCATCTAATACCAGAAGAGCCGTGTCATTTTTCTTTGAAGAACGTCTGGCAGCATTAAAATTTATGGTGAATGATCGGGATTATAAAGATTTGATTAATCCAACACAGTTATCTGAAATTTTAAAAAATTTAAAACTTGGATTTGGCGGCTTGACCGATTTAAGTGTTATTGATTATAATGGAACACAGCTGACATATGCGGGGCCTTATAATCTTGAAGGAAAAGACTATAGCCAGCAGAACTGGTTTCTTGAGTGTCAAAAAAGAAATGCTTATGTTAGTGAAGTTTTTTCTGGTTATCGTGGTGTTCCTCACATTGTCGTTGCTGTTAAACATACACGGCCCGATGGAAACTTTTTTATCATCAGGGCAACGCTGGAAACGGAACGATTATTCAACGCTGTAACATCTTATAAATCAGGTACTTATGCTGATATTTTCATGATTAATCATGATGGTGTTGTTCAAAGTCCATCGAAATATTATGAAAAGAAAACCCGCCGTATTAGTATTGAAGTTCCTGAATACTCATCAAGAACGAAAGCATTGTTAACAAAAGATCGTAAAGGTATTCCTGTCATTGTCAGCTATGCCTTTATCAACACATCAATTACGCCAACACCTTTTATATTAATTGTCGTCAAAGAAAAAGAAGGCGTAAGCGTTATGAAAATATGGCTGGGTTTAAAAACAAATTTTAATTTATTTTTAGCCATCAGTGCCATGGTAATTGTATTGATTATGTCATTGACGGCAACTTCATTGATTAATAAAATATACTTTGCTGATCGATCAAAAGCAGAAGCCATGCTTTCTGCCGAGCAAAAAGGTCAATTGGCATCTATCGGGCAACTGGCTGCTGGTGTTGCTCATGAAATTAACAATCCCCTGGCACTGATAAATGAAACAGCAGGTTATATTAAAGATTTATTTGTTATCAAATCGCAGTACCAGGATGATCCTGAATTAATTGAACAAATTGATGTCATATTAGATGCTGTTGAACGTTGTGGTGCAATAACACGACAATTGCTTGGATTTGCCAGACAATTAGATGTTGAATCCAGATCACTGAATTTAAAGGTGATGATGACTAATCTTCTCAGTTTTTTTCAAAAAGAGGCTGAATATCGAAACATATCTATTCTACTGGATGTTGAAGATGGAACCCCCAGCATTGAAACGGATCGTAAAAAACTTCAGCAAATTTTACTGAACCTGATCAATAACGCCTTTCAAGCCATGGACAAAGATGGAAACCTTAGCATTAAAATCGGTATAGTCGGCACTGACATGGTTCGCATATCTATTGAAGATTCTGGCTGTGGAATAGAGGAACACCATCTGAATAAAATATTTGATCCATTCTTTACCACCAAACAAGAAGGAAAAGGGACAGGCCTTGGCCTTTCAATCACTTTTGGTCTGGTTAAAAAATTACATGGAAATATTTCAGTGAATAGCAAAGTGGGTGAAGGTACGACCTTTGTTATTACGCTCCCCATTAATTTCAAAAAGGAAGAAAAACATGAAAATTCTACTGGTTGATGATGAAAAAAAATTTGCGTCAATGCTGGCAAAACGCTTAGAACTTAGGGGTATAAAAGTTGACTATTTTTTTGAAGCGACAAATGCAATTCAAGAAGTTGAAAATGGGAAAAAATATGATGTTGCTATTTTAGATGTCAAAATGCCTGGAATGGGCGGTATTGAGTTAAGACGTAAACTCAGCCGCATGGATTCAGACTTGAAATTTATTTTTTTAACGGGTCATGGATCAAATGTTGATTATAAAACAGGTGTGAGTGAAGCATCATATTACTTACCCAAGCCATTAAAAATAAATGATTTAATTGAAACACTGTATCTGGTCGCTCCAGAAAAAACGACATAAAAATATTTTATAAAATTTTAATATCAAAAAAATAAATATTATCAGGAAGGTTCACATGAAACAATCGACAGATCTTTTAAAATATGAAAGCCTGGCTTTTTTTGGGAAAGTAAATGCCTCAATTTCCCATGAACTAAAAAATATTATGGCAATTATTTCTGAAACCGCAGGTCTGCTGGGTGATATGGCAGATATGGCTTCAACAGGGAATCCGGTTTCACCAGAAGCATTAAAAACATATACAGGAAGCGTTATCGAGGAAATACAGCGAGGATTCACAACGATCCGTCAAATGAATCGTTTTTCCCACAGTGTTGATACCCCTATAGCTGAAATTAATTTAACAGAATTGATTGAACTTGTCATTAATTTAACAGGTTATCTCAGTTTTTCGGGGAAAGCGCATGTTCATAACTGTGATGCTGGCAAACCACTTGTAAAAACATGCCCATTTATTCTCCAATCGCTTGTTTATCAAGCTCTTGTGACACATTACAAAAATGGTGGTCCGGGTATAGAAACAACCATTTCCGTTTGTTCCCAGGATCAAAACATTTGGCGAATTATTTTTTCAGAGATGAGTCAGGGAAATCAAATCTTTCCAGATGATATTTCACAAGAGATGGCTAAAAGCATTGACGTAAAAATTGTTAGCAATGCGGGTAGATTGGAACTGGATGTTCCTGTTTCCATAAAAGGGGCGCATTCCCAAGAAGTCGGACTTTTTTAGACTTTTGAAAAAATTGCTATTTCAAAGCGCTGAAAGCGCGAATTAATATAGCCCAGGGCAACGCCCGGCAACGCCCTGGGTGACGTAATACCTTTATTTTAGTTCTTGTATGTTAATTCAGTCCCCAAAAATTAATTTTTTAAGGCGAACTATCCTTTTCCAAATT
>Ga0272440_1000705_pt1 | contig 28141 bp, 9 predicted proteins | sample SSMMMBAug17_FD_192440 | JGI IMG/M metagenome (GOLD analysis project Ga0272440, IMG submission 192440) | Marine sediment archaeal communities from Little Sippewissett salt marsh, Falmouth, MA, United States - SSM-MMB-Aug17 | ecosystem: Environmental > Aquatic > Marine > Wetlands > Sediment ... | reverse complement strand
GATTTCAGTAATTTTGCCAATTCTGTTTTTGCTCAGCTTTTGGCCACAAAGCACTTGTGTTAAGGTCTGTTATTTAACCGATTGCGTTGAGGCTCAGCGAACTGACCCATCATGGTAATCATTTAATCAGACGAATCATGGTTCTTCTTCATTGTAATGACATACAATTACCGTTGCTTGGATACTCAGTTCCAGTCCCATTTGAAAAATATTGTAAAACGAACATAAAATCAATGAATACATTTTATAACTGAGCCTCAAGACCCAAGTTTACGAATATAACCAGTGCTTATACAGAAGGCTTTTTTGGATAAATATGAAAAAAGCATGTTAACAAGAAACTGGATAATTTCTTATACCGGTTCTGTTTTCCAATCAACTCAATTTTTCAATTTTTTTTTAAAAAATATTTTAAATAAATCAGGTATGATTTGTCAATATTTATTATCAGCTATTAATGAAATAACCTGAATCCGTAGCATAAAACTTGCCTTTTGCTGAAATCATTAGGTATTTTGAATTTTAAGCATCAATTTTGGGTGCAAGTGAAAAATCGATATTTCTAATAATTTCAATGTATATCAAAAACTGTGCCACTGATTTGGGGGAAATAATTTAATGGCATGTATTTTGTAATCCGGGTAATATCAAATTTTGTATATTAACCAGTTAAAGAATTTAAATATTTGTCATAAAATCATACTTTTCATCATAATTTATTCATTAAAAATTTCAAATTTTTCTTGCTTCGTTTGATTTCAGTACAATAGCTGATATTCAAATTTTTGGGTACTTGCTTTTTGTGTTTATTGAATTCCAGATCAGGTTTTAAATTTCAGTGAATATTTGTTCATCACGATTCGCTCATCTGACGATTCCAGTGAATTTTGCTCCTTACTTTGTGTTTTGTTGAATTTCAGCTCAATAGCCTTTGTCAGTGTTTTTCAAAATAGTCCTTTTAAAATTTGTTTACAATCGAACTTTTAATACAATCTATTTTTTGTTACACGATCTAAACGTACAAAATTGGGAGTATAACACTTAAGCTCAGTTCAGTGTTCTATAATTTCAACAATAGCTTCAATGGTATCATAGCAAAAAAACCTTCTCTATGTAAATTCTATTGAAAATTTTCTGATCAATATTCTCTAACATTTATCTTGCTTCCACATTCGCTTCCAATTTTTAAACTTTTGGCTACAATATTTTTGAGCTTTTCTTGTATTTCAGTTTAAAATAGGGAGTATAACAACTAGGTCAGCGGTGAGCGTCAGCGAATCCGCTGAACCAGCTGGTTATGTTAGATGTGTTTTACTTAATGTCAGTCAATCGAAGATCACAAACTCAATGAAATTTGGCAGTAATTAACTTAAAGCGCGAAATTTAAGCTTGAAATAATTAAGTAAGGTGTCCGGAATACGTAAGGTGTCCCCCGGAATACGTGGAATACGTTTCGCTCAGCTGGTGATTTTAGTGGATTCAGCATGCATCTTGCTTTGTGCAAGGACTTTTTGTAGGATTTGATACTTTTTTTAAAAGAAGGTGCCTATCTCCTGCCAGCATTATTACAAAAAAAATCTTTTTTTCTGCTACTAAGATTATATCAATTTTTTTTCTTGTAACAAAATTAAATTACCTCGGGTAACTATATCAGAGCCCAAAAAAAACGAAAGGAGGGAAAATATTTTTCAATTATTGGCTCTTTTTATTATTTACCCCAAATAAAGGAGTTTAAAAAATGAAACACACAATTTATTTAAGTCTTATTATCTCAATGTTTATTACTTTGTCTTCAGGACTTGCTTTTGCTGATTGGTCTACAAATATCATTGCAGAAGGTCAAAAGATTAAAGGACAGTATAAAACATATGTAACTATTGGAGAAGGATTAAACGAAACGCAAAGACCTGCTCCACCAAAAGCACCATACTACTCATGTGCTATATCTCTCATCCCTTTGCCTTCATGGTCACCCTATCTGTCAAAAGACATTCGACAAGCCAATTCTGAAACCAATATCTGGATTATTGCTATAAATCCTCATGGCAATATGAGTGGATTTGATGATTCAATAACACGTATCCAATGGAATTCATCTTGCCTGGGCAAAGGTAGTTTTAGGCTTTTACAGGGTCATGGTGAAAGCGGTGATGTTTTAATCAAAGATATGAAAACTGTCACATCATTTGAAATTAGTGGCTGGGATCAAAATTTTTATTTTACAATCATTCAAGAAAAAAATGAGGAATAATATGAGAAAGTGTTTATGCTTACAGATACTCGTTCTGATTCTTGTCAATGCGCAACCAATCATTGCTAACTGTTGGAAAGCCAAAATAATGGGAGAAAGAGAAGAATCCAGACCAAAAATCATTATTGGAAAAGCATTGGATGCGCAGAGTATTTCTTATCCGCCCAATCCACCTGCGGATAAATGCTTGATTCAGCTTATTTCAAAAGATTTATCCAAGCGCCTGATCATGGATGTTCGCGAAAAAAGCGAAAAAGGTGATGAATGGATTTTACTGGTGAACCCGCATGGCGAAGCGGATTTAGGTGAACCAAAAACCTGTACCCTTCGTTGGACCTTGTCACCTGGTTTTTCTCTTACTGATTATAATGACAATATCTTAATCAAAGACATGAAAGATGTGTCCTCATATGATGTCACTGGTTATGATAATGTTTTTCAGCGGTTTAAAATTAAGTATGTGAAAGAAAATTCATACCAGCTTTCAACACTAATTCATCATTTACAGCTTATCAGTGGAATATCCATTCCCACTTGGGAAGATGTTAATTGTGATAAAAAAATTGATCTGTCTGATGTCATATATGTGTTTAGACAAATTTCAGAGCAATCCCAATAAAAAATAAAGGAGTTATTATGAAAAAACAACTATTATCAATTTTATTTACATTCGTCATTTTGTGCGCCATAAATGCCTATGCAGGTTTTTATGAGTATTCTTTTTTGGGAGCACCAGGCAATGTGTGTCATACAACTGCTTCTGGGGGGAATACAGCCTTTTTATTAAAAATGTCTGTATGGATCAATGAAACAAACACCATAACAGCTAAGATAGAAAAAAAAGATGGTTCCCTTTTTGAAAGTGGAAGCATTTATATTCAAACTGATACCAATTCCTATTATCCTGAAGGTCAAATTGATTGCAAGGATAACCACTCAGTACAGGATGCCTTCAGTAAAACATTATCATCAATCCACACATTAGATGATATTCCTGCGAAATGGTCAGATGATAATATCCAGATTTATGCCAGATTCGTTGATGGAGATACCTATGCCTGGACAGGGCCTGTGGTAATCAAAAGAAATGTAAGTGCGACCTTTGGTTCTCTCCAGGTTCAAATTAATTCGTCAAAAGCAAATGATGCCGGTGCAAGATGGCGATATGAAATCCCAGATAGCGATAATAAATGGTCATCCTGGTATAAAAGCGGCGTAAAAGTTGATGGCCTCAATGTGGGCGAAACAACTATTGCCTTTAATGATATTCCAGGCGGATGGTTAACACCTCAGCCCAAAAAAGTAGTTATTTATAATGGTCAACTGACACGGTCTAAGGGTACATATATTTTGCAAAGTCAATCGATACTTGGCATTACGCTTCCTCAGCAGGCCACTCAAGCTGGTGCTAAATGGGCGGCTATTTATGATGGGCATGGTGAATCCGTTTTTTACCCTGGAAATGAAAGCAGGGATGGTTTCAACATTGGAGAAACCACAGTTTTTTTTAAGTCCATTGAAGGATGGGATACACCTGAATCTCAAACTGTCACAGTCAGGGCAGATCAACCTGCTATTGTCACTGGCGTTTACTGTAAACATGTTCCCTATGCGCCTGAAACTATTAATGTAAGTGAAGGTTACTATAATGATAAAGTTGTAATCACCTGGGCTGCTGTTTCTTGTGTGGATCGGTATGATATTTATAGAAGCACTGAAAACATACCCACTGCACAAGATCGCATTGCTGAAAATGTGCAAGCGACAATTTATAATGATATGACAACAGAACCTGGTAGAGAATATTACTATTGGGTCCGCGCTGTAAACGATCGGCATGAGGGCGATTTTAGCCAGCCAGTGATCGGATTTTCAAAAATTGCACCGCCAACGAATTTAGTTGCAACTGATGGTGTTCATACAGGCAAAGTGCATATTAGTTGGAATACTGTTTCTGGTGCAACCAGCTATCGAATTTATCGTAATACAGATAACAGTATGATTTCTGCAGGTAATCCCATTGCCACAAATATTAAGCAAACTTATTATGATGATACCAGCGTTGAGCCTGAAAAAAAATACTACTACTGGGTTAAAGCGGAAAATGCTTTTATGACCAGTGAATTCAGTAATGGCGACATGGGCTATGGAAGGCTTGGCATTCCTGATTTTTTAGATGCCACTGATAGCCTTTATGCCAATCAAGTTCGCGTGTGCTGGCAGCCTGTGGAAGGTGCCATTGGGTATGATGTTGATCCTGCCAGTCGAAAAAGAAATCGTAGTAATAGAATTACCAGTCAAACACAAACATGCTATTGGGATACAACAGCAACTCCTGGTGTAACCTATCATTACAGGGTAAGGGCGTATAATCTTTTTGGAAAAAGTGACTGGACTCATCTCGAAGCTGGAAGCAGCAAATTGAATAAACCAGTTATCCATGCCAGTAAACAAACCTATCAAAATAAGGTTCGAATTTCATGGCTAACAGTTGAAGGAGCCAAAGAATATTTAATCTATCAAACTGAAACTAATGAGTTTATCAATCCAATTCATATTTATACCGTCAATGGTAATTATTATGACTATGCCACTGATCAACCCCATCAGTTGTATTATTGGGTAGAAGCCAGCAATAATTTTTGTACATCTTTAAGTGAGTCAGATATTGGCTATATTTCTAACAATAATTGCCAGTTCAATATTTTACCTAAAGATCTGGTGGTGGATGCTGTGAGTGGTGCAGCGAGCATCAATATAACAATGTCAGAAGATTCTTCCTGTATGTGGCATGCTGAAAGCAATGTGGATTGGATTTCAATTATATCTGATCCCTCTGGAACATCAAATGGAATCATTGAATTTAAGGCAAGTGAAAATCGAAGTATGGATTCACGCGTTGGTATCATAACAGTTGCTGGTGAAGCTATTATTGTTGAACAGGATGGCATTGATCCAACAACACTTACGATCATGAAAACAGGGAATGGCAAAATCTTGGTTGATGGAAATGCATGTGAATTACCATATATGCAAAAAGTCATTCCTGGTGAAACAATTTCATTACAAGCTGTGCCTGATGAAAACTGGAAATTTATCAATTTTTCTGGATCAGTTGTTGATACAAATAATCCTATTGAAATGAATGTTTTTGATGATGCAAATATTGTTGCAAATTTTATTCAAGTACAGTATTGTTTAAATGTTACTGTCGTTGGCAATGGTCACGTTTATTTAGATGGAAAAGAAAGCTTGCAGGAATGCTTTCCAAAGGGAAAAGTGGTCAATTTAATGGCCAGAACAGATTTAGACTCTGTGTATTATTTTACAAATTGGTCTGGTGATATTGAAACTCAAAATGAAGTCACAGCCATTGCAATGGACAGTAATAAAGAAGTCACAGCATTATTTAGTGGATGGGCTTTGGATCTTCAGGCAAAGGGCAAATTAAATGATTTTGATAAAAATATTATAACTGTGGGTGTTGGCTCTGAGCCATTTGTTCGTAAGGCACCGCCATCCCCACCGCGATATTCAACCTTAATGCGATTAATTAACAACGACCAATATGTGAATGTTGATATTCAACTTGAGGGTGAAAGCCTGTATCAATGGATTTTGACCATTGATCCCCATGGAAATATGGGAGCTCAGGAAATTGAACAATCGTCTGTTATTCAGTGGGATCCAGCAAAGCTATCTCCTCAAGGGATGTATCAATTATTTAAAGGTCAGGATATGGAAACCGCAACCCTTGTTATTGATAATATGAGAGAAACAAAGGAATACACAGTGACAGGTTATAGTGAAGAGCAAGTCTTTTCATTGGTATGGAAACTTCCAAACAACAATCCTGGTCCACCTGTTACCATACTTCCAATTTCTATTGATTTACATTGTGAGTCAGAAAACTTAGGGGGTGCATATAAGTTTGATACCACTATAGGGATAGATCAATGGTCAAAAAGAACTCCAGCGGCACCTGATGCACCAAATTTTTCAACCTATATGTCCTTGCTTTCAACAGGTGGTAGAAAACTGATTGTGGATATTCGTGATATGGGCCAAAATCAATATGAGTGGATTGTAATCCTAAATCCAGCAGGAAATAATCGACCTTTTGGCACAGAAGGCGAATCAGTACTTGATTGGACATTTTCAGAAACATCATATCCAGGACGTTTTCAGTTAATCAAGCTAAAATTAATCGACAGTGAGTTTGTCCACGATGGTGTGATTGTTGATAATATGATGCAAACCAAAGAGTTTAGATTTAGGGGAGAAAATCGCAATCAATATCTAAAAATTATCTGGACCCAAAACGATATACCAATAGAACCAGACTGTAAGTTTACATTTGCCCTTGAAGCAGGTTGGAATCTTGTCTCATTTCCATTATTGCCAGACCGAAATTCAATCAGCCAGATATTTCCAGATGCTGAAGTTGTTTATCAATATAATGATGGACAATATAAAGAAGTCAAACGTTCAGATTCAGTAACAACTAGTGCAGGCTATTGGGTACTGGTTCCCGAAAATTCTGAGTATCATATTCAAGGCCAATGCTTTACACATTATTCAAAAAATTTGACCGCAGGGTGGCATTTATTGGGATGCCCAAATACCCAAACTCTGCCTATGGTAAACCCAGCAAATGCGCTTGAAGTTATGTTTGAGTATAGAGATGGATCATATGAAATTGTAACTGAGTGTACGCCAGGCTATGGTTTTTGGGTGAGTATGATGGATGAAAGGGAGATTGTTTTGGATATGGTGGAATAAGTTTGTAGAATTCCCTCATGAGGTGTTTTGTGGGGGAATTCTCTTTTTTAGAATCAGAATTTTCAGAATTAAAAGAATTTACAGAATTAAGAATAGAATATAATTCTGAAAATTCTGATTCTAAAAAAAGGACGAGCAAAAATTAACGAGCAGTCAATTTCCAATTTTTTTTGTAAATTAGGAGAAAAGCATAAACAACAATGTCTTAAATGAAAGGTGTTTTACATGAAATCCCTTACCACATTCCTAACACTTATGTTTATTACATCATTATCATTAACCGCTCACGCAAAAATCATTTGCGAAGAAAACAATTCAACAACCTTTTCCAGCACAAAATGTATTGAACAATCAAAAGCAAAATCCAAAAAAAGCACAAATGAACCTTTTTTAGCCTACCATGGTCATATCACTGAAGACATGACTTGGAGCGATGATTACATGATCTATGGCGATGTCACCATAATCGATGGTGTTACATTGACCATTGAAGCAGGAGTAAATCTTCTCTTTTTTCAAGCAGACAGCAATCAAGACCAGATTGGCGATATTGATTTTATTGTTCATGGTCAATTACAATGCAATGGAACCGAGGAAAATCCGGTTGTTTTCAAATCATATAATGAAAATCCACAAGCAAGTGATTGGGGCGGCATTGATTATTTAAATACTGATGCAGATGAAAACTCTCTAATGGAACATACCTGGGTTTGGCATGCATATGAAGGCGTTCATATCAATGGTATTAATTTGAATTATACAACAGGAAAAGTACAGTTCTCAGGAAAATATGGTATTCGTATTTCACAAAATACACATGCAAATATTAGTGATATTGACATTTCTGATGGACTCGGATCGGGTATAGGTGGAGAAATTGAACAGGCATTGACTGCATTGGAAGATTTTAGTTTAACGCCTGTTGCTTTATTTAATAATTGTTCAAGTATAAGAAATCAACAACATGGAGTATTTATTAATAATCTTAGCCCTGTTTTAGATAATAATTTAATAGCTTTTAATAAGTGGTCAGGAGTAAACGTCACAGGCAAAAATTCCAAACCTGCTTTAAACAAATGTAGTATACAAAGTAATAATAATTCTGGTTTCTATTTTGAAAATCTATCTAATGGAAAAGTTGTTTATTGTACGATTATAAAAAATAAAGGAATGGGAATTAAAATAGCTGGTAATTCAACACCATCGTTTAATGAAAACAATATAGTAAGCAACTTTGGTATAGATGATATTGGTGACAATTCTGAAATATATGAAATGACATTTTCAAATTATGAGTGGTACATTAATGGAACTGGAACTGTAGTACATCCAAAATCAAAATTTTCTCATCCGATTCAAATTCTTAATTTGACTTATCAAAAAGATGGCGATTGGTTTAATGGGAATTATGCCAAAGACAAATATCGGCACTATACAGGAATTATCATTGAAGGTATAACATACATATATCATGCCTTTGCTATTGAAGATTTATGCGATTACAGTAGCTGTAATTACGATATGCCACAAATACAATATAGTGGTTCAATAAATAAGGTTATCAATGATTATTCTGAAATAAAACTATCAATTTCTTATACACATAACTGCCCAAATGCCAGAGCTTGGGTGACAAAATATACCTACAAATCGGTTAGCCCAAATGGATATCAGGTAAGTGTGTTAAACGATCCAGGCATCCTTTCAGACTTCACAAACAATTGGTGGGGCACAAGACAAAACGTTGACTCTCTTATTTATCAAGCCAACCCCGGTACAATAGAATACGCGGTTTACAATCCTTTTCAATTTGGAAATATCACAAAAGCCACAACTGGAACCGCAAAAATACTCTCCACCACATCCGCAAATTTAACCGCCACAATCAACCCTGTTGGCATCCAAACAACCTATTTTTTCGAATATGGCACATCAACAAACTATACTCATAAAACCCAACTCACACCAGCAGGCTCAGGCTCATCAGATATCACAGTCAATCAAACTATCACAGACCTTGAACCAAATACACAATACTACTTCCGCATCGTCACAGAAAATATAAATGGCCGCTCAGAAACAGTTTTTGGAGAAGACCAATCATTCAAAACACCACCAGTGCCCCAACCAACTTTATCAATTGGTGAACATTCTGGGGTGAAAAATATGATTGTTTCAATCCCCCTTTACCTGGACAACCCAATGCAAGTTCCAATTGAAGGTATTGAAGCATCTGTTGCCTTAAGCAAAACAGTTCTGGAGCCTCTTGATGTCACAATTACAGACACATTATTAGACAATATTTCCCACAGCTTTGATTATAACACTGATATTGAAAACACTATCATTGTTGCCATTGCCATTCAAACAGAAAGCTTTGTTCAAAGCGGAACAATTGCAATGCTTCGGTTTAATGTGAACGGTCAACCAGGTAATCATTCGAAATTTAATATCATTCGTGCCAGAGTTAATGAAACAGATATTCCTTCCAAAAATGGAGAGTTTACTGTTTTTGAACGAACAGATTTTAATACCATTTCAGGAACAATTGCTTATTATTCAAATCAACAGCCCATATCCAATGCAAATGTCCATCTTTTCAATACTGACAACCAGACAAAAAAATCTGATAGTAATGGATTTTATGCTTTCAATGCACTATCGCGAGGGGAATATGGTGTGAATGTGTCGAAAGATACCGAAAAATTCGGTTTAAGTTCTACAGATGCAAGCACAATTCTCAGACATGTGGTTAAAAAGCATACGTTTAACTGTTATGAACAAATTGCTGGAGATGTTACCCTTGATGGATCAATTAGCGCAACCGATGCCGCAAGACTGGCCAAATATATTGCCTATCAACTGACTGGAAATGATTCCAAATACCTCAATGATGATATGAAAGACTGGACATTTGTGGCATCACCCATTGACAATTGTGATCACTGGCCGCCCATTGCTTATGATTCAACATCAGACATTAATCTTACAACCGAACTCTTTCAACAAGACTTTACTGGTGTGCGTATTGGTGATGTTAATGGCTCATGGGACGACTATACAGTAACTCAGGACAAACGATCAAACAATATTAAAAATGACGATCCAGTCACAATACGATTTGAAAAAGATTCAACCTTTACAATTCCCATCAGGATTAGAGAAAAAACACTGATTTCTGGTGTTGATATTGCGATTGAATTTGATGGTTCTGTTGTAGTGTGTACTAGCGGTTCTTTAAATGATGGCATACTAAAAAACTATAAATTTGAACAAGTGATGGACCAACCCAATGTATCTGCAATGATTATTTACACGAGTGACACCATAGAAAGTTATGGTCAAATTGCTGAATTAAGCTTTCATGTTGTGGGAGAAATCAATTCAGAAACCAATATTTCATTTAAAACTTTTCAATGTAATGATCAACCAGCAACAGGCGGCTTTTTTGTTAATGGCAAATACACAAAATCAGTTCATTTGACAGTCACAGAAGCCAATCGAGAAGATCAGGCGATAATTATTGCAGGTGGCAAAAAACACAATAGCAATACTCTTTGGGATACAACAGAGAATCTTTGCAATAAATTTTATCAGAAGCTTTTAAAAAGAAAATATACTCATGATCAAATCATGTATTTATCAGACCATTCTTTGAATTATGATCTCAAAGAGGAAGACGAAATTCTTGTTGTTGATGTTCATCATCCAACAGTTAATGATATCCAAACAACCATTGAAAGCCTTCACAATCCCTATGACATTCCAAAATTAGATGCCCATACATCATTGGTCATATACATGATGGATCATGGTGGCATTGGTAAATTCCAGGTTAATAAAGGAGAATATTTAAATGCCACTGATTTTGACCTATGGCTGGATAATTTGCAAGCAGCAACAGATTGCACTGTTGTTGTAATTGTAGAGGCCTGCCATTCAGGCACATTTATTGAGCTCTTGAAGCCCACAACAGATCAAAAGCGAATTTTAATGAGTTCCAGTAATAAAGGCTTATCCCTGACCGATGATGTCGGTTTGAAATCCTTTTCACATTTCCTTTTTGAGCATATAGATCAAGGCTCATCCCTTCAGTTTTCTTTTGAGCAAACACGTATGACACTGTCAAAACTAAAGCTATTTAAGGATCAAGACCCGCAAATATTTCCCAAGTTTGACACTTCACTTGCAGAGAATTTCAACATTGGCGGTACATTTGTCACTGCTGATACATTACCAGAAATTTTGGCATCAACAGAAAGTAAATCAATAACTGCTGGCATTGTTGATCTTTTTGTCCAGGCATCATCCTTAGTCGGCATCCAAAAAGTATGGGCCAGCATTGTATCTCCTATGGTAAAACTTCCTGAAATTTATAATGAGTTTGAATCGCCAATGATCAATTCTAAGGCGATTGATCTTGAATATTCTGATGAAATGGAACAATATGAAAATCAATTTCAATTTCTCTTTAATGGTAGATACATTGTGACGTTTTTTGTGAAAGATATTAAGGGAAACGCAGCCATAAAAGAAATAGAATTATCTGTGCAAAATGGATTGATTCCAGGAGATTATAATGGGGATAAACAGGTCAGTTTGATGGATGCTATTTTGGCTTTGCAATCTGTTGCAGATATGGGAAAAATTGAATCAGTTATGGATGTGAATGATAATGGGCGGATTGATTCTGGGGAGGTTGTTTTTGTTTTGGGGGTTGTTTCGGGGGTGAAGGGAATATAGTTGGTTAGAAATTCCAGAATAAAAAATAAATGGTATAGCTTATTCTTTATTCTGAAAATGATGTGTTTCTCAATGTAAGCAAATGTGAGAATGTGAGAACCATGTGAGAACGTATTTAACTAATTGTTTTTAAAATATAAAAAAAATTTAGAGGAGATGCTATGAATTAATTTACTCACACAAGCAATCTTGTTGTCTAATCGAGTTAAAGCTTATAAGTTTCAGGCTAAGGGAGATAACTTAAAAATTTATAAAATTATTCATCCTTTTTTAGAATCAGAATTTTCAGAATTAAGAGAATTAAGAAAATAGTGTAATAAAAATAACTCAGTTTTCAGTCATTTTAATTTTGCATAGATTCTTTTTTATTATTTATACACATTTCATTTTTTAATTCTGATAATTCTGATAATTCTTAAAATTCTGTAAATTCTGTAAATTCTGATTCTAATAAAAGGATGGCTGTACTATAAATAATTAGCTTGTTTTCTCCTATTTTCTGAACTGTGATTCGTCTGATTAAATGATGGACTATGATTCCTGTATTGATTGTTTTTTTTGATAACAATGACAGAATGAACTTGCTGTTTGAAATAAAATGATTCTTATTTTAATTTATTTTTGAATAGGCAATTGGTACTTCTTAATCATAGTCCATCATACAAATCAGACGAATCACAGTTCAGACAATAAAGGGTGAACAATTATTAAGACATCCCCCAACAATTTGGATACGATTATTAAAAAATAATGATATTCGTTAAATAAGCACGAGTCTTAATTCTGGTAATTCTTAAAATTCTGAAAATTCTGATTCTAAAAAGAAGAACATTATATTCTAATAATAATCAAATTTTTTAAATATTAAAACTGGAGGCCAATAATGAAAAACAAACAAATATTTTTACTTATTTTCTTAATATTTATAACCTCTAATTTATGTGCAAACAACATAACAAGAATAAAACAAATAAGTGCAGGAAAAGGCTATACTCTTGCTCTAAAAGAGGATGGCTCAATATGGGCATGGGGGTATAATAGATATGGACAGATAGGAGATGGAACAACATCAAACAAAACAACACCTGTTCAAGTTACTGACATCGACAATGTTAAATTAATTTCATCAAGTTATTATAATAGCCATAGCCTTGCATTGAAAGGAGATGGTACTGTATGGGCATGGGGGCATAATGGATTTGGACAGATAGGAGATGGAACAACATCAAACAAAACAACACCTGTTCAAGTTACTGACATCGACAATGTTAAATTAATATCTGCTGGTGGTGATCATAGCCTTGCATTGAAAGAAGATGGTACTGTATGGGCATGGGGGTATAATGGATTTGGACAGATAGGAGATGGAACAGCATCAAACAAAACAACACCTGTTCAAGTTACTGACATCGACAATGTTAAATTAATATCTGCTGGTGGTAATCATAGCCTTGCATTGAAAGAAGATGGTACTGTATGGGCATGGGGGTATAATGGATATGGACAGATAGGAGATGGAACAACATCAATTAAAACAAAGCCTACTCATGTCAAAGAATTAGATAATGTTATGTCAATATTCACAGGAACAGGACATAATTTTGCTTTGAAAGAAGAAGGTAGTTTATGGGGCTGGGGATATAATGGCTATTCTTGTATTGATTATGATTACCAAAGCATTATTAAAACTCCAAGCATTATTAAAAGTTTTTTGTTTTTTTCGATTACCACTCATCCTAGTTTAAACAAGTGGTTTATTTCTAATACAATTGAAATAGAAGTTTTTGAATTTATAATTCCATATGGATTTTACTTTCATATACACAATGAATCAGACTCACAGGTTTTAATAACAAACAGCTCCTACAATTCAATATCCAGAACAACAATATCTGAAGGTATTGCCACAACACATGGCACACATTATCTCCATATTTCTCCTTCGAATAGTAATTATTGGCCCATACAAACACATCATTTTCAATACAACCATTTCAATCAACAATTAATTGTAGCATCAGAAACACATCCTGATCCAAATCAATTTAATCCATTACCAGATATTTCAATAAATATAAAAAATTTAGAACCAGGTATTATAATTCGTTATATTGTCGATCAAAATTCAGATACTATACCAAATTCTTCTTCTTTATCAAAAGAATCAGAAGCATTTTCTCTTAATGTTCGTTCACCTGGCACATATTATTTACATGTCAGAGCTGAAGATTCATTAGGAAATATAGCAATAGAGGAATTGACTACACATTTCAAATTCAATCTTTCAACACAACCAATTACATCAACCACACACTCAATAGCAACAGAATGGTCTACTAACAATAATGTCCAAATCGAAATTGCTGGCTGGAAAACTGGAATGAAATATCGCTATTTAGTAGACAATCAATCAAATGGAATTCCAATAGAAAGCTCGAATATTATTTCTTCTGGTAACTCTACAATTCATATACCATTTCCAGGTACGCATTATATTCATGTACGTGCCATAGATACACAAGGCAATATATTTCCAGAAGATTCAACTTCACATTATCGCGTCAATATTTTTCCAACGCTTCCAAAAATCAAGTCTTCAACACATCCCAACCCGAATGAATGGTACACATTACCCAATATTGCCATTGAATTTATCCATACAGCAGAAAACATCAAATTACGCTATATTGTTAATGAACAACCTGGAACGATTCCAGATGATTCAGCCCTATTAAAATCATCCAAAAGCTTTGTTCTACCTGCTCAATCCCCAGGATCGCACTATATTCATATTCGCGCAGAGCATGCTGATGGCACATTAGACCCAGCATATTTAACCGCACATTTTCGGTATAATCTATTCGCCAGCGGTGAATCACCACCAACTGCATTGCCAAAAATAGACAATTTATCAGTGACGCCGACTATAGTCTCAAACTCTGACCCTATTACCATTCAGGCAGATGTTATTATTGATAAATGATCTTTCTTAAACAGTTTTTTAGTTTTTTTGTGTCGTTATTAACAAGAATTGATAAAAATAAAAAAGAAGGGTTATAAAAAATGAAAAAAATATTGGCATTACTCATTGTATGTTTTTTAATATTGTTTGTCAGCAAAAGCTTCGCCATACAGACAGAATACTTTTTTGACATTGACCCAGGTTTTGGAAATGGCATTTCACTTAGCAATAACTCCGAAAAAATAACTGTGGTAGAAAATATTTTACATTTATCACCAGGTGGACACATCGTTTATCTTCGGTCTAAAAATGATGAAAACAATTGGGGTTCCCCCACAGGTGCTCTTTTTTGGATAAAGTCTGATTCCACGCAACAAGAAAGGCTTACAGCAATCATTACTGGTCAACCAGATTCATTTACAAACCAAACCTCAATTTTACTCAATATATGGGGAGAGAATACAACACAATACAAGTATAAACTAAACAATGACAATTATTCAAATACATTGAATATTTCTGAACCCTTACAAATTACAAATCTTTCAGATGGATTTCATAATCTTTCAGTCATTGCACAAGATATATCCGGAAACTGGCAGTCAGAAGATAATGCCACTACTATTTCATGGACAATAGACACAAAAGCAGCAATAATCAATGGGCTATCAAATGATGACAGTCTGCAAAGAAGTAAAACCTGGAACTGGTCTACAGATGAATCCGCTCAGTTTCGTTTTTCAATCGATCAAACTAATGATAGTATACCAGATAGTATTTTTTCAGATGTTCAAACTGCAAGTATAGATAACGTAAATGGCAAATGGTACATTCACGTTCAAGCCAAAGATCATGCTGGTAATATAAGTTCTGTTTTTCATGCATATGCTCATTTAGAAAAACCTATCCCTGAAATCGTCTCAGCAGAATACTTTTTTGATATTGATCCAGGTGAAGGGCATGGCTTTCCTTTTTCGGCAAGCGAGTTAGAAACAGAAACTGGCAGCATATTAAAAAAACAGTCGATATTAGGAAATTTAGGTTCTGGAGGCCACACCCTATACATCAGAGCCAAAAACAGTGATAACTACTGGGGCCCAGCTACAGGCACAGTCTTTTGGGTAACTGGTAATGAAACCCAATCTATACCAACTATCGTAAAAATTTCAGGCAAACCAACTTCTTTATCTAATCAAAAATCACTCACATTAACAGTTTCAGGCGAAAATTTGACCCATTATAAGTACAAACTTGATACCATAGAATACAGTGAAAGCTATACTATCACGCAAAAAATTCACCTGAATCTTTCAGAGGGCCCCCACACTCTCTGGGTCATTGGCTGCGACACCAATAAAAACTGGCAACCAGAAAATAATGCCACTACTATTTCATGGACAGTGGATACCACACCACCAATAATAACAGGTCTATCAAATGATTCAATTTCAAAACAAACTATAACCTGGAATTGGGAAACAAACGAACCCGCCACATTCAGCTTTGCAGTAGATCAACAACCAGATTGGAATCCATCAGGCCAGTTTTCATCAAGCCAAACGTTCACTCAAGAATATGGTAACAATAAATGGTATCTCCATGTGCAGGCCAGAGATAATGCAGGAAATCTAAGTGAGATCACAACTGTTTTTGCTATTTTGGATAATAAATCACCAGAACCAGGGAAAGAGCCAGTCTGCATTTCACACACCATTAACAAATGCTCACGCAACAATATCATCGAAATTACCTGGCAAGCTGAGGATGAAAATATCAAGGGTTACGCCATCCAATGGGACACACAAGCCACAACACTCCCAGATCAAAATCTTGACCTGACAGAATGCCATGCCATCAGCCCACCATTGCCAGATCATAATCAACATTACGCCCATATTCGTTCAGTAGATTTAGCAGGAAACTGGAGTCAAACAGCCCTTCATTTTGGGCCTTTTTGCATTGATGTCAAAAACACCCCGCCAACACCTGCTGGGCTTGAAGCATTTTCAACACAAACACAGCAAATTAGACTGATGTGGGATGAAACACTGTCTCCCATTATTTTTTCATATAATGTTTATCGCAGTGAAAAAAAATTGGGTCAATTTATTCGGATAAATCCATTTCCAGTGTATGAACCCATTGCAGAAAATGGATGGCACCAGATTTACAGGGATAAAAACGTCATCAATGGAATGACGTATTGGTATAAAGTAGCTGCCTTGTCCCACAATGAATTGGAAAGCGACTATTCTTCAGCAGTCAGCGCCACACCACAGGCAAAAACAGGGGGAAATTTTAGAATTCACTGTTTGCAAAAATTTCAAGCTGTAGGAGTGGGGGATACAGCTGTATTTGATATTTCCATTCTTTCAGAAGGTCAATTTCAAGAAAAGGTTCTTCTTTCTGCCACAAGCCTGGATTTGCCACCCCAGGTGATTCGAAGCTTTACTGAATCAATCCTTTTGCCATCTGCCAATACCAGGCTGCTATTAAATGTGCCCTATGCCACAGATACTGGAGATTATCACATTAAACTGGATGCCAACAGTCAAAATCGCAGTCATGAATATATGCTGCACCTAAAAATCGTAAAGCCTTCCACCAATGCAGCCTATATTTACAGCATAAGTGCTCAAAAAGATATACAACGGGATGATCTTGTGAATATTTATGGACAAATCATCCCGATACAACCTTTAAATACAGATGTTACCATTTCCATCCAATCCCCATCAGATGATGAATGGCAGGACTATACCACTCAAACAGATGCCAGGGGCTTTTTTCACTTTCAATACTGTCCAACACTTTTGGGCGAATATTTCATAAAATCATCATGGATCGGCAATGAAAATTTTGCGCCTGTAGAAAGTGAACCATCCTCTTTTAACGTTGGAAAGGGAAGGTCACGTATCCAATGCAGCACCTTAACACAGGATATTCAACCTGGAAGTACAGTGGATATACAGGTTCAGTTAAGACCAGAAATGCCAGGAATTCCTTTTGAGCTCATGATCATTGATCCCACGGGCATGTCTGAAATCATTAAAGGCCTTATTACAAAGTCAGAAGGTAAACGTTTATTCACTTATACATTGGATAAAGACTTACCTGGTATCTGGAAATTCAAGGTCAGTTGGGCTGGAAATGAAGATTATCTGGGTGCGGTAAGCGTGCCAATGGTGCTTTATCCAGGAATTGAGACAGGTGAGGCTCTCATTATTGCAGGGGGTGGAATACCAAGCAACAGATTATGGAAAACAACCGAGACACTATGCAATAAATTCTACGAAATTTTAAGCAAACGAAGGTTCAACCATGATCAAATCATGTATATCAGTGATTACACCTATAATTACGATCTTGATGGTGATGATATTGATGAAATCATTGTTGATGACAACAGCCCATCTGTGCAGGATGTGAAAACATATATTGAAAGTCTGTACAAGAATGAAGAAAACAAGCGGGTATCTTCTGATAAGCCTTTAATCATCTATATGATGGATCATGGTGGGGAGGGACAGTTTAAAATAAACCAGGGAGAAATACTCAAAGCAACTGATCTAAATATCTGGTTAAATGACTTGCAAAATGCGACAAAATGCGAAGTTATTTTGATTGTCGAGGCTTGTAAATCAGGGACATTTATTTCCAAATTAGTCCCAGGTGAAAATCAAAAAAGAATCTTGATTAGTTCGAGCAATATGGGGCCATCAAATTATGACCAGGATGGTGAAATATCTTTTTCTCAATGGTTTTTCAACAATATTTCTCAAGGCAATGATTTCCATACATCTTTTTATCGAACAAGCAGTAAGTTGTCCCAGCATTATCTATTTGCAAGTCAAAGTCCTCAAATTATTGATAGTGAAAGTGGAGAACTGGCATTACAGTTTTATATTGGTGGTACAGGATTGACAGGTAATACTCTCCCTGAAATAATCACTTGCACACCCAGCCAGGTCATTAAGGCTGGATCGTTTCCACTTTTTGCACAAGTAGAAGATCTTGAGGGCGTTGAAAGAACCAGGGTAAGTATTATACCGCCAAATGTATCAATTTCAAAAACAGTCAATAATTTTGAAACCCCTGTTCTAAGTATAGAAACAATTGATCTGACAGATACAAACAATGATAATATCTATAAAGCAGACCACACATTTCAGTGCAATGGAACATATGTTCTGACATTTTTAACCAGGGATATTAACAATAATATTGCCACCTGTGAAACACGTTTGACTGTTGAAAATGGAATTAATTGTACACTAGGAGATGTTAATGGAGATCAAAAGCTCACATTACTTGATGCCATTATAGCCATGAAAGTAGTCAGTGGAATTTTTGTGGATGATATGGAAACTATTTCTGGAGATGTTAATGGGGATAAGCAGCTTGGGTTGGCTGAGATTGTTTATGTGCTTCAAATGGTTTCTGAAAGTAGATAATTGAATTCGTATCGTTTTAGAATCAGAATTTTCAGAATTAAAAGAATTTGCAGAATTAAGAGAATTATAGTGAGATTTGAGAGACACTACTCTTAATTCTGAAAATTCTTAAAATTCTGCAAATTCTGATTCAAAAAAGGAAATTTCAATAAAATGTCCAAACCAAGCAACATACTGTTAGGATCAACAATCATTTTATTTATAATTATCATCAACGCATGCAATGTAAAGCAACACCTCCCAGTATGTAATAAAGATGATAAAAAATACTGCATAATCAAGGGTGCTTTCAGAAAAAAATGGTATGATTACTACGAATTAGGCCTGTCATGCATGAAAGGAGAATGTTTTGATGCTGCCATAGATTCTTTCAAAAAGGCTATCCATAAACGAAAACGTGATGAAAGAATGGCCCGACCATATGGCATGCATATAATAGACTATTTTCCACATCGAGAACTGGGTATTTGCTATTATTTGATAAAAGACTTTAACAAGGCATTCAAAGAATTAAAAACTTCAATTCAACAGGAACCCTCTGCCAAAGGAAAATTCTATCTGGATGAAGTCAGAAAAGAATTGTTCTATATTCAAAAAAAAAAATTGACTACCCCAAAAATTACTGTGCATGGCCTTGAAAATAATCAGGAAATATGGACTAACTCAGACCCAGTCATTATTTCAGGAATAGCAAAGGATGATCTTTTTATTAACAAAATCGCAATCTCAGATCGTCTTGTTTTTATGGATAGTGCCAGTAAAATTCAAGCTTTTGAAGAATCGTTTTTTTTATCTTCTGGACAACATGCATTTCAAATTACTGCTGAAAATCTTATGGGTAAAATTTCACAGCAAACATTTACTGTACATATTGACAGATCAGGACCGGTGATAACCTTAAAAAAAATTGTTCCTTTTGTCAAAATTGAAGGTTTACTTTATGATACATCTTGTGAAATGACATTGACTGCCAATAATTCAAAAATTCCATTGGAAAAAGGTAAACAGGTGGAGTTTACTATTGAATGGAATTCTAAAAAGGAAAAGATTACTCTTATTGCCAGAGACAAGGCAAACAATCAAACTACTGCTATAATTGATTCAAAGATGAACTGTTTTCAAAATATTGGACATAACGTCTATCTCGCCAGCAATGAATCACAAAGCATTGCAGACACAAAAGTATTCGCATTGAACACTCAAAAAATTAATATTCAGGATTGGTCAGATTTCAATCTGGTTTATACTGATCGTGTTACATTTTCAGGAAGTATACACAGTAAGCAGGCAATTGTTTCTTTGCATATAAATGAAAATGAAATCCCACTTGCCATAGCAAATGGACAAAACGTTTTTTTTAGCAAAAGTCTTCCATTAAAAAAAGGAATGAACACTATAACTGTGACATCAACTGATCAATCTGGACAAAAACTGGTAAAAATATTTAAATTTCAAAAAAAAATTCAAGAAATTTTCAAACAGCATCATCGATTTAAAATGAAAATATATCCCTTTGAGCAATTCGATCAAGAAAAAGTCGATGATTCCTTTTACTCAATTTTGATTAGAGGATTACTGGACCGAAAGCGTTTTCAAATATTCCTCTCCGATGAAATCAAGGAATATGAGACCTTTGAATTTGAAATTAAAAGCCAGAGCAAAATATCTGATGCTGCATTCCTCAAAGGCATGATTGATATCTCCGCAATGGGAATTGATATTGTTGGTCGTGTATTTGATTCAAGCTCAAAAATTATCGACTATGTGGATATTTATGAAACTGTCAATCAAAGAGTATCTTTGAATGAACAGTTAAAATTTATGGCTGAACGTCTTTCAAAAAAATTCCATCGGACCTTTCCATTGGTATCTGGCAGGATTGTCAAAACAACCCAGAACCAACTAATAATTAAGCCAGAAACCTGGTATCATGGAAAAGGAAATCTTCTCATGGGATGGCCAGTAATCATCTATTGCCTTGAAAATAGTCATTCGACCTATCCATATGAAACAAGCATTCTTGGTAAATCTTCGATTCAGAATCATATGGAAATGAACTTTGGTGTTCAGCGGGTTGGTACAAAAGCAGCAATTGGAGATGGTGTGATCACATATTAAATTAATTAAATCCTTATTCCTTAAAGTTCGATTGCTAAAAAGATGGTTTACTCACACGATCCCCATTTGATTTTTTTTCGGAAATCTAATCAAAAATAGTAAATCAAAGACCCATACCCGCGGATCTCAGTAACATCCTGAGAAAATTCAAATCGCTCCAGCTTATCCTGTCCAACTTTATTTCCATATCGGTACTGACAGGCGATATCAAATACATACTTTCCTTTTGCGAATCCAGTTCCCAGGCTTAATCCATAATAATTATCAGGGTGACCATCAGCTGGCATTGGATCATAAAAAATGCCGCCTCTTATGGGAATGATATTTTTTAAATTTTTGTTAAACATGAGATATTCAAGCCCCAGTCGAAAATGATGTGTTGGTTTTACATTTGATAGCTCTTCCTTTTTTCCATTAATAAATGAGAATCTGTCACCATTGGCATTTGTCAAAATTAAATCCTGCCAATTTGTGGTGTAAAAATCAGTCGCAATTGTCAATTGATCAGAAAAACGATAGGTTACACCAATGCCATATGACATTGGCATATCCAGTTTTTCAGATGTATTTAAAGGTGGGCTTTGATGGAGTGTTGGTTCAATTGAATGAAATATGGTCGTATGATCCAAATCAGCTGAAAAAGGAGTTTTTACAACGACTCCAAGGTTAAAATTATCAGTGATATCCCACAATAATCCAAGGTTGATATTCATACCTTGAAAATTGTATTTGCTATAGATTGATGCTTCATAAGGAATTATAGTTCCTTCTTTAAGGTATAAAGAGCCTTTTTCATAGACTGACTGTTCCCAGCCATTTTGTCCGAGCCAGTCTTCCCAAAAATTGAGGGTCAGTCCAAAAGCCAACTCCGGTATTAATTGGAAACAAACAGCAAAACCAATGGCAGATAATTGACCTTTCTGATTAACACGATAGATTGAATCATTTGGAGATAATTGTTGATATGAAAAATCCCAATTGCGTTGAAAAGCAAACAAATGCTGATAATTCATTGAAATAGCGAAATTGCGGTATAGGAATTCAAATGGAACAGTCAAACTAAAATAGTTGATATGCTGTTCTGACATACGATAGGTTTCTGTTTGATGAGAATATTTCAAAAAACTGTTATTTTCAATCCATTGAGAAAAATCACCAACAATTGATATTTCTGGCGATTTAAGTTGAATCAACCCTGCAGGATTCCATGATGCAGCAGTGGCATCATCAGCAAGACCGATAAATGCGCCTCCCATCCCTATTGCTCTTGCACCAGAACCAACTGGGTTAAATGTTAGGCTTTCCAGCTTATCAAATATGTGGTCTGCGTAGAGGTGTGACGATATAAACATCAGAATTAAAATAAGGATTGTTTGTCGGTTAGTTTTCAAAAACAAATTCAAATTCAATACTCCGTATTCTTGTGAAAAATATATATCACATCATTGAGCGATAATTGATCATCGACAATATTTATATCATCATTCATTGAAAAATCAGTCAATACACGTAATACTTTCACAATATCTGAAAGATGAAACAATCGATTTAAAAAATAAGTTTGAATTTTTGTAGACTGGTATCCCTCTGGTATCGTAAGGGTTTTTTCTTTTCGCACATAGCCATTTGCCTGGAAGACAACAGTATAAATGCCTGAAAATCCATGAAGAATATAGAAATCCTCCTTGAGTGATATACTTACTTGACCTGTCACTGATATGGTGTCTGCTTTAATACGTTTTCGATTATTTTTATCTACAATTTCAAATAATAAAATTCCTGAGCTGGCACTGGTATTCTTGGCAACAAAAAAACATGAATCAGTCTGACGACTGGCACCATATTGATCAATGGCTGTCACATTCCATACGTATCTCTTATCCATTTCCAGGCTATTTTCTGATGGCGTATCTGAAAAGGTGATGATGTACTGATTTTTTATTAACCCTTTTATGCTTAATCCCGCATTTTTATTTGTACTGGAAGAAATCAAAAGATTATAGGTCAAAGAATCATCATCTGGATCAGAAGCCTTTTCCCACTCAAACGCGAACAAATACTTGCTTTCTGAAGGATAATAAACTGGAAAAATATCTTCATTTTTTGGGCGTTTGATAGAAAACGAGTTGGGGGGATTGTTGTCAAATTTTTGCTTATAAACCCTAATTTCTTTTAGAAAAGATATGGTGTTAGTATGATGACTTTTTGCAAAAAAGAGAATCTGGTATTCACCAGGATCTACAAATGCATTAATATTTTGCCATTCAATAAAACCTTCAGGGGTAATATCTGCTTTTGAACGTTGCCATCTTTGGGTGTTGATCTCCAGGTGATTACTATGATTGTTTTGATTTTGAACAGAAAAAACAGGTGTTTTGATATCTATCCAGAATACATCATTCTGCTCATAGCCAGATGTATTTAATTGAAATGAAGTATAAATTTGCGTTTCATCCAATAAGATATATTCAGATTCAAAGGATAAATCAAATTTTTGAGCCTGTCGTTTATTGATTAGACTGCCAATATACAATGTATCTGCAACTTGACCTTCGCCACTGATAGAAAACCTGAGATCATGACTTCCCTCTCCATCCCTATTATCATCTATCATCGGATGTTGTAATGATCGGTCATCATACATTGACACAAACGAATCAGATATTGCATAGGTGAAGTGTCTGGTTAATAAGGCAGCATCCACAAAACTTTTTTTAATGGAAAAATTGGATTGGATTTTTTTCAAAAATTCTGCAATAAAAAAATCGCCCTGCCTGATACTATCATCTAAAACAGGGCCTTTAAATGCCATTTCATCTTTATGTGCGCTTGTAATAATAATGCGCCTCTCTCCAGAAAGTTTTGAGATAAAAGAACCAGAATAACATGTCCCCAAAATAATAATGATATCATTGTGTTGACCATTCTTTTTCAACTTAGTTTGTAGTGTATTTAGCCATTCCTTAAACAGGTCTGCTGTTAATGTTTCCGAATCAAAATAAATCTTTTCTTTATCGCCATGGCCAACAATTAAAATAACCAGCTTACCAGCTTTACCATTCATGTTTGTGTAAGCCCATTCTGTAATGGCATGTTCAATGGATGAAAGTGATGGTGTATGTTCCATATCGGTCTCATCATACTTAAAATATGTGGTGACCAGACGTCGTTGTTTAAAAATGGATTCAGCAAGCTCTGTTGTTTTTCTGTGAGATTCCATACCTTCACCATCAACTCGTTTTCCCTGAACAATGATGGCATATCCAGTTGAATCTGAAAAAATGGCTTGAATATGCATATCCTCATTTAAGTCAATTTCAATTGGATTGTCATATCCTGATACATCACCAGCCCATTTAGAAAACACATATTTATCATGGGGCAAAGCAGTTAATTCAATTCTACTGCCTTTGGGATACTGCTTATCCATAGGCGGTAGAACATTTGAAATATTGACACCATCATCAACCTGAATTTCCCCCCTGCCTGTTTTATCCAGGTGCAAACGTGGAAGAGGAGATATTTGAGTGATATCTAAAATCCTGACACTATTATTGTCTGGGTGAACAATATACAAAAAATTGTCATCATTTGATACAGCCATGTTTTCCGGGTTATTATCGCCTGATTGAACTATGGGATCGCAAATAATTTCCTTATGAGTTAAGGTATCGATTAATGAAAGACTGCCATCACCATAATTTGCCACAAAAAGAACAGAACCAATGATTGCAAGACCCCTTGAATTTTTGTAATGATCATTTTCCTTGCCTAAAGGTATGGTTTTATAAAGCTTATCTGTCTTTGAATTGATAACAGACAGGTAACTCTCTTTCCCATCATGTGAAATATAGACAAAGGATTCATCCTTAGTAGCAATAGCATCATATGGAAAAGATTGAACATCAATGGTTTGAATAATGGTTTTGCTGACTAAATCAACAACATAAACTTTGTTTGTAGCTGTTCCAACCACATAAAGTTTTTGATTGGCCAGGGCCATTCCATATGGTTCTATTCTTTGACTTAAAGGAATGCTTGTTTCAACTGTTTTTGTCTGGGCATTGATAATATCAATTGCATTTTTAGAGGAGACATAAATCATTTTGCCATTGGATGAAACAACAATATTTTTAGGGTATTCGCTAACAGTTAATGATGTTGGATCTATACTATTTGTCAATGTATTGATAGTAAATAATTTGCTATGGGAATCAATAACGTATAATTCATTTTTTAGGATATTCATTGCCAGGCCGTGGCTTTTTCCCAATGCTGTGTTTGGAATATCTATTTGATTGTCCATTGCATCTGGGTTTTCTTTGGATAAGTCAACAATGAGAATGCAATTGCAATTTGGGGCAGAAATATAGGCGATTTGGTTATTTTTGTGAATGGCTATGTCTAAAGGGCGGGTGAGGATGTTTGTTATTTCTTTTAGTGGAGAGGCCTGGAGGTTGATTATTAGGGTGAAAAAAAGGAGAATGGTGTAGGGGGTGATTTTTTTTGGGGTCATTTTGTTTGTCCTTGTTTATTCTTTTTGAATTTTTTCGTTTGGTGCTTTATTTTACTTTCTTTATTGTCTGAACTGTGATTCGTCTGATTAATATGATGGACTATGATTAAGAAACACAAAAATTGCCAATCCTTAACTCGAGTGCATCCAACAGATGGTGGATGCATTATTCAGGGTCATTTTTGAACCAGGATTACACTGAAGAAGATGAATAAGATGAAAAAGAAAAACACTTTAATATCATCTTATTCATTTCATCTTTTTCAGTGTAATCCTGGTTCAAAAAAAAATGAATGAACTATTTTATCACCCCATCCATTGAATGCACTCCCTCAACCCTCTCCCCATACAATCCCCCATCATAACTATCAATACTTACAAAACTGCATGCTGGCTCAACCGAGTAAACAGTCAACATAATGTCCCTATCCACCACTTTAAATCGCTGCCCAACTTTAACACCAACATCTGCCCCAATATTTAAAGACAGTTTATTTTCTATCATGCAAATCTTTCCTTGAAGGGGAAATAATTCCATTAATTTTGTAATCAAACGCTTTGCTATAGCCACCTTTTGTGATCGTAAATTACTACTGGCGATTGTTTCACTGTGGACTTCAATGACCTTTCCAAATTGTGTGTGAAACAGGCTTAGAAAAATGTCAGCATCTTCTCCCTGGTTTGTTTTTTTGTTGGTATCATTTTTTATATCAACATAAAGAATCAATTCTGCTGGGAGGATATCTGGTTTTATTTTTTTGCCAGAGACTGAAAAATCAGACAACCATAGTTTTACTTCATCTAAAATAATGTTGAGACTCATTCGTTCAAGCAGGGTAAATCGAGCAATTTTTTTTAATTGCATCTGAATATAATGACTGATTACATTTTCGATTCTCATATCAGAGGCAGTGCCATGAGAATCAAAGACAATTGCGATACTCATGGGGCGAGATGTCCATTGATCTTCTTTTAAATCATCTGTTCGCGTAAAAAACCATCCCAGTCCCACCAAAAACAGTGCTATGAAAATTACAATACTTACAACAGGTGTTCTTTTTTTGGGTTTAGATGGTTGTGGTGCATCAACTGGGGCTTTTTGACTATCATCTGCTCTCACATGTATTGATTGACTGCCCAAGATATCAATTGAATCGTTCTTTGGTTCATTTTCCTCACTGACTGTTGCATTGGTTTGAGAGTGATGTTGTTCCATACTTTCTGGCTGAGATGGTTTTTTTTTCATGCCAGTATAGATATCAGTGGGATCGCCATACATCACATAATTGGCCCAGCAGGTATGTTTATTGTTATCAATTAACATGCGTTTTGATTCTTTTAAGGCCTGCCCAATGGTTCTTCCAGCAACCAGTTCATCATAGAATTTAAGGGCGAATTTGCCGCCAGTGTTATCTGGAATATCACCAAATGTGCCAATATAATGTTTGACACCCGCGTACATAAAAGCATTGGCCAGACCAAAAGAACCATCTGTTGCACAATTTTGATGCTCCCATGAATCAGTTCGGGCTGATTGACAGGCATTGGAAAATACAATTAATGGCAATGCTATGCCACCAGCCATATTATATATCTCTGATGCTGTTAGATTCTTACCTGGCAACTTCCAGGCGCTTAGGCCTGGCTCTTTTAAATTGAAGTTACCATGACCAGCAAAATGAACAATATCATACTCTCTGATGTTTTCTTTGATGATATCTGCTGTGATTTCTGAATCCAGATCTGGTTCAAAAAAGGGGGTGTCAAAATTTTTTCGTTGAATACTCTTGAACAGTTCCATGCCCTCTGATGCCACATTTTTCAGATTGCTTTTTGTATTGGTTAATATCCACATTTTCAGGGGATGAATGAATTCTCTTTTTTTGCAGCGCACTAGACTTTGTTGGGTTTCTACCTGACGTCCACAGCTAAATCGTTCACCTAAAAAAAAAGTGTCAATGTAAAGCAGTTCCCAGGGAATATTGACCAGGTGATCATCCAGTTCCAGTATCAGGTGGTCAATGCTTGTTTGAGAAAGAAATTTTTTGTGTTCAGGGCTGAGTAAAGCATCACATAATGTTCTTCCCATGCCTTTGAGCTTGTTTTTAAACTCAATACTTTCTCCTTTTCGACTGCTGATACTTAGAAATTCAATCATTTTATTACATTGAGTGTTTATTTGATCGGGTAGAAAAGGTTTTATGGTATATTGAGATAATGTTTCTTTTTCATCTTCCCACATTTTTATTTTTAGAAAAACGTCTCTGTCAGCTTTGTCCTGTTTTTCCTCGCGTGTTGCTTGAAAATGGATGATT
>Ga0272440_1000704_pt1 | contig 28160 bp, 22 predicted proteins | sample SSMMMBAug17_FD_192440 | JGI IMG/M metagenome (GOLD analysis project Ga0272440, IMG submission 192440) | Marine sediment archaeal communities from Little Sippewissett salt marsh, Falmouth, MA, United States - SSM-MMB-Aug17 | ecosystem: Environmental > Aquatic > Marine > Wetlands > Sediment ... | reverse complement strand
ACGCGCGCGGCTCAGATTAAAAACTGCCGAAATTTTCTGAGCCGCGCGCGTTAGCAAGCGGAATAGCACTTGAACCAATATAAAGCAGGATTTTGTTTTTCCGATACATGAACATAATGCCCTTCGGGCAAATATTAGATTTGCCTAAAATTTTGTGCGTCTTTGGAAAGCCTGTTTGATATTTGGTTCAAGTGCAGTCCCACTTGCTAACGCGCGCGGCTCAGATTAAAAGCTGCCGAAATTTTCAGAGCCGCGCGCGTTAGCAAGTGGAATTGCACTTGAACCAATATAAAGCAGGATTGTGTTTTTCCGATACATATACATATACATGAACAAACATAATGCCCTTCGGGCAATTTAAGAGTCAAATTTCTGAAAATGTCTCCAATTGTCTGCAATTTTTATAAAAGGCTTAAATGCAGTTTTAGATTTTATATAAAACATCCATATATTTTTTTAACATATCGCCAACAATACTTCGCACGGGTAAAGTAGCTGCCAATCCATAGACAGGTGCCATACCTTTTGATTCATCAGGGTTCATGCGAACATACGATATGGCATCTTTTAAGTCATCAATAAATTTTTTCGCGATACCTTCCTGTGTATGCCTGAGGGTTACACATAAATGAACACATGATGGTTTATGCAGACCATTGAGTCCCCATCCTTTTTTGGTCATCTGGTCCATAACGCGGTAAATATCCAGTGTTTTTGATGAAAATGCAATCACCCATAATGGATCCCCCAAGATATGGAGATCTGGCAAATCCCTGATTTTTTCTTTAATCCATTGTGCGGTTTCCAGAATTTTTCCAGTAGCATCTAAATAACCTTTTTCACCCATAGCAATCATGGCAGCCCAGCATGTGGCACTTAATGCACCCGGACGGCTTCCAGCAAAGGTGGGAGAAAAATAAAGCCCGCCGGGCCAGTCAGTAATTGTGTAATATTGATAATGCCTGAGTGCAAGCCCGCGATATAGAATGACTGATGTCCCTTTTGCGGCATAACCATATTTATGGGTATCGGCGGAAATGGATGTTACACCGGGTAATCGAAAATCAAACGGCGGAACAGGATATCCCAATTTTTTTGCCCAGGGAAGAATAAACCCTCCCAGGCAGGCATCCGTATGAAATCCAATTTTTCGTTTTCTGGCAATTTCAGACATCTCTTCAATTGGATCAATGATCCCATGCGGAAATGATGGTGCAGATCCCACAATAACAATCGTATTTTTCGTAATGGCCTTTCTGACTCTGGTCACATCTGCGGCAAAATTTTTATTAACAGGTATGGTCACTTTTTTTATTTTAAAATACTCGGCAGCCTTATCGAATGCGGCATGCGCAGTAACAGGAACAATCATTTCTGGCGACATAATTCCTTTTTCAATTTTTGCTCTGTCTCGATAGGTTTTCATGGCCAGTAAAATGCTTTCAGTTCCTCCTGATGTCACTGTGCCACAAATTTGATTATGCGGCGCACTTTCAATATTACCTGCCCCCAACATATTGGCTGTCATGGAGACAATTTCCGACTCAAATTTATTTGCACTGGGCCATATATCTGAATGAAGCGGATTGCTTTGTGAATGAAGGGCATAAATCTTATTCAGAAAATCAATATGTTGTTCATCGCCATGATATACCGCGCCAGAAACATAACCTGATTTCCATTTGTCAGATTCTTGCTCAGACAAGGATTCCATTTCCATGATAATATCATCATAAGGTTTTCCCATTACAGGCAAGGCAGCAAAGGTCATGCTTTGATCCTTGTATGGTTTTAACATGGTTTCCAGTTCCGCCATGATACCATCATACTCTTGCTCAATATATTTTTCAACAAAAGGGACTTTTCTGATATATTTATCCAAATATTTAATATTATTTTCTATAAACTGCAAAACTGATGGATTGATGTTTTGCAAACGATCTTTCATCATTGATAAAATATCCATAGTTATTTCCTTGTCTATCATAAGATGATTTTCCAAATCTGAAGATTTGGACGCCAATGTTCAAAATGCTTACATATTATTTAATGATTTTCCCAGCAGATTAATTATAAAATTTATACTTTGCTGCACCGCTCCCTGACTATCCTTTACAATTTTCAGACCTTTTAATCCATATTGCCTTGCAGTATCTTTATTATCCAAGAGCATTTCAAAACAGGTCTGTAATTCATCAATATTCTTTACCTGTATTGCAGATCCCTCATTAACGAGACTTTTTGAAACTTCAGGAAAATCATGCATATCAGATCCAAAGACAACCGGTTTTGCCATAGATGCCGGTTCCAGTGGATTATGTCCACCTTCAGCAACCATGCTTCCACCAACAAAAGCAATATTGGCAAGTCCATACAATTTTCCCAATACGCCCATTTGATCGACAATCAATAAGTGGTCAAATGGTTTTGCCTGGGAATATTGTAAGGTACTCAACTGATGCTCACTGCATATAGATATAATTTCTTTTGCACGTCCTGGATCTCTCGGCGCAATGATCATTTTTAGATCAGGATATTTCCTGACTAACCGGAAAAAAACCGCGATCAATATTTTTTCCTCACCTGCATGGGTGCTTCCGGCGACGATGATCGGAGGTGAATTTGTTAATCCATATGTGTTTTTGAGTACTTCAAGTTCACTTTGAGATAGTTGATGTCGTTTTTGATCAAATTTTACATTGCCGCCAATAATGATTTTAGATGATTCAATATCAAAGCTTTCAAAACGATTTTTTTGGATATCAGATTGCGCACAAATTCCACAAAAAGTTTGTAATGCTGGCCTCATAAAGTATTTCAGAAGCCGGTAACCGCGATATGATTCTTTTGATAATCGCGCATTAAGCAATATGGATGGTATTTTTTTTCTATAAAGATGGGTGAGAAAGTTCGGCCAAATATCTGATTCAACGAGTACAAATACTGATGGGTCAAGTTTTTTAATCATCCATTGAACAGAAAAAATAACATCATAAGGATAATATATGATATCATCGACTTGTTCCCGAATATTTTGAGCCATTTCATAGCCGGAAAGTGTTGATGCCGAAAACACGATGGCTTTATCTGGCCATTTTTTTCTCATGGCCTCAATAATTGGAAACGCTGACAGCACCTCTCCCACTGACAAGGCATGCACCCATAATGGTTTCTGGTATTCAGGTATATTCTGAAACCCCAATCTTTTAAAAAAGGTCTGTTTGCGTTTGGAATCTATAAATGCCAATGGAATCAACAATGGCAAACAAATAATTATAATAAACCATTGCAATAGATTATAAACGATGATTTGAAAAGTGTTCAAGATTTTCCTTCTTTGCCAGAGGGCGTGTTTCTTTTTGTATTCTTTATTGATTCTTATTAAATAATTTTGTTTTTGTCAAACTGTTATTTCTTTTTTATTAGAATCAGAATGGGCGTATGTAAAAGTTAGGGGAATAATCAAAAAATTGAAAATTGTTAATTGTTATCCTTTTTTTTTAGAATCAGAATTTTCAGAATTTTATGAATTTACAGAATTATGAATTGTGACATAATCACTCTAACTAGAATTTATAGAATTAAGAATAGAGATATGATATAGTAACTCAAATATTTCTCAATTCTAAAAATTCTGATTCTATAATAATAACACGAATTCATTTATATGCATTCCATAGTAACATGTTGGTGAATCAATGAATAAATTTGAACAAATATATAAAACCCTTTATTACATGTATGGGCCGCAGGGATGGTGGCCATTGATTAAAAAGAATATAACAGATTTATGCTGTGAATATCATCCAAAAGATTTTAACATACCAAAAACACCATCCCAAAAATATGAAATTTGTATTGGTGCCATATTAACTCAAAACACTGCATGGCGAAATGTTGTGAAGGCGTTAATCAATTTACATCAAATCAAAGCACTTACCCCCAAAAAGATCCAGTCAATCAAGGAAGAAAAGCTAAAAGAAGCGATTCGGCCAGCTGGATATTTTAATCAAAAAGCAAAAAAAATTAAAGCCTTTAACGATTTTTATTTACAGCTTGATAATCAAATACCTTCAAGAGAAGCACTTTTATCAGTGTGGGGTATTGGGCCTGAAACAGCGGATTCAATACTATTGTATGCTTACAAACAGGCTTCATTTGTAGTGGATACATATACCCGAAGAATTTTTTCCAATCTTGGCCTGATCCAGGAAGATATGAAATATGATGAAATAAAAAAATCATTTGAAAACAATTTAATTACTGATCTTGAAATATATCAGGAATATCATGCACTGATTGTGCAGCATGCGAAACAGTATTATCAAAAAAAAGACAAATATGCATTGGACCCATTGTTGAATATATACAAATGAACGAACAGGCAGTTCACCTTTTACATACACCTTGACATTATGCGTATCCAGCGTTACATTAAACGATCTAAACATAAAGAAATGAACAATTTTAAGGAGATAAATATGAATAATACAATGGATAAAACCAACTTTCCTGATTTAAACTTACTATACAGAGGAAAAGTAAGGGATATTTATGATTTAAATGATAAATTATTAATTGTAACCAGTGACCGCATATCCGCCTTTGATGTTGTGATGAACAATACAATCCCTGATAAAGGTAAAGTACTGACACAAATTTCTTTGTTCTGGTTCGAAAAAATGGAATCCATTATTACAAACCATTTAATTTCAGCGGATGTTGCGCAGATGCCTGATATTTGCAGGCCCTATGCCAGCAGCCTTGAGAATAGAACTATGCTTGTAAAAAAAGCAAAACCATTGCCGGTGGAATGCGTTGTTCGAGGTTATATTTCTGGTTCTGGATGGAAATCTTACCAAAATGATGGCACCATTTGCGGCATTCAGTTGCCCAAAGGACTTAAACAGTCTGATGCCTTACCCGAGCCAATCTTTACACCATCAACAAAAGCAGAGCAGGGCGAACATGATGAAAATATTTCTTTTGACGCTGTGGTGAATTTAATTGGCAAAGACACTGCTGAAAAAATTAAAGATTTTAGCCTTAAAATCTATCAGGAAGGACGAAAATGGGCTGATGAAAAGGGCATTATCATTGCAGATACCAAGTTTGAGTTCGGATTTATGGATAATGGCGAACTGGTATTAATTGATGAAGTTCTCACACCGGATTCATCACGGTTCTGGCCAAAAGATCAATATCAACCCGGCGGTCCTCAGGTCAGCTTTGATAAACAATTTATGCGAGATCATCTGGAACAACTCGATTGGAACAAACAACCGCCACCCCCTGAATTGGCACAAGAAATTATTGATAAAACGCGTGAAAAATATATTGAAGCAATGACACGACTTACAGGTATTGCGAATGTTTGAAATTGCATCGATTCCCTTTCAGAAGATTGACATTCAAAAAATTAATCTCATAGATGAGCGATATCAAATTTCAATTCAAAAAAATTTCAGCATACTATGTCAATCTATTCAACAGATGGGTTTAATGAATTCTCCGGTTATTCAGGAGATAGATTCAAAGTATCGCGTGATTAGTGGATTTGGACGAATTTTGGCTGCTAAAGAAATTGGGATGCAATGGATTTCATGTCATGTGGTATCATCAGAGGTGTCAGATTACGATTGTGCCCGATGGGCCATTGCAGAAAATATCAGCCAACGATGCCTTATGCCACTTGAGCAAAGCAGAGCATTGCATCTCATTGAGAAATTTTTACCCAAAAACGCAACTATACTTGAAATTGCACAGCAAATGGGATTGCCATCTACGCAAAATGCAATTCGTCAAATTCGTCCGCTGTGTCATATGCCGCACTATATTCAAAGAGGAATCGCAAATGAGTACATTGCTATTCCCATTGCACATGCATTGACTCATTTTTCTGAAAATGATGCCTGCTGCTTTGCAAAGCTTTTAGAAAAAATACATGCAGGTGTGAATATTCAAAGAGAAATATTGACAACATGTGATGAAATTGCAAAACGTGACAGAATATCAGTGTCTGATTTGCTTGATAGTCAATCTGTTCATGCGATCATGTCCAAATATGCGGATGATCGAAAACAGCGCATTTGTTATTTGAGGCAATATTTTAAGAGATTACGTTATCCCACTTACACAGCAGTCAAAAATAAGGTTGATTCAGACATTAAAGGTTTAAAACTTAATGACCAGACGCAACTGATAACACCGCCATTTTTTGAAAGCGAGATCTGGCAGATTCAAATAAATTTCAGAAATATCAACGAACTAAAACAATCTTTTGCAGATGTTTTATCCAAAACAGATGCAATAAACAAAATAATCGAACAGGACATTCAAATATGATTACATTATTGGATTATGGCGCAGGTAATGTTCGAAGTGTTATCAATGCCATCGAACAATTGGGAGAAACTGTTAAAATAGTGGAAAGCGTTGAAGATATATTGTCTGCTCGTAAACTGGTATTTCCAGGTGTTGGTGCTTTTGGCAGCATGATGGAAATTTTGGAACAAAAGGAACTGATTCAACCTCTAAAAGCTTATCTCGAAAACAATCGTCCTTTTTTGGGCATATGTCTGGGGCTGCATGCTTTATTTGATGGCAGCGATGAAGCACCCAACGTACCAGGACTGGGATTTATTCCCGGCCAGGTCAAGCGGTTTGAAACTGAATTATCTGTGCCGCATATCGGATGGAATGGCATGATTGGACATCAGCCCTCAGTGTTATGGAACGGGCTTGAAGGAAAAGAAAAAGTCTATTTTGTGCATTCTTATCATGCTGTGCCTGATGAGAAAGATGCCATCTTATGCACGACAGATTATGGATATCGCTTTACCAGCGGAATTCAAGCAGGAAATGTAATGGCCGTGCAGTTTCATCCAGAAAAAAGTGGTCAGACGGGATTGCGTATGCTGAAAAATTTTATTGCAAATGATCAGCAATGTCTGGCACATCAGTCCAGTAACATAACAAATCTATCAAAAAGAATTATTGCCTGCCTTGATGTTCGTGCCAATGATCAGGGTGACCTTGTTGTTACGAAAGGCGATCAATATGATGTTCGTGAAAAAGGCAATGTTCGAAATCTGGGCAAGCCTGTTGAACTTGCCCGACGATATTATGAAGCCGGTGCAGATGAAATTACATTTTTAAATATTACCGGGTTTAGAGATTTCCCATTGGAAGATATGCCCATGATTGAAGTTTTAAAACAAACATCTCAAAATGTGTTTGTTCCACTCACCATTGGGGGCGGCATACGTGATTATACAGATGCCAATGGAAAATTTTATCGTGCCCTGGATGTGGCATCCGCCTATTTTCGATCAGGTGCAGATAAAATCTCAATTGGGAGCGATGCTGTTGATATTGTGGAGACATATCTTCAAACAGGTAAAAAAACAGGCACCAGTGCAATAGAAACCATTGCCAGAGTGTATGGTAATCAGGCTGTTGTCATCTCAATTGATCCGAGACGTATTTATGTGTCTAATCCTGATGATGTTGCACAAGAGGTCATTTCCACCATGCTTCCCGGTCCAGAAGGTGAAAAATATTGCTGGTATCAATGTACTGTAAAAGGAGGACGTGAAGGGCGAAATGTTGATGCGATCACCCTGGCACAAGTCTGTGAGACTCTCGGCGCAGGAGAAATATTACTCAATTGTATTGATCGTGATGGTACCAACGCGGGTTTTGATATTGAACTGATAAATGCTGTTCGTTCGGCAGTCTCTATCCCTGTGATCGCATCCAGTGGTGCGGGATGTGCTGAACATTTTTTGGATGTATTTACTCAGACAAAGGCTGAATCGGCACTTGCAGCTGGTATATTTCATAGAAATGAAGTGCCGATTCAGGAGGTTAAACGTTTTCTGTCATCTCAGGTGGAAATTAGACAATAATCGTGTTCAATACGATCAGACAGGTCGAACGTATACGACCTGTCTGAACAGTTAAAGACAAATCCCCAATCTATTACTCATATGGAAAAAAACAAGCCGGCCCTGCTCCCAAATCATGTTGTTCACCCCGTGGGGGAATATAGTATATTGGAACACGGGTATTTCCATTGGGCAATACAATCGTAATGAATTGTTCTCGTCGGGGTAATGGTCGATCAACAATTTCAAACTGGCTGTCAACTCCATTAATATCCGAAACATCTGGTACACGTTCCTGTATTGGAATTCTTTTCAAGCCGCCTTTTGCGTAAGCAATGTTGGATCTGGCCTGTAATTCAGCGACAACCCCTTCAATTACCTGTTCCTGAGCATTCTCAGCGGTGTTGATGTACTTGGGAAAAATCACAGCAGCTAATATGCCAACAATTACCAGTACAACAATAATTTCCATCAAGGTGAATCCATCGCATTTGTGTTTGTTTTTTAAATGCATTTTTACCTCCATGTTGTTTTGTTACTCATAAATTGCATGGCCATTTGATTCTTTTCTTGACCTGAACAGTAATAAATGGCATTTCAATATCCTTAATCGGGTCTGAAAAATTTTTAGGCCCTCTATATTATATAGACAAAAAAAATCTTATTTTCTTACACTTTTGGAGGAAATAATTATGAAAAAATTTGATTTGGTAAAACAATACCTGTTAGACCTTGAAATTCCAATCGTTGAAGAAGACGCCGCCGAAGAGCTGGTTGTTATCGATGATGAGGAAAATGGTGTAAAAAATATGGTCATTGATTGCGAGGAACCAATCCTTGTAATTGAACAGGTGATCATGAATGTCCCGGAAAATCCAAAAAATCTGTTTAAACGCTTGTTACAAATGAACCGAGAACTTGTTCATGGCGCATTTGTACTTGATGATGCTTCCGAAATGATTATCTTTAGAGATACACTTCAATTGGAAAATCTGGACTGCAACGAACTTGAAGCTTCAATTCATGCATTGAGTCTCGCACTCAGTGAATATGGTTCAGAATTGCTGGAATTTCTTAATTAGGACAAACATCATCATTTAATTTTTATATGTCCAAATTGCCTTTTTTGGCATAATTATTGCCCTTTCATGAGTTTGTATAATTACAAACAATATTCTGCAAGGCAATTATTGTGCCAACATAAAATAATTTGGAAAATATCAGGAGGACGTATGTCGATATTTAAACGTCTTTTTAAGGTAGGGCAGGCCCAGGCGCATTCAGTGGTGGATAATTTTGAAGATCCAATCAGAATGTCTGAACAGGGCTTACGAGATTTAAAAAAAGATCTTCAAGCTGCCATGCAAAGCCTCGCTGAGGTCAAAGGAATCGCCATTCGAACCCGAAAGGATTCGGAAAACAATAAAAAACTGGCTGCTGATTATGAAAGAAAGGCCATGATCCTGCTTCAAAAAATGCAGAATGGAGAGCTTGATCAGGCGGATGCTGAACGTCTGGCAACTGAAGCACTCAATAAAAAAGAACAACATCTTGGTGAATTCAATCGCCTGGCAATGGAAGCCGAAAAACATGAATCCATGGCCAATCAGCTACAAAACAATGTCAATAAAATCAAGCAGACCATCTCAACAACTGAAAATGATCTGATCACTCTCAAAGCACGGGCAAAAACAGCCGCATCCACGAAAAAGATCAACAAGCAAATGGCAAAGATTGATTCATCAGGAACAATCGCAATGCTTGAAAAAATGAAAGCCAAAGTTGAAGAAGATGAATCCCTTGCAGTTGCCTATGGTGAAATTGTCTCTGAGGATAAAAGCGTTGATGATGAAATTAATGCGGCATTGTCAAAACCCTCATCAAATTCATCGCAAGATTTAATGGATCTAAAACGAAAAATGGGGTTAATGGTTTAAAGGAATGACGCTGGTTTTTACATCTGATTGTTGAAACCAGCGTTTTTTATCTTAATAAGGAGTTCTTTCATGGGATGGAAAGATTTGTTTCGAAAAAAAGAAAAGGAAGAAATTCAGACCGACATTGGGCTGAGTCATATTCAACCCGGTTATTTTCTGGATTACGATATGAGTACTTGGGAAGTCAAAGCTTTCAATAAATATGATTGGGGCGGCGGAGATACCTCCGATGAATGGCAACTTGTCAGCGCAGACGATGCCCTGTTTTTGGAGCGCGCAGTTGATGATGAAGAAAACTATATTATTTCCAGAAAGATCCCATTTAATAAGCTGGGTGCGTCTGTGCGGTCTTATTTGAAGACTAACGAAGATCCGCCTGATGAGATAACATATGAGAATCGAACTTATTTTCTTGAGGAAAGTGCTGGCGGTTACTTTTATCCAGGTGGACAGAATGAATCCCACGAATTATTATCGTGGACTTATGAAGATGAATCTGGAAAACATTTGCTGGGCATTGAACAATGGGGTGAAGATGATTTTACCGCATGGCTTGGTTCTCCCGTTGAAGAATACCAGTTTACCAATATTTTACCCATATAGTTTAAATCAGGATGAACCATGCAGAGTCAATATCAACTTAGATTCTATTTGTTAATGTTTTTTGTGATGATTGTAGCAGGAACAACATGTTTTAAAATTTTTGAGGGATTGAGTTTTGGTGAGGCCTTTTATTTTTGTGTGGTGACGATTGCCACAGTTGGTTATGGGGATATCAGTCCTGTGACAGCTCCGGGACGCGCCACTGCTTTAGTTCTTATTGTATTGGGAGCAGGCACATTTCTTGGTGTCATGGCCAATGCAACAGAAATTGTGTTTGATAAGCGTGGCAAACAAATGCGCCTGGAGAAATTGAATATCATCATTGGATTTTTTTTTAGTGAAACCGGCACCCATTTACTCAAAATATTTACTAATTATGACCCAACACTGGAGCCTTCTGTACGCAAAGCATTTATGATCAACAGTCAGTGGAAGGACAGTGATTATATTGCATTAAAAAAACAACGACCTGATTTTAAGTTGGACATTGATGCCAATAACATTCGTTTTGTTGAGATCAAAAAATTTCTTGATGAAAAAGGAGAGGTGTTACTTCGATTACTCGAAAATCCAACACTTCAAGAGCATGAAGATTTTACAGAATTGATCATCGCCATGCTTCATCTAAAAGAGGAATTAAAAGCAAGAAATCAGGTAAAAAAATTATCAGAATCCGACCGAAAACATCTGGCCGGAGACTGCAAACGCGCATATATCCAATTGGTTGATCACTGGATTAATTATATCCAGTACATTCAAAAACGATACCCCTTTTTATTTTCTCTAGCAGTGCGTCAAAATCCATTTGATCCAGAGGCATCGGTTGAAATACAGTAATAGGCTCAAACAATAAGATCCCCATAATACCAGTTTCACAATCAGTCAAATTATAACAAAACTTCAATGGTATATATTAATGAAAAAAATTTTTGTTATATCCTTCCATATTATTGAATTATGCTTGCTTTCAATAAGTAGCAATGCAGAAATTTCAATTGGCGACTATTTAGCAACAGCACTTAATGATGACACCTTTGTATTCCAGACAGAAAAAATTGCATTTCTAAAGAAGTCTTCATCAAATACACCCTATATTAATGAAGTTGAATTTCGGATGCAGATTGATGAATTTGAGAACAGTAAACAAAGATATACAGTTCGACTGAATATGAATGGTTGGGGAGAGCATCAACAAGGGAAAAAGGTTTATAAAGCCTCATTACAATATAATGAAACAGAACGTGCGATTATTCTAAACGAATCTTTAAGAGATCGTTATATGGATGTTATCAGTTATGCATATTTAGAAATGCAATTCATCTTTTTGGAATCTTTGATGCGTGTCAATCAAGATCGTGTTGAAGTTCTCAAGCAAAGTGTTGGAACACTTCAATTCGATGCCGTTGAATTGATTGAAACAGAACGTCAATTATTAGACTTGAAGCTGGACATGATCAATATAAAAAATAGTCAGGCAGTCATTGAGGAAAAAATTAAACTATTTTTTCCCGATCAAAGTGAAGATCTATTTATTATCAAAGATATGCTGGATATTTATGCCATTCAAAATAAAGTGATTCAACTAAAAAAAATCTTTGCAATACAGAATGTTCATATTCAACATTGCCTGTACAGATACAAAATGACTGAGGCAAAGTACATATTGGAAGAAGCTGAAAACAAAACCTATCTTAGTTTTTTTGAAGCGGCTTACAATATGGATGATAAAGATAAATTTGAAAAGGCGTTCTCTATTGAATTTGGGGTAACCATCCCTATTGTCAATCCGAATCGTCTGGATATAAACCGAAGAAAACTCAACAGCCTCAAGGCAAAGAGTGAATGGATAAAAACAAAAAAAGATATTCAAATGACCTTTCACGCCTTTTCAAACAAAATTGAGAGATTGATTTCTCAATATGAAGTGCTTTCCCTGCAGAAAAAAAAAAGCAGAACAGAAGAAACCTTTGAAATCTTCAGGCAAATGGATGGAGCCAATCCGTTGATATTGCTTAAATTGAAGGAAAGCTTATTAAAAAATGAAATAACCATGCATAAAATAAAACATCAAATATATGAGACATATATCAAACTCTTGGATTGCTCTGGTGAATTATCAACAAAGCCTGTAACGAATTATTTATCTCCTGATTTACAGCCATTGAAATTTAGAAAAAATGATTTCCCAATTAATTGATATTGTTCGTTTTGAGGTTATTTATTTTTAATATATCAATTTTTTTACAATGCTGTGCTTCGAAGTGATCTGCTTACCTGAATATATTTAAAAAATAGGAGAACAAACATGAGAACATTTCATTAATAATTTGATCAGACACAATGAAAGACACTTTTAGACCTATGCGATCATCATACAATTGATTTATCGTGTCTGGAATCTACCAATCATAATTATTATGAATTGTAATCCTTGCCCAGGCTTTGATACCAGTCGCAAGTATTGGCCCGAAAGAACGACCGCCCAATTGAACATCCTCAATGCCCAGAGAACCATCAATTGTCGTCGTAGCCACAATTTTGTTCTTTTGAATGTCGATACGAAGTGGTTCATCAATGTAAATTGATCCATTTGGCCATGAAGAACTGTCTTCAGTAGAATCCCAATCTTTTATGGTTACCGGACCACCCAGATTCAGGGTACCTTCAAAAATCCACTGGCTTGGGTCATAATCTTCTTTATGGTATGTATTTTTGTTTATATCGCCTGTTGTAGTTGTTCTTGTACGAAAGGAATTATTCACATGCAGTTTGATTGCATTGTTATAATCATAAATACCACTCCCATAAGTATATCTTAATTCATCAGATTCAAGAGCCAGACGAAGGTATGCATCCATCCCATTGTTGTGTCCCGAAAACCAGAATCGGAAATTATCGCCAAAATGAAATTGCCCAACTTCCACTTTTCCAAAATCGACACCACCGACATTCATTTGCCCCATTGTTAAATAAATATTACTTTGATTGGTAGGGACATCAATTTTTACCCATGTTTTATTGACTGTATCTGATACACCATTGTAATAATTATAATTCGTTGTAAAGGTACTGATATCAAAGTGAACTTTCGCACTGTATTCAAAAGGATCATAAAAATCATTCCCTTTTTCAAAAATTGTTCTTACAGTACCATCGGGAAATGTGACTCTTTTTTCAGTTTGCGAGCCTTTATGAACAACAAATTTGTTAAACTCAACAACACCATCATTAGACGTACCGCCAGACCAGTCAGAATCGCACAGTTTTAATTGATGATTGAACCAATAAAATTGGGCATTAACAAATTCTATGTCAAAACCACCATTTGAATGCGGGTAAAGGTTAACCTTGCCGCCGTGTCCCTCAAATACCATATTGGGAAGGCTCAGTGTTAAGAGTGGATAGGAGCTTCTATCAACGAAACTATCGCTTATTCTTAAGGATAGATCAGATAAATCGCCGGCAACGAGTTGCATGGTGGGAAGGCCGACACTTACAAATTTTGTATCACCATTCTTTGCAACGTCAAATGTTAATGGTTTGAATTCAGGCTTGTAAAAATTGATCCAGGGCGTTGATCGCCATCCATTGTTTGCGTAATTACTTTCTTCATGAAAATAATAGTTTGTGGGATATGTTGCTTCAAGATACGAACTGACATCCTTATGTGTATAAACAGTGTTTGCTTTCGAGCCTAAGATATATTGTCCAAATTTTGCTGTTAAATTATTGCCTTGATTATAATTTGATGCAATTAGATATCCGCCAGAATCAATATCTTCAATGGCAAACCCCTCAAACTCAGCATCAAAATCAACGCCAGGTAATGTGATATCCACACCGCTTTGCCCAATGATGACTTCCATTTCGTTATCTGACATTTCCTGCAGTGCAAAACCTCTGATCGGTATTAAGGTTGTCAATAATATGAATAATAATATTTGTCTCATTGATTTATCTCCCATGATCTCGAAATATTTTATAGAAAACACCATTGTATGTTTTTGACATCAATAATAAGATTTATTCAATGGATGTCATTAATGGCTGGAAATATATAAATCATTATAAATTTTATTAATTTTTAATGTAAGCGGTGTCATCAAAACATTTCCCAAAGAATAGGATAGCGTGTTTGATTCATCATGGAATTTTATTTCACTTTTGCCCGGTAACTCAAATTGAACAACAATATCTGATACTGGCGGGAGTCCGACTTTAACAAAAGACTGATCAGGATTTACCAAAAGAGTGCCATCAATAATTTCATTGCTGCTGTCCTGGTCGATAACCCCACTTGTTCCTGACGAGCCCACATCTAGTTTTAATAACGTATCTGTTAACTCAAGATACATGATTGTTTTATCATTATTCGTACGTGGTGAATCTGGAGAACCATCAAGGGAAAAATAACCGGCATTTCCGCTGCCATCTCCATCAATATCTCCAAAAATAAAATCGCCAATTTCAACCTGAACCTTTGTTGTACCTTCAAGAAAAATATCAATGCCAGATTGACCCCCTATTGAATCAAGGTTCTGGTCAGACAAGACTTCAAACCCAAATGCATATATGGGTACAAGGATTAAACACATAAATGTTATTTGAATAATTTTCATATCATCTCCCTGAAATATTTCTTTGCTGGAATGAATGAAAAAAGTTGTTATTTCCAAGCAATCATTTACTTATAAAGGTTTATTCAATTGTCAATCAATGAGCTGAAATATAGATTTTTGAAGGAATACTGGGAATATATATCTTTAACGTGTGTGTTTCAAGCCTTCCAAAACTTTTACTATCACTACTTGTCGACGGATCTCCTGTTAATGTTAAATCGGTAAATTCACATGGGACAATCTCTGCTGTAATATCGTCTGGAATGTCAACCAGGATAAAGGTTGAATTTGCATTAACAGCTGTTTTACCATTGACAAGCAGTGGATTGGGACCATTTGTTGCAACATCCAGAGTAAATAATGGATCAGTACTTTTAAACGTCATTGTTGTTTTACCTGGTGAACCAGATGCTTCAAGCACAAAAAAACATTCCTCAGTATATCCGGAAACCCCATCTCGATCACCCCATCCAAACTTTGTCATTTGTGCCATAACTTCAATATTACCATATAATTGCATGCTGACACCCGCAGCACCTGTAAGGGATTCGAGTTCATCATCTGATATCAATTCCATCGCATATACTGCATACGGAGAACATAGTAGCAATGTTACCAGAAAAAGAATAATTTTTTTCATAATATTCTCCTTAGTGCGCCCATACTTCCATTACATCCGGAAGCCCCGGTATTGTAACCTCTGTTTCTCCGGTATATATTACCCCTAAATTTTTACCATCATCATTGGCGACCCCTGATAAATTAATAACATAGTAGTCAGAGAGGGCAGGGACTGATGTTAATTTAGGCAAATCGACCCTCAATTTTGTGATACCATCTTTGTTGTATACATCCATTGACATAATTGATGACGAAACTTCAAACGCAATACCACTGGTTGCAATGTCATCATTATTATTGACTGAATTCGAGCCAAAAATATGAATAAACCCCTTATTGCCATCTTCATCATCTCCCCATGTTAATTTTCCGAAAGATACAGTCATGCCAATATTGCCGATGCCATTACTAAAATAACAGGTGATACCCGCCTTGCCTGTAATCTGATCAAGTTGTGAGTCTGGCAAAGCATCCATATCCATAGCGTACGTTTTGATGCTTATCATGAGTATAAATATAATGAATATTTTTTTTTGCATTCTTTACCTCTTTACAGATAAATGCGTAAATGTTTAAGCATTCATTAAATAAAACTGATCAGGTAAAATGCATAAATCATGCCATGTTTATATATTCAGACATTCCTGACCTCGGAAAAGTAATTCTGAACTTCAAAAAAAAATGTGCAGATGTTTCATATTCTGAATTCCAACAGTCTTCTTTTTCTTGGAAAATGTGAAACCATTGGTTTGATAAAATCAATTCAGCAAGCTTAATATTTGTTTCCGCAGCCTGTTAATATCCTCATTTTCAGATAGATTATTTTTCAGGAAAGGAATTGCATCTTTTATCAGAAATGGACGAACTTCTCCCAGCCTGGCAAGCCCTTTTAAGACTTCTTTTTGTAATTCAATATGTTCAAGATAATTACCTTCTGGATTTGCATATGATATTAAAATTGAGGCATATTCTTTTGCCAGTTGTTCATTGAGGGACATAATTTCAGCCATTGCTTCAGGCGCGCCCCATCCAATGCCACCGGATTCATCGTTTAAAGACCACATTAGCCTTCTCATGACGATTCTTGCCGATTCCATGTCCTGGGAAGCTAAAAAATTAACGACTTCTCCAATGGTTATGATCGCCCTTTGTTTTATTGTTACATCTTTATTACAAAAAAATGATATTAAAGGATTGATCACCTTTCTAGGCGTGTAAGAGTAAACTTCATCTAATGATGTTTTCCAATTCGTTGAACTTAATATTTCAAAGAGTCTTTTTTTTATTTCCCTTGATTTTTGTTTTGACACAATATTAAGTATTCCATTCTTTTTTGAGTATTCATTATTTTATATCAGACAACAATAATCTTAGAAAACCAGCCAGCCCAGAATTTTGAATAGATTCCACCATGATAATCGCTTCCCAGCCTTCGCCTTTGTATTGATGCCCTTTGGGAATATTGACCTTCACCTGCATTTCTCTTTTGCTGTTCCCATTTATGGATATTTTAGACGCAGAAAGGGTGATCCATTTCACATCTTTAATCCATTCAAAGCCGGGTGCCTGGGATATTTGAAGTTTACTGTATATGGAGGGTTGATATGTTTTGACTGAGATATTAAAGGTATGTAATTTTTTCTCATTGTTATAAATAAAAAATTGGCCTGTTTGTTTGCCAGAAACCATTGGTGTTAAATGCAATCGGCTGGGAACAACGCCCAGCGGTCCATATGGGGGAACTCTTATTTTATCTGACGCCCGCGTTTCTATCATATAAATCCCCACAAGATCCATTGAAAATAACCCTATCTTTGGCGGACTGGCAGCCACTTGAACAACCCAATGCTGATTTAAATATTGTTGTTCATTGGGTACTTTAAAAAACATTCGGGCTTTGGCTCGCCCATCTTTTCCGGGAACAATTTGAGGATTTAAAAAATAAAGCCAGTTTGCATTTGGAATAGGTTCGTAGCCTTTGATGATTCTTGATTTTTTGGGTTTTCTGACATTCAGATCAATTGGCCCCAGATTGGATACATTTGATAAAATCAGATCAATACCCAAATCCGTGTTCATGCCAATATCAAATTTTTCAAGACAAAAGGATGCCGGGGATATTGTGACCGCATTGCCTGTATTAACAAAACAAAATATAAAAAACAGGAGGTATCGTATTTTTTTCATGAATTTATTCTACTTTTTTTGCTTTTGTAATGGAATTCTCAAATAATATTCATAGAAGTCTTCTTTATTTTGGTCAGACAAAAGTGTCCTTTCGGCAAACTTGCTTGACTTTTTGCTAAAATCATAAGCCACTTGCTAACGCGCGTGGCTCTGATTCGTAAATATGTTAACGCGCGTGGCTCTGATTCGTAAATATGTTTGTGAACAGAGCCGCGCGCGTTAGCAAGCGGCTTGTGATTTTAGGTACAAATCAAGCATGCTTACCGAAGGCACACAGACAAAAAAGAAAACTGCCGACATATAGCTGAATAGGTCATGTAGAGACGCACCATATGCGTCTCTACTGTAAGAAAACCTCAAAACCATAATTAAAGAAAACAGCATATAATCTTTGATTTATATGCTGTTTTTGTAATGCTTAAGGAATTGGATTGGCTTTAATTTTAACGTCAAGTTGGGCATCCGGATGAGTATAATTTTGGCCGACATGAAGTTTATAAAGCAAATATGCTTCAGCTTGCTGTAATCCATTTGTTGGAATATTCATGGTGGGAGCCATTGTATCTTGCGTAATAGCCATAAAACCAGCATCTGCTACAGGTTCAACAGGCACTGTTTGCATTCCTGAAACCTCCAGCATAAAGTCATTATTTTGTAATGGCATCATATCAGGCATAATAGGTATCCATCCATCGTCATTATCAACTGATACAAAAATATCTACACTATTGGGTAGATCACCTGTTAGCGATATCATTACAGCATCCTGTGCAGCCATTGTAAGAACATGACTTGGCGGTACTGTAACCGGCCAGTCCATATACTGCGTCCCATCAAGACGTAAAAGCTCCATTGAAAACTCAGAGACAGTTACATTAATATTAAAATGTTTGGTTGCTGCATATGAAGGTTGCACAACCATCATAACTGCCAGAATCATTCCTGCGATAATAAAAAATTTTTTCATTTTGTCCTCCTAAGGATTATAAAATTAATAAAAAAGGTAAATAAAATAAGTAAATAAAAAACCGTCTATTGACCTGAAAACAAGGTCAGTAAAAAGGCTCCATTTTTTTCTCCTTTGTTTATTGTTAATCAAAATATGTTACTAAACATTGATGATTGTTTCTTATTCATTCTGTGTAAGCCTGCAAATATGAGAATCATCATAAACACAATTAACGCCCAATCCTGTAATGTGGGAATACTCATCACCACATTGGATGCAGGTTCGTTCACATAAATAAAAAAGGCCTTTTCAGCCGTCCCGCCATCAGTATCAGAAACTTGAAGGCGGATATTGTAATATTTATGATTATCATATGACACCTGCTCCATTATTTTCAAACGATTGCCTTCAATGACAAACAGATTGTTATGTGTGTCTCCATCACCGGAAATGAATGTGTATTGGAGGGATTCAGTTAATGTTTCAAAGTCTGATCCTGTCAGCACAGCAATTTCTTCGCCCATTGTCAGGCCGTGTGGAATAGATACAGTATCGTTGCCATTTAAAGCCAGACTGTGCGGCATATCATTGACAGCAATAACTTGAATGGTTTGTTCAAATTGATTTTCTGTGATGCCATCACTCAATGTAATCGAAACTGTTCTTTGCTGTGTTTGCGGATTCTCGCTTGTGTTTTCATACACAATGCTTTGTAATATGCCTGTAGCTGTTACCGGTTCACAGCCATTACTGAATGTTATTGTTAATTGTTGATGATTGGCTGATTCTGTATACATTGCCACCACTGAACCGGTATAGAATATTGTTGTGCCCGAAATATCAATACTGGTTGATTCTGCCAGATCCAGACGATCATTGCCTGTTGAGTTATTTGTGATTTCAACCAGCATATATCCATTTGTAAATACTGTCGAATCAATATCTGCTATTTCACTGTCAGGGGCAACAGTGTGAGCATCATCATTTTCTGTATAGGCAACTGGTGAAGCAGAAAATGTTATTGATGGCGCATCATTCACCGGTGTGATTTGAAACGAAAAACTTGCCGCATGGGTTAATTGATGCGGATCTTCAACAATGACTGATAGGGTTGATATGCCATAATAATCTTTTTCAGGCACTATGGTAAGGGAAATGTGTGTGGTATCTGCATGAATCAGGGTGTATGTCAAGATATGATCACCAGATATTGTCACTGTTAAAGGATCGTTGTCTGCATCAGATACTGTAATTGAAACTGCCGGACTGCATTTATCTTCATACGTTTTTACCAGAGGATCAAGCACGGCAATAACTGGTGGATCATTGATATCATAAACAAGTGCTGCGGATGCTGTATTGCTGTAATTTGCGGCTGTTTGTGCGGCATTTTCGGAAATTTTCATCCGAACATCCATTTGGCCATCAGGCGTAATTTTGCACAGATAAACAGTCGTATATGCGTTGTCACCATTGATACCTGTGAGATTATTGATTTGCGCATTTGAGAGTTCAATGCCTGATGCCGAAAAACCAGCCACTGCACGACTGAACGTTATGGTCACCAGCATTGGTTCTGGCAACACGCTGCTGGATCGTTCTCCGGTGAGGGTAACTGTGGGACGTTCAGTGGTATATGTTAATTGGAATGCATTGGATATCGTGTTGTTATTTCCTGCAAGATCTTTGGCTTTGTTTGCACTTATCTGAATTGTCACCGATACCTGGGTCAACCCATTTGGCATGACAGGGTAAACATTTGCATGAAATGTCTGGGTTAAACCCGAAAAATTGTCAACAGATGCATTTTGCACGTCAAAATTATCCACAGTAAAACCGGTTACTGTTTCACTAAAGACACATGTGAATGCAATGGGGGAAACCTCTGTTAATTCACCATTGGCAATTGATGCTGATATGACTACTGATGGTGCGGTGGCATCATAAATTCTGCTGAAGGTCTGAACCGCTGTGCTGGTGTTACCGGCACTGTCTGATGCAGCGGCTTCATTCATTGTTATTGAAACCTGACCATCTGCCAGGGGAGTCACTGCAAGGGTATACTGCATGTTATTTCCATAATCCCCAAAATTATTAATCGTTCCATTTGAAATAAAAATATCTGTTTGATCAAAACCTGTCACCGCTTCACTAAATGTAATTGTCACAGGAATGGGTGATTGATTGGTTCGTGATGATGTTGACGAAGTTAATGTTACCTGGGGCCGAATATTGTCATATGTAAACGACAACACATTGGAAGCTGAATTGCCATTACCAGCCTTATCTTCAATGGTATTCTCCAAAACCTGAACAGACACATTGCCCTGATCTGTTGGATGAACAATGACTGTGTATATCGCTGTGGCATTGTTACCTGAAGCAATACTGGTCAGATCCGACAGGCTGCCATTGGTCACTGAAATGGATGATGTTTCCAGACTCAATGTATCAAACGCAGATATTTCACTCACGCCAATTTTTGTGGGATCGTTAAAAACAATGGTAAAAGAAACAGCATCGCTGCTGGTAACATTGGGTACATCAGACATAATCAGTGATGTGGGAACTGTGGCATCATAAACAGTAAAATCAGATTTGTCCGAGGTATTGCCGGCATCATCCTTGAAACGAACATAAATGGTCTTTCTGCCTTCACCGCTTTCAATGGGCCAGGTTTTTGATGACACGATGGTTTCCCATTCGCCTGAAGTTTCATAATTGTCATTGCTGATATACATTTGGGTGGCATCACCAACATTACCAAAACCGCCAATATCAAGCGTGACAGAATCTGTATGAACGTATTTTTCGGCAGATGCGCTGGCATTGTCAGGCGAAATGGTATCCACGCGAATGGGACCAAATTTTGTTGTTTCGCCAATGCCTTCTTCAAATGTTTCTAAATCATATGCAACTGCTGCAACATAAAAATAGATAGAAACATCGTTTGAACCAGTATAATCTTTGGATGCATATGCTGTATCAATCGTCACTAAATCATTTGTTGTGGTTTCATCCAGCGTATAATTGGATTCTTCTGTAAAAATGTAGTAATAGCCATCAACTTCTGTATAGCCATCAGGATTACTCCATTCCATTTCAATGAGTGATTCTTGAGATGGTGTATTATACGCATGTGCAGATTTTGGGCTCAGATCTTGTACTGGCCCAATTTCAGCATAAGCCTGACATGTTAATAAAGTAAAAAGGATGCCATATAAATAACAAATGTATTTCATTAAAACGTTCCTCTGAATTTAAAATCAATGACTGCACCGGGGACAAATTCGATTGCCGGGCCATTTTCATCAGCTTCAGTACCATTGTAGCGTAAAACGCCCAGATGATTCTGGCCGATCCATTGAAGTTTACTGATCAGGTCACCCTTGATATTCGATTTAACCTGAATCACATAAGACACGCCATCTGTAAGACCCTTGACAATAAACTGACCATCACTGTCCGGGTTGGTCTTGACAGGAGGTACTTTCAAACCGCCGGTATCCAGTTTTTCAAATATATTGATCGATATTTTATAGTTTTGCGGTGGTGTATTGCTGTTGGTATCACGAATGGTTCCAGAAAGTGTTCCACCTGAACTCATTTGAAAGTCAACCACGTCTCCCACCTGTTTTTCCACTTTTGTTTGTGTCTGGTAGCCCTGAGCTTCAACAGTAATTTGATAATTAATGGGATTGCCCAAACTGTCTGTCTTTTTCAATCCACTAAGGTCATATTTACCATTGCTGCCAGTTACAACCACAACAATATCATTCACCTTTGATGCGGTTGCTTTGACCCTTGCCTCGGTGATCGGCTGACCGCTGGTATTTTTCACAGATCCGGAAATGCTGCCACTTTCAACCAGTTGAAACTGGATATCTGCGCCACCCGGGGATTGATTTTCCAGTTTTTGTGCAAGATAACCATCTGCCTGAACGCGAATGACAAAATCTGAGGCATCAGGGACATTGTTAATTTCAAACTTGCCATCCTTATCGGTTCGCTGGCCTTTCATAAAATTGTCTGATGATTGAGAAAATGCCGAAACCCAAGCATTTTTAATGGGTGTATAATTTTCAGCCTTATAGACGTAGCCTGTAAACTGCATGGCTGGCAATAGCACAATATCTTTTGAGAGGGAGGCTTCGATAACCAGACCAAATTCCGAGAATTCGACATAACTGGAGTTTTCAGGGGGTGTTGCAATGATTGCATAATCTGATGCCTTGGGCAGCCCCTTGATTTCAAAGTAACCATCAGTTTTTGTCTTGACCCATTTGCCCAATGCCTGGGAAACTGAAGATATATTCACCCTGACATTGCGAAGTACCTCACCGGTATTTGTGCGGACATATCCAGAAATTTTACTGCCTGTACTTAAATACAAGTCCACATTGCTTTGGCCGCTTTCAATATTGCTTTTCGTTGATGGCAAATAGGACGACGTTGATGGCGGCTGTGCATCGACCTGATAATCCTGACCTGATGGCAATCCGCTGATCTGGTAAGTACCATCTTTGCTGATATAGTCGCCAACATCAATTTGCTGGCTGTCAGATTTAATATTGATCCAGATCTTTTCATTCAGAATTGGATTGCGTAAGGCATCACGAATTGTACCGGCAATGCTGAGTCCATCACTTAGAATCATTTCTATTGCAGGTGGATTTCCGGCTAACGTACTGATACTTGTTGCGAGACTGCGATCTCGAACAGTTTGATCTTCATGAAAGAAAAATGGCAGGTCAACCCCCGGTTTAAGCGCTTTTAATATATAGTCGCCAGCTTCTTTTAAGCCTTTGACAGAGAAGTTACCATCAAAACTGCTCATGGCACCCCGAATGGAATTGGTGCTGTCGGATGATGCCTCCACATAGATATTACTCAAGCCATTTTTGTATTCATCAACAATTTTACCAAAAATGGTAGCACCGGGGTCCAGGGTAAAGTTGATATCATTTGTTTCATATATATCTGTTGTATCAATGCGTGTGGCTTGTTCAATATTATCCGTATTGTCATAGTATTGCGTGAGATATTTATCAGACCATACATATACAAGATAATCTTTTGCTTTTGCCAGTCCGGTAATGGTGTAAGCATCTACAACAGAATCGTTTGTAGCGGTCAGTTTTTTAACCTCAGCAGCCCCTTGGGAACCGGTTGATTCTGATTGAACATCTATCCATGCAGTATCTCCGAGATCCGCTGTTCCAGGGAATGTGACCATCCCTTTAATAATTGAGATATCTGCATTCAGCGTAATATCTATACCACTTGCATTGTTTGTGGCGAGGTCAATAATATCGGCATCATTAATGCTGGTCTGATTATCGTATACCTGATCAGGATAATCATTGGAATACAACTGCATTTTATAATCCGAATAAGGTTTCAGTGCAGGGATTGTGTAAGGCATGGGGTTGCCATCACCAACAAGTTCGATAATTTTGGAATCATCCCCTTCAATGGAAAACACAAGCAGTTTTACAGTTTTTTCTGCGTCCAGTTGATATACAGTGCCTTGAATTTTTCGTTCTGGTAGTGCCAGACTGATATCAATATTATTGATGTCTGCCCCATTGATTTCAACATTTGTAATGATGGCTGATGCATATTGATCTGATGGAATAAAAACATTATAAATGCCATTTGGCATTCCATTGATTGCATAGTTCTCCTGTTCATTCTGGGTTGAAATGGTACTGCCATTCCCCCCGCTTTCTGAATAGGCAATGACTTGAAGTCCTTTGACTGGCTCCCCTTGAAAGGTGATCAGGCCTGTTATGGCAAAACCTTTGACAATCAACAAATTTCTATCTGTATCTATTGAGGGTTCAACGCCCACTGCGTCGCTCCACAAATACACTGTCGTATTGGTCGCTGTTGGGTGATAATATGCGGGTTGATACCCGGATAGTTTAACCTGTATTACATAGTCGATAATACTGTCATCCAGTCCGGTCATTTCGTAATATCCATTGGCATTTGTCATAACCTGTCCACCACTGTCGGGCTGGGATTGGGAATGAATATCTACCCAGATATTTTGGGCATTACGTGTGCCGGTTTCATCACTGATTTTCACAAATCCTTTGATAATTGCGCCTTCATCCAGAACAAAGTCAATATCAGAAACATCACCATAAGCCAGACTGACCGGTTCAGCCTGATCCATTTCATCCTCTGCTTTTAGATGATAATATTGTGGAGGGAAGTATTCTGAAAAGGCGACAACAATATAATCTGTGGCAAATGGCAAATTGGTAATGGTGTAAAAGCCATTGGCGTTGGATGGTGAGGTTCCCTGCTTCCTTGCAGGATTGGATTTTGAATAGGCTGTCAACTGAACGCCGGGTACTGGATTGTTGTATTTATCTAAAACCCGACCCGATATACTGGCACTTTTATTCAAGGTAAAATCAATATCCTGACTGTTATTGGCTGAAATACGTGTGGCATTGTCCGCATTGCTTTTTTGAGGAAAGGCCTGATAGGGGTATTGATCATCAAATATTTCTACAAGGTAACCTTTTGTCAGAATCTCAGAATTGCTGACAATTGTAAGGCCGGTAATGGTATATTTACCATTTTGATCTGTTAAAGCACCATTTTCAATCTGTAATAGAGAAGAACTGGCATTGACCCATATGTTCTGTAATTTCTGGCTGTTGCTGTCAAACACCTGTCCACTGATCGTTCCCGATTGACATAAGACCAGATCAATATGATTTGTAACAGGATCAGTTGGTGTGACACCTCTCGCAAGCGACCATCTGGATACAGTGTCGCCGCATACAGGGATGTAGACTCCCACTGTTTGATCATCAGGAATATTGTACAAATATTCCGCATTATCATAGATAACAAAAACGATATAATCTGATGCGGGTTTGAGTCCGGTCAGGGTATAATCTCCCTGTGCATTTGAGGTGGTGCCTGCTGAAAAATTGGCATCTTCTGAAAATACAGTTATTTCAACATTGGGAAGATCGTTTGCACCGGTATGAATTTTCCCGGATATGCCAAATTGAGGCACCTGTTTGAGGACAAAATCGACATCAGTGCGATCATTATCGATCAAGTTAATTGTATGCGCTGTTGCAAATGAGGATTGATTATTATAAAATTCTTCAAAATAGTCATTGGTGTTCATTGGCGGAAAAGCAGCCACGATAAAGCCTGTATCTGGCGGTAGTCCTGTTATTGTATAACAACCATTTGCATCGGTATGGGTATATGCAATTGGACTGCTTCCTGTATGCCAGACCTCAATCCAATAAGATGCCAGTGGTATACCCGTATCAACGCCATTGGTATCTCCCGCACGAATTTGACCACTGATTGTCCGTCCACCAACTTTAATAAAATTTAATTTGGTTTTGACATAGTTATTACCTGCAACAGAAAGTGTCAATGAAACTGTATATTTACCTGCATTTTCAAATATATTTGATGGATTTTTCAGTATGCTGAATTTTCCATCACCAAAATCCCATAACCAGCTTGCATCAGCATTAATATTGGTTTGTGCAGTGAATTGGACCGCTTCGCCTTTGGCAATATCTGTTTTATCTGCACTGAAGTTGTGATACACCTCCGAGGGGTAAACATTGATCATACCTGTTTTTGTCATTGTATCAGTCAAGCCACCGGTACCGGTTGTTGTAAGTGTGACTGTATATTGGCCTGCATTTGTAAAGTAATGAATCGGATTCTGACTGGTACTTTTTGCCGCACCATCACCAAAATCCCACAACCAGTCAGTTATTTCATCACCGCCATCGTCATTTTCAATAAAGCTTTTATCAGCAAACTGGACTTTTAAGGGTAAAAAGCCTTCAGTAATATTTGATATAAAATCCGCAGTGGGCGGCGATGCCTGCCTGAAAACGGCTTCAAGGGTATGATTTTTGACAACATTTTGAAATTCATATAAAATTACAGGATTAACAGATTGCCCATCCACCAGAACATCAGTCAACACATATCCAAATTCAGTACGGATTTGGAAAAGCTGGTCCATATTTCGAGTAATTTTCACCGGTCCAGCCGGTGAAATTGTTCCACCATTATTGACAATTGTGGTGATTGTATATTCTTCAGGCAGTCCAAAAATCGCTGTCAATTGTAATGGTGGATCAGTACCATAGGCAATATATCGAGGCATAGGGCCTTTTGAAATGCCATCAACAATAATATCCTTGATCATGAAGCCGTCATCAGGTGTCAACCGAATGACCACCTGATCATATTTTTTAAGTATTGGATTGGTTGGGGTGAGTTTCCCCTGGCCGGATATTGCTGTTATAATCTGATACATTGCTTCATCAATATAAAGACTGAAAGCAGATTGTGAAATCTTCTGCGTGTCATCTTCAACAAAAACAGTAATCGATACAGCACCATGTATGGATTCAGCCGGTATCACAGTAAGTGAAAGATCATAGATATCACCGGGAGAAATTTGAAATTGTCCATTGGGGTTAATGTCTTGAATGAGAAAACTATCCACAAGGGCTAAATCTGATGACTGACACCAGATTGTCAGACTCTGGCTGTCAACATCAGCAATGGTAAAAGGAATTGGTATTGTGGCAGTGTCTTGAATCGTGTTTTGATCGGTTATGAAGGAAATAACTGGCGCATCATTGATTGGTAAAACGTACACTGAAAATTGTTGCGTTTCAGTGCCGCCATCATTTGTGGCAATAATTGTAATGGACAGATCGCCAAACTCATTGGCAGTGGGCGTGATTACGATTGTACGATTTTTACCTGTACCTTCAATAAGAATGTTTTCGTTGGGCACAACTGTCTGATTGTTGGATTCAAAAGACAGGTCAATATTATTTTCGTTGTTGTATGGATCGGTTAATGTCAATGGAATGGGGGGGGAAATCTTATCTTCAAGGATTGTCTGGGGTAAAATCACAGACAATTTGGGGGGGAAATACCCAACATTCGCATCAATGATAAAATCGTCCTGCAGGTTACAAAAAGCGGTTACTGGCCATAAGATACACAGTACAGCCAATAAAGTCCAAACGACTGAGTGAATTAATCGTTTCATATATTGCTCGCTTTATTTTTTTTATTGATGAAAACCAATTATTTATGCAAGAAATGCGCCACTAGAAATATTTAAATACATTATGAAAACTTTTCTCAGGAATTCAAGTGAGAGTAAAAAAGATTGAATTTTTTGTCAATATGAATTATTAAGGAAATCTCTGATAATAAGTTCCTCATTTAATAAATTGCATTCCTTTTTTTTTTGAACCAGGATTACGCTGAAGAAGATGAATAAGATGAATTAAAAGTGTCTCATTTCATCTTATTCATCTTC
>Ga0272440_1000703_pt1 | contig 28185 bp, 25 predicted proteins | sample SSMMMBAug17_FD_192440 | JGI IMG/M metagenome (GOLD analysis project Ga0272440, IMG submission 192440) | Marine sediment archaeal communities from Little Sippewissett salt marsh, Falmouth, MA, United States - SSM-MMB-Aug17 | ecosystem: Environmental > Aquatic > Marine > Wetlands > Sediment ... | reverse complement strand
TGGATTATGCCTACCCTGTTCCATTCATCCATAGACATCCCCACTGACATGGTAATCAAGGTTCGCATGCGGTTAGAATGTCTTAAAAACTTATGATCTTTCAAGATTATTTATTTGCCATTCTTTTTTTCTGTTTGGATGTCACACGCGAATCAATACGAAATGATTTGTTTCCCTGACGAATACCAGCAACGCCCAAAAATTTTGGAATTTTTCCAATTTTTCCAACAAAAGGTTCTGATGGGCTCTGGTCCAAAACTATGACATCGCCCACTTCAAGACTCATTAATTTTTCGGTTGTGATTTTAGTTGAACCCAGCTCAATTGTCAGATCAACTGAGAGATCCATTGTGCTTTTATGTAGTTTATTTTTCCAGATGGAGTCATCACCTTCGCTTTCATCAGTTTGCACACTGGCATATAATAAATTACGTATACTTTCAATGGAGGCATAGGGGATACACAAAATCATGAATCCACCAATCCCTTCGATATCCAATGCAAACCGAATGACCACGACCAGGTCTGTTGGCAAAACAATTGCTGCAAACTTGGGATTGACCTCTGATCGAATATAATTGGGATTAATTTTATAAATAGGTTTCCAGGCTTCATCAAGATCTTTAAGCGCTGTATGCACCATTTTTTCAACAATTCGTGTTTCAATATTGGTAAACTCACGACCTTCAATTTTCATATGACCCAGCGTCTGCCCGCCAAAATAACTTTCAATCAAATTGTATGCCAGTTGGCTTTCAAAAACGAGAATTTTGTGACCTCTCAAAGGTTCCATTCTAAAAATATGAATACTTGATGGGACAGGCAATGAATTATGAAACTCAGCAAATTTAACCATATCAACAGATGCAACTTCAATATCCACAACACGTCGGATCATAGCAGATAAATTGGCACGAAACATTCTGGAAAATCGTTCTGTAATAATTTCCAGTGTTGGCATTCGTCCACGAATAACACGATCCTGACTGCTAAAGTCATAAGGTGCGACACTTTCATCATAGTCTTCCTCTTCTGTGTCACCGCCAAAGTCCATTGTTACATCGGATTCAACGTCTTCACCTGTTAATCCGCTTAACAGACTGTTCACTTCGCTCTGGGATAAGATATCACCCATTTATTCACCTCTAATTTGGTTGGATCTTTCCAATTGTTGAAAGATTATTCTATGAATTTTTTTGTTTTTCAGTCCATATCGTATTTAGAAATAAATTTCAATATTTTCTAAGTTAAAATTGAAACTTATCAAAAACATTCAAAATATGCAAGTATGCAATGTGTTTTTTATCAAATAAATTAAATAAATCTGTCTGGTGAATATATCATAATATTGACAAATGAACAGGCTTCATATAGCAGTCGGTTATATTATAAAAATTTCTTTTCAAAGGAAACTTGAAATGAAAACAATTTTCAATATCATGCTTATTACAATCATCAGCGGGCAATTTTCTTTTGCCAATGAATTATCCTTAAGTTCAGATTATTACATTATATACGAAAATGAACCCACTTTGGAAATTTCAGTTATTCGCCAGGCCAGTAAACCAGTTGAGGTGAGTGTAGCATACCAAATAACTGGAACAACTGCAACGCCTTATTCAGACTACACGCCTGTTAGTGGTCAGCTCTTTTTTGCCAATGGCGAAAACATGAAAACAATTTCGATCCCAATTATTAATAATAATAGCGCAGAATTATTTGAAACGGCCCTTGTCAAATTGTTCCATCCCTCAAGCGATGCATTCTTAATAACTCCCTCTCAGGCAACGATTCTTTTTATGGATGATGAACAAATCTTTCAATGGCAAGCACCAACTATACCCTATGATACAATAAATGATTTATGGCGCTCTCCTGATGGCAGCCTTTGGGCAGTTTACAACAATGGCCTGATTTTTAGATTTAATCAATATGAAAAAATTGAATCCAAGCAGATTCCAACGCATGTATTTCAAAATTTAAATGCAATCTGGGGCACTCACGACTCCAATATATATGTTGCAGGAGATATGGGCATTATCCTTCATTATGATGGCAATAAATTCTCAAAAGTATCCACCCCAACCGATCGAAATTTATTGGCCATATGGGGCACTGATACCAATTTTATTGTTGCAGGTGGCGTTGGCAATACACTCATTCAGCGAACAAATACCGAGCCGCAGTGGAAACGAATCAAACAAGGACTGCTTTATGATCCAGATATCTACGCCATCTGGGGAACAGATGATCATAATTTTTTTGCAGCGGGCGGTAAAATGGCTTTAAGTGACAATTCAAATGGCATTATTTATTTCTACTTTGGTCCCCGATGGGAAAGGTCTTTTGTGAAATCTCATGTTTGTTTCACTGACATATGGGGGATGAATGCCTCACACGTTCAGGTTTGTGGATTTAATGAAAACAATATCGGCATTATTGCGCATTATAATGGCTATGAATGGACTGTTTTGGAATCCACTGCTGATCCTTTCACACATATCTGGGGTTTTGATTCAAAATTTGTGATTGGCATTTCAAAGCCAACCATGTCATCAGTGTCAACAGTTGGATATTTTCAAAACAATTCGTGGCTGCCAATGGATTATTACCCTTTAGTAAACATCAATGCTATAGCCGGAAATTCATTATTTAACATCTCCATTGCAGATACAACCGGCCAGATCTATCAATTTGAAAGTCAAAATTGGAAACAATACAACACTGATTTTCGTAATAATTTGAAAGCAGTCTGGGGAGTTAATGATCGCCAGTTATATGCTGTGGGAGAAAATGGTGCCATATTTTATACCGAAGGCCTGGGATGGACTAAAGATACAGGAATACCTGCTGATATTACATTCAATGATGTTTTTGGGATTTCAGCCAATCAAATTTTTGCTGTGGGGAATAATGGTATCATTTATGCGTATGATGGCTATTCATGGGCATCTCAATCGACCCCCACAACGTCTAATCTAAATGGTGTGTGGGGTGATGCTTTGGACAATACCTTTGCTGTGGGACAGTCGGGTACAATTCTTCATTATAATGGCATCGAATGGATTCAAATGCCTGGCCCTGCATTAAATGACTTATATGATATTGCATCATCAGCTTCTGAAATTTATGCTGTTGGCAGCGAAGGAATCATACTCAGATATCATGGGGCGGGTTGGAGCCTATTACGTAAACCATCTGATACCCAAAAAGATTTGGTGGCTATATGGGGAGATCCCAATTCTGACATCGCATATGCTGTTGGCCGGTTTGGCGTTGTTCTGAAATATACTGGTACATGGCAAACAATACGTGCTTTTGATTACCAACACCCACATCTAAACAGCGTAATGGCATTTACTGATAATTACATTGTCGCCTGCGGCCCGAATGGACATATGCTTCTAAATGATGGCTTAAACTGGATCCCTTTGCCAGTGCCAACCTCACAAGAATTAAACGCTCTTTGGGGATTTTCTGATTCGAGCATGACGCTTGTCGGTAACAATGGCACAATCATTCGGTATGCCGCACCATTAAAATTATCTGGCGTAACAGAGGTTTCAGAGGGGGATGTTTCTGATGTCTATATCCAAATTTTTCCAGAGACCCCTTTGCATTTGCCCACTGATATTGACATCAAAGCCAATCCTAAAAATGATGTGATTGTGCCATCACATATTAAGCTTGCGCCTGGCCTAAATTCGGACAACCTATCCATTCAGTTCAATCACGATAGTATCAGTGATGGCCCACATTGGGTAAATATTTTTGCCAGTGCAACAGATCATCAACAGGCCGCCTATCATATTCATGTCATGGATACAAATGACAGGACATTAACGCTTCATGTACCATCTATGGTAAACGAATCGGATCAACTGACAGAATGCCATCTGTCCCTTGATGCACCGGCTGATGACAACATCGCTGTCAGACTTTATAGTGAAAAATCAGAACAATTAAGTGTTCCAGACACTGTCGTTATTGCCAAAGGCTATACAACTGCCATGTTTTATGTTGCACCGCGTGACGATTTTTGGATTGATGGCACGCAACCGGTTCAAGTCACTGCGATGGTTCCTGGTTGGGCCATGAGCGTATCCAAAACAATTCTAGTTGCGGACAATGAAATTCAAGCAATTGTGATTACTGGGCCAGATAATGTTCGTGAAGAAACTTCCAATCCACTCTTTGAAGCATGGATTCGCCTGTCTGGTATTCCTGATACCCAATTTCAGATTGATCTGTCAGTCAGTGATGCCACTGAACTGTCTGTACCAAACAGTGTGACAGCCCATGCTGGCCAACAGGTAATTCCGCTCACACTTCAGGTGCTTGACGATCAACTATTGGATGGCAACCAGCGCGTATGTTTATCTGCAACTGCCCCTGGATGGTTACCTTCTGATTATACAATCACAGTTGAAGATAACGAACCTGGAAAAATTCAGTTTGCCTTTGAAACGTATCATGTTTCTGAAAATGAATCGTTTGCATCAGTTGAGCTTTACAGGTTTGATAGTGAAAGTGGCATGATTACAATAGTCTGTCAGACCCAACCAGTAAGTGCGTTTAAGGATATTGATTATCAATCTGTTATCACTTCCATTGTGTTTAATACCAATGAAAAGAAAAAAACTTTTATCATTCCAATCATTCAGGATTCTCTGGTTGAAAATTTAGAACATCTGGATATCATTATATCCCCATCGCCATATGATGCCAGTTGGGTGGGCGATAAATCAACAGCGCAATTGTTTATTCATGATGACGATTGGCAGGTCCAATGGCAAAATCCTTTGCCCCAGGGAAATACCTTGAATGCTGTGGCATCAGTTTCCGATCAACTGATGATTGCTGTTGGGAATAATGGTACAATTATTCATTGGAATGGCTCAGAAGGCCAGATACAGAAACGACTCACCGCTGAAAATTTAAATGATATTTTCGTTGTCAGTTCGTCGGAGATATATGTTGTTGGCGAAAATGAAACATTTCTGTTCTATGATGGTATAGACTGGCAGCGAGAATTTCCATTTTCACCATTGGGAATCAATTGTATCTGGGGGCCAGATTCTGAACATCTGTTTGCAGCGGGTGATCAGGCAACCTTTTTTATGCGAGAAAATGGAATCTGGCATCCCATTTTCAAAGGTGATTCAGATGATCCAGAATTTTATGATATTTGGGGCGCATCTAAAGAAAGGATTTTTATTGTTGGTGGGTATTTATCGCAAGGCGTTGTATATGAATGGGATGGATCCACTGTTTCATCAATGAGTATTCCAGATTGCAAAACATTGTATTGCATTTGGGGAACCGATGAAAACAATGTGTTTGCTGCAGGTGATGGTCGTGTGATTCTACATTTTGATGGTTCACAATGGCAAGTTGTTCAACAATATTTTGATGATAGCAGTATTTACGCTATTTGGGGACCTGATGACAATAACATTTTTGCTGTGGGCGGAGATCTCAATGGCGGACTGCTGCTTAAAAAAAATAATGATATATGGGAAAAACAAGAACAAAATTTTTATCACTGGCTGAATGCAATTGATGGCAATAACGATAACGTCATGATTGTGGGAGAGTATGGTTCAGTGGCATCAGTACAAATACCAGAGACACAATGGAATACAATTGTTCAGGGCCAGGGAGATTTAAAATCCATCTGGGGACGTCATGCAAATGATATTTTCGCTGTGGGCGATAATCAATTCAAGCATTACACCAATGGGGCATGGCAAGCAATAACCCTTACAGAATGGCAAGTACTCAACAGTGTGTATGGTGATTATACAACTGTTTTTGCTGTGGGTTACAATGGGACTGTTTTATCGTATAAAAATGAAACACTTTATTCGTATGACACTGGAATTGATGTAACACTAAAGGATATTTGGGGAATTCAGGGAATTTTTTATGCTGTCGGAGAAAGTGCAATGATACTTTGTTACACTGGATCAACCTGGCAAAAAGATATGCACGAACTACAAGGTGAGTCTCTGACATTTCATAGCATATGGGGAACTTCATTAGAAAATATTTTTGTTGTAGGAGAAAACAACCGAATTTTACAGTACAATGGCAGTGACTGGGTTCTTTTTAGTGCGCCGAATACCAATGAAGGGCATACAATTTATGCAATCTGGGGCAATGCTGACCATAACTTTTATATCGCATACGAAAATGGCGACATCTTTCATTATAATCAGGATCAATGGTTTGAATTTGATAATTTGGGCGCAGCCCAATATGATCTTTTTGCCTGGGAAAATCTGATTGTAAGTGTTGGAGACAATGGCTTACATATTTATGATGATATCTGGACTCAACTGGAAACTGGAACCGATAATGCGCTTTATGGTGTATGGGCAACTGATAATAAAATATTTGCAGTCGGGTGTGCATCAACCCAATTATTGCTTGAAAACCAGATACCAAATACATATACATTGACAGTTCAAGTTTTACCAGTAAATGGTGGAAAGGTTTATGTCAATGGCCAATCGTGCGATTCACTTTGCAATTTTGTTGTGAATGAACTTGATTTGGTAACCATTGAAGCCATTCCTTTGACAGATTATCGTTTTACAGGATGGGCAAAAGATTTGACAAGAACACAGTCAAGTATCAGTATTCAAATGACAGATCATAAATCCATTGCTGCACAATTCAATGCAATTATACAATCAGAACCTCCAGTAAGCATTTATCCAATAAAAGGTGCTATTATTGCTGGCACATCAGTTGAGCTAATTGCAGATATCAATAACGATCAAGCCCTTAATTATAGAACCTATTGGCGTATTCGAATTGTGGATCAGCCATATACCTGTTGTATTTCAGATGAATTCCTTTGTTCGCCAGATCAATCCAGTTTTTGTTATCAATCTGATAGTCAACCCTTTACTTCGTATGTTTTAAATGGATTAACTGATGGCTTTAAATATTCATGGCAATTTGGGTATAAAGAAGATGCTCAATCACGAATTAACTGGTCTGTTGAAAATTTTTTCATATGTGGCAGTCTGGAAGAAGGCCGAAAAATTACAATTTATCAGGGCGCAAGTGCAAAAGATTATCGTGCCATTTCATTTGACCAATGGTTTCCTGACAGCCATGTTGAGGCTATCATTGGCCCCAGCCTGAAAAATGGATATGATACCAGGTTTATACGATTTGGTACGTATGACCCATCAACTGGTAGTTATATCGAATATGGTGATAAAGATTTGTTAATTCTTCCAGGAAAATCATATTGGGTGCTGACAGGTGTCGATATTCCAATACCTGTGAATGGAGTGCCGGTGACTATTAAACGACCTGTCGAAATAAAATTAGATTTTGGTAAAGATGGCTGGAATATGATTGCCGCTCCCAATCACGCCAGTTATACCTGGAGAAATATCCAGATTGTTGCCTATGATGATAATAATGAAATCATTGACCTTTCTGCTATCATGCCTGTTGCTCAAAAAGATAGGTATGTTATTGGTAATATTATAGATAGTAACATACTTGAAATCGACAATTACTTAATCAGTCCCTTTTTATGGAAATGGGTTGATGGCGATTATAGGCAAAGTGCATATCTTGACCCAAATGAAGGCTATTGGGTAAAAGTTAAACGATCTAACATCCGATTGCGCTTTAATCCAGACGCACAATTGCCATCAGGATTAAAACGAACGAAAGTTTCTCAAAGACAGGATCTTGATTTGCCGCCTTTGCCCATGAGTGGTTTTGATGATGGCTTGAGTGGTATTGGAAATGGATGTTTGATTGACAATGTTTTGCCCTAAAATAAAGGAAATAAAAAAATGCAAAATATTCAGTTCGCCATTATTGGCTGTGGACGTCTGGGAACAAATCTTGGCATTCAATTGAAAGCTGCCGGGCATACCGCAGTGGGTTTATCTGCCAGACACATGCAATCCTTACAGGAAAGCAATCAATGGATACATGCTCAAATAATTGATACATGCCCCTGGAAAGTTACGCAATTGGCGGATGTTGTTTTCATTACAACACCTGATGATGCCATTGAAAATACATGTCAACAAATAATTGCGAACAAGGGTTTGCGTCAAAAATCTATCGTCTATCATTGCAGCGGTTCACTTTCGTCAAGTGTATTATTATCAGCGATCAAGGATGGTCATTGCGCAGGATCATTTCACCCTTTGCAGAGCTTTCCTGTCAAACATCTGACACCCAATCCATTTGAAAATATTTATATTTCAGTTGAAGGCTCAAAGGAATCTTCTGAACTGGGTAAAATACTCGCCAAAAATTTGAAGGCTGAGGTAACTGAAATATCCTCTGATAGCAAAACATTATATCATGCGGCAGCAGTTGTGGCATCAAATTATCTGGTGACATTGCTTGAATTGGCAAGGCAATTAAATATTCATGCTGGAATTCCTGACAATATTGCTCTGGAAGTATTAAAACCACTTATTCAAGGGACATTGAACAATATTGAAAAACAGGGCGTTACAAACGCATTGACAGGGCCTATTTCTCGTGGAGATATTCGCACAATTCAAAATCATGTTCACAGTATTTCGCAGGGTTTGCCTGATTATATCAATTTGTATAATACGCTCGGTCAATATACAATTTCGATTGCTCAAGCACAACACACTATTTCTCAAGAAACAGCCATAAAAATGCGGGAGGAACTTATGATCAAAAAAAACCCCCATTCATAGTCGTAAAAAAATATCTATGATGGGGGTTTCAAATTTGATTTATTTAAAGACTTGTTCAAGCTTACCCTTGACTGTTTCAGCAGTGAATGGTTTCACAATGTAATTACTTACACCTGCCTGAACTGCCTCAAGTACGCGGCTTTTTTGCGCTTCTGCTGTAACCATAATGACCGGTAAATGTTTTAGCTCCGGATCTGCACGGATTGCTTTCAAAAGTTCTATACCTGTCATTTTGGGCATATTCCAGTCAGCAATAATCAAATCAAATGATGGGTCGGCATTCTTAATCATATCAAGTGCTTGCGCACCATCTTCCGCTTCTTCCATCGTTTTGAATCCCACCTGTTTTAGAATATTTTTTAATATGCGCCGCATTGTCAGAAAGTCATCGACAACTAAAACCTTCATGTTCAAATCTAAAGGCATATCTCCTCCTCTTATGCTTAATCTTCGAAACAAACTTCAATGGTGAATTCACCATGTTCAGTTTTAAATGGAACAGCCATGATTGGGGCTGTTGTTTTGTGACTGATTGAATGATCTTTTCCTTTTATCATTGTCGGCACAGCAGCGTAAAGCACTTTTCCTTTGCCTTCAAGTACTTGACGAGCCTGCCCTGAAATCATATTTGCAATTTCGCCCACAGCATCCATGACTTCATCATTGATCTGGGACATTGTTTCACCAAACATGTTGGATACAATAGATAATATACAAGGTTCAGTAAAAGTGATTGAAATTGTCCCCTTGGATTCCCCTGAAAGCCCGATAACCGAAGAAACATCACCCTTTGCGACATTATCTTTCTTTAAAAAGGGCTTTTGAGGCGAAGCTTTCATAAAAGCCATTGTTTCCAGTACATTCAATGTTGCTTTAATAAAGGGATTGATCAACTGTGCATCCATAAAAAACTCCCAAAAAAATATTGATCAATGCATTTTTGCATTGATTCATTCTCTATTCAACCAATGCGATTCGAAAAAAATAATTTTCGATATTATATACACAATCTATGTCATAAGTACTGTCTTTATCCCATGAAGAAATGGTTATTGTTTCAACAACAGGGATTTTAAAATTGACCTTTGGTGGTTTATTTGTTGCTGTGATATAATTTCCAGCAATCACATTGGCAGATTCTTTAAATATATCCATTAATTCAATACGTTCAAAGGATCGTTTTTCTCCTAAAAAATTCATGGCCATTTGATTGACCAGCTTGTCTTCAGCATAAAAAAACAAAGATCCACTCTCTTTGATAAACTCTGTATGTGCAACATAACAATGCATTGGCAATGAGAACTGCGTATCCGGATCCGATATTTGTTCTGGAAACATGAAATACATATCTTCAAAAATTTGACTGACTGTCTGGGCTAACGTATTTGTCTTGTTCATTCTATTCATCTTTTTGATAAATACTGGGTTGAATGTATTTGAAAGGATGATTGACACCTGTTAGACTTTCTGAATGGCCAATCATCAAATAGCCTCCTGGTATAAGGCAATGATAAAACTTATTCACCAGACGTTCCTGAGTTTTCTTATCAAAATATATCATGACATTACGACAAAAAATAAACTGAAATATTGTGTTAAAAGGAAATTTGTCCATTAAATTAAAGCGCTTGAATGATATTATATTTCTAAGGTTTGGCTTTACACGATAATAACCTTTCTGACGTCCCTGTCCTTGCTGAAAATAACTTCTTATTAATGGGCTGGGAATATCCTCGACACGATCTTCCGGATATACGCCTCGCTGCGCTTCGCCTAGAACTTTTGTTGAAATATCAGTTGCCAAAATTTTAATATCAAAATTTGTACTGCCCAGGTATTCCAGTAAACTAATTGCCAGAGTATAAGGTTCTTCACCGCTGGAGCATGCGGAACTCCAAAACCGAAGCCGCCTCCCATAGTCACCCGCAGCATATCTCGGAAAGACCTTTTCTTTCAAAAAATCAAAATGTTTGATCTCACGAAAAAAGCTGGTTTTATTTGTGGATATGGCATCCAACATGACAACCAGTTCGTTGCCATTGTCATCTTGCGTCAAATATTTATAATAATCTGAAAATGTCTTGATACCTGTCTGACGTAACCGCTTGTTAAGTCTTGCCCGAACAAGCTCCTTTTTGCCTTCATGAAGACAAATGCCGCACTTATTATAAATAAGATCTTTAAATTTTGTAAAATTATCGTCAGTTAAATCTGGCGTTTTAATCATTGGAATAACTCCAACGCACGTAATTAATAAAAAACTGAATATATGGCGATGTGCATATTAGATTTCACTGATTTCAAAAAGTCCTGATACATCTAAAATAAGCCCAACACGCCCATCAGCCAGAATAGCCCCACCAGCCATTCCCTTAACTTTTTTCAATCCCCCCAGATTCTTGATTACCACTTCCTGTTTGCCAACAATTTCATCAACAAGAATGCATTTATGCCGGCCATCACTCTCAGCAACAACGACAATACCTTCCCAGGGATTGAAATGCATTGGTTCAAAACCAAAAATTTCATGTAGTCGAATAAGCGGATACAATTTTTCTCTAATTTGTATCATTTCCCCTTTATTGACAACATGTTTGTAATTGCTTTCCTCAGGCCGCAGCGACTCAAGTACTGATGCTGTCGGCATGATATAATCACGTTTACCCGCACGAACGATAATACCATCAATAATAGCCAGCGTCAGAGGGAGTTTTAACCAGATAACAGTACCATTGTTGGGCTCGGAATTAACCTCAAGTTTTCCACGCATATTGTCAATGACACGTTTAACAACATCCATTCCAACACCACGACCGGAAACATCAGTAATTTTGTCTGCTGTGGAAAAGCCAGCTTGAAAGATTAATCCAAATACCTCTTGATCAGATAAATTTTCACCTGTTTTAACCAATCCTTTTTCAACCGCTTTTTTGATAATTTTTTCTCGATTCAATCCACGACCATCATCTTTAATTTCAATAACAATGTTTCCTCCCTTGTGATACGCATTGAGCGTGACCAACCCTTTTTCAGCTTTCCCCCTTTTTCGTCTTTCTTCAGGGGGTTCAAGACCATGATCACAAGAATTACGAACAAGATGAACCAGTGGATCGTAAATTTCATCAACCATGTTTCGATCAATTTCAGTTTCCTCGCCTAACATTTTGAGCCCAATTTGTTTCCCCGACTTTTTGGCAAGATCGCGCACCAGACGAACCATTTTTTGAAATGTCTGCTTAATAGGAATCATGCGCATTGACATTGATATCCGCTGTATTTCAGATGTTATTCGTGTCAATTGCGTAATACTGCTGTACAGTTTTCGATTGTCGGCCGAAACAATGCCAGCAACCTCCTGATTGAGCATGGCCTGATTGATTACCAACTCACCCACCATATCAATCATATTATCTAATTTTTGGGTATCTACTTTGACAAAAGCCGGTGATTGAATAGCCGCTTTTTTAGGAGCCTGTGCAGATTGAACTGGCGATGTTGGCTCAGCTATGGGTGGCGCTGCTACTACAGAATCAGATTCCTGTTCTGACTCTGTGTCGTCATCACTATCATCATCCAATGGAATTATCTCTGATGGCTTTTTAGGCGCGGAATCGGGTTCTTCATCAAATTTGCCTTCCAGGGCATTTTGCAATCTTTTAATCAATGCATTGACACCAAACTGTCTTGTTTCTGTTGATCCTGTTTTTATCTGTTCATCCAGATAATTAATCATGTTTTTAGTCAGGTCAATGGCTGCCAAAATCAAATCGATAATGTTGCCATCAACAGCCAGTCTTTGATCTCTTGCTTCATCCAGAAGCGTTTCCACCTGATGCGTTAGTTTATTGATTTGGGTCAGATTGAGGAAACCAGAAACACCTTTTATTGTGTGAAAGGGGCGAAAAATATCATTGATAATTTCGGTATTTCCTGGATCTTCTTCAAGGTCAACAATGCTGACCTCAATTTCTCTAAAGTTTTCAAGGGCTTCCATGATAAAGTTTTCAATCAATTCTTTATCCTGGCTTATATCAGCAATGAAATCTTCTTCAGCCGCTGTCTCGGTTTCTTTCTCAGGTTCGTCCGCTTCATCCTCGGATTCATCATCAGGTTCTTGTACACCTTTTTGCTTTTCTTCCTGAATACCACATTTTTGAATATAAGCAGTTACTTTTTCATTGATCGATGTTCCAGCCTCAACATCAACAGAAAGTGTTTTAAGTAATTCTCCCCCTTCCTTTAGTTGATCAATGGAATGATCTGGTTCTCCCCATGCCAACGAACCTGCCATAGATTTGATTGCAGAGGCAATACGTACCAGATCTGTTTGTTCTTTATCTTGTGAAAGTTGAATAATCTCGTCCATAATATTCATTAGAGAACCCATTGCTTGAATATTATCCGAATCCACAGTACTCACTTCTGTCAAAAATGTTTCTATCAACTTATTTAAAGACTTGATGAAATTTTCCATATGATACTTACTCCACATATTTTATCTCGATACTTGCATATGATAAACAATGTGCCAGTGATCGAGGAGAATTAAAACGTTTATTGCGAAAAAAACTAATACATTATAATACGTTGATAACTTCCTGAGCAACTTGTTGCAATGGACTTACAATTTCAACAGCTCCCATTTTAGCAGCTTCTTTCGGCATACCATAAACAACACAAGAGGCCTCATCCTGACCAATAGTTCGTGCGCCAGCATTTTTCATATTAAGTAGACCTTTTGCACCATCAGCCCCCATGCCAGTCAAAATTACCCCCACAGCATTGGAACCTGCATATTCTGCCACTGAATCAAACAAGACATCCACAGCCGGTCGTTGATGATGTACCATTGGTCCTGTTTCTACACTGACAAAATATCGTGCCCCGCTTCTCCGAAGCAACATGTGATAATTGCCTGGTGCAATCAGTGCTCGCCCGGTGAGTACATGGTCGCCATCAGCAGCTTCTTTAACAGTAATATCGCATAACTCATTCAATCGTTCAGCAAAAGCAGTGGTGAATTTAGGTGGCATGTGTTGGACAATTAGTATTCCAGGTATTGTTGGTGGAAATTTCATTAAAACCTGTTTGAGTGCTTCAGTACCACCAGTCGAAGAACCAATGGCAACTACTTTATGGGTGGTTTCCTGTAATGACCGATTACGATAGCTTAACTTGGGTTGTTCTTTGATTGGTTTTCGAGATCGGTCCGGTGGCCTGATACGCGCCACTGAAGCAGCTTTAATTTTTTCAGCCAACTGTTTTCCCATATCTCCAACAGAATAGGATGCTCCAGGTTTACACAGAACCTCAACTGCACCACTTTCAATAGCTTCAAGTGCGAGTTTTCCACCTTTTGGCGTTAACGAACTGACAATTATCACTGGCATGGGTTGGTATCGCATGAGTTTTTTCAAAAATGTAATACCATCCATGCGTGGCATTTCTATGTCTAATGTTATCACATCAGGTTTAAGAGTAACAATTTTATCCCTTGCAACATAAGGATCGGGGGCAGTCCCCACAACTCTTATTCCTGGCTCTTTTGAAAGTTGATCTGTAAAAATTTTTCGTACAATCGCAGAATCATCTACGACCAGCACTTTTATTTCACGCATGAATCTGCCTCATGTGTTTAAAAACATACATTAATCCAACCTGATCATTGGTTGGCCACCTAAAACTCATAACCATTTAAGGTTCTATTATCATCCGGTGTTTGTTCATTTCCAAAAATTTCTATCAATTTATTTCGAATTGTTTCAGGCTTGAAAGGTTTTTGTAAATAAGTCTTTACACCCAGTTCCAAAAATTCTTTCAAACAGGCCTCACGTCCTTCAGTTGTTATTACGATTACCGGAATATTGGCGGTTATGATATCTTTTTGTAATAATCGTATAAATGTAATGCCATCCATAACAGGCATATTTATATCAGACAATATGATATCCACCCATTCATTGTCTAACAAATCAAGCGCTTCTTTTCCATTATTCACTTCAAAAAAATATCCCACATTAAAGCCAGATATCTGAATTGTTCTTCGTATAACCTGGCGCATGGAGGAGGAATCATCGACAATAAGAATGTTATATGGCATTTTCTCCGCTCAATTATTCATTATGAAGATTCATGAATGAAATCTTCATTAATGGGATAAAATCATAAACTTTTACATACAATTAGAATTATCAAGTTATTTATAATAGATTCAATACGATGTATACTCATTGAATATAGATAACACTTTTTTTAAAAAAATTCAAAGTGTTTTCTATGAAATTTGATTTTTTTATCTAATACATTCCAGATTGCAAGATTTATTTGAAATATAACAATACAAAATTTAAGAAATCAGTGACATCAAAAAATTATATTGGCCGATAACCATTTTTCGATGCTTTAACTTCAACATTGCCATCTGAAATGTACAAACGCACAGTTCTATTACCATTGCCACCAATATCTTCAGACTTAATCAAAACATTGTTACGCCATAATATTTTACGCAGCGAGGCATAATTTCTTTTTCCAATGTTAAAAAAGCCTGAGTCATCCATAATTGAACTGCCACCAGCCACTTTCACGATCATTCTTCGTTTGACAGCACCGAGTTTATAGCAAGAACGAAACAATATGGGGATACCAGTATCTGCAAACATAAAAGGTGATTTTTTGGCCTTGTTTCGATCCAATGATGATTCCGGAAGCATATAATGAAGCATCCCACCCACTTGAACTTCGGGATCATATACTGTGATACCGATACATGACCCCAAAGCATGCGTGATGATTATATCTTTTGGATTATTGCTGATTTTTAAATCACCGACCCCTACTGTTATGACCAATGAAATATTCCTTATATCTGGATAACCATTGAAAAATGTTTGCAATTGATAACGCCCTCCTCTCTGATTGTCACATGCAAAAACATATCCAACAAGTTATCATTTAGTAATTATCTCTAAATTGTGATATTCTCTTTACTAAATCACGAATCATCTATAGAAAATAACTCAAATTATAATCGTGCCAATAATTGCATTTTCATAATGTTGAGCATTTCCCATAAATTATAATTGAAACAACTTTCTAGCAGATCAAAATATTGTTCAATAATATTGTATAGTTATTGCGATCTTTAACAAATATGTGATGTCATATTTGTAATATATATATACAAATAGTCTGGAAAATCAAGAATAATATGGCAGGTTGAAAAAAAATTCACAAAAAAAGGCGAGTCTTTCAGACTCGCCTTTTTTTGTAAAGCAGAATAAAATTATTGAAAGGTTAGAAATTACCAGGTAGAAAGGCATCAACCATATTTGAGGCTATTTTCTCGTAGTCAAAATGGTATGAACCCTCCTCAAATTGTTGTTTTAACGCCGCGACTTTCTCTTCTCTCACGTCTGGTATTTCGTCGATGTAGTCCAATATTGAAAAGGCCTCCCTGGATTGATCGGAAAAATTAATCAATACATCTTCCGGCAACGAAATATCTTGTTGGCTATCTTCATATATTTTACCTGCTTCAACCGATTGTTTCAAGGGTTGCACAGGCATTTTTGGATTGCTTTCACTATTTCTTGCCAGTCCGCTTATCATATTGTTTATTATTGTCATAGTCGTATTCCTTTTCATATTTGATCCAAATCTGTTTTATTGGCAATTTACAATTGATTTTGTCTGTTGGGCAAATTACTAATTAGTAAAACTATTATACGACGACGTTATGTTCTGATATAAACAAAATCAAATTTATATTATTGGCTATTTGTAAATAATTAAAACAGATTTGAAGGCCTGGTGGTTGATAAATAAAGCTTTCAATTTTTTTGATCATTTGAAATAGTATTCGTCATGAATTTCTAAAAACTTTAACAATTAATAAACAATGAAAAATATAGCCCTGCAAAAATTATGAACAATATTTAGTTTTCAAAAGAGCAATATATAAAGGGATCAGTTCACATTTGACGACTTTGCAAGTTGTTCACTGAGAGCCGCCGCTTTTTCTGGAGAAACATAACTTAGAATTTGTCCAACTTTTTCTCCTTTCATATTGGAAAGCAATCGAATGGCGATTTCCATATCTAATTTATCAATGAGCATGGCCGATTTTTTAGCACGCATGGAGGTATAAATTTTTAACAAATGTTTAAACTGGCTATCCATTGTATTTTCTTTCATGGCTTTGTACTCTGCAATAAGAGATTCCTGTTTCGTAATTTTTTTCTGAACTGTAGCCTGTATTTCAGTAAGGCGCGCAATTTTTTGATCAATTTCTTTTTTTACAGTTTCAAGGTGCTGACGTTCGTTTTCTAACTTCTGTCTTTCGCGTACCATCTTTTCGCTTTCGCGCTGGATTACCTCTGATTCCAAATATTTGTTTTCCGGTTTGGTATAAAACGTATTCTGCTGCTCCATTTTATCCATGGAAAGTGTCATTTCATTTTGTATCACTTGTTGCGCTGCATTGTCTTCTGCAACCGCTTCATCTGTTTCAATAATTGGGATGCTTCTTTGTGTGTTAATGCTCAGTAGTGTACAGATAAGAATCAGTTTGCAAATCAATACGCTGCAAATGATACGATAGATAATTTTATAGCCTGAAACATGCTGATTCATGCTGCCTCCTTCTCAGGCCGACGCCTGATGACAACCATTTCATCCATAGTTTTTTGTTCAAATTTTATATAATCAGTGACATATTCTTTTTTTTGTTTTTCTTCAATTTTTTCAAGCGATTTTCGCTTGATCTGTTCTTTTTTGACAAGCTCCTGATGTTTTCGCATTATCTTTTCCAAAACGATCAGTTGTTTATGTTCCTCTTCAAGCGCTGCGTCTGTTCCTGTAATATAGTTTGTATAGAATCGATGACGACCGACTGAAATGCCCTTGTCTTCATGGTCTTTTAATTCAATAATTGCTTGAAGTCGATTATGTGTTAATCGTTCAATCAGGTTGCGTTTATCCACCACTGCATTTTTCGCTTTGACCAATTCCAGTTGTGCATTTCGTTCACGAAACTTGCGATACCTGAGTACAGCTTCCAGTTTGAACTTAAATCTTTTCATGCTTGATCGCTATCGTGATTGATTCATAAATAGAAGTTTTAATTGATTGACACTGACCTGCATCGACCTTTTTTCATCAACATCCTGAGATAAAAATTCATTTATTTTACCAATCATTGCTTTGGCATAATCTATTTTGGGATCGCTGCCATCAACATAAGCGCCAATATTGATAATATCTTCAGATTTGCGGTACGTCGCAAGTATATCAATCAGACGTTGTGAAATTTTATAATGTTCACGATCTACAACATCACGCATAACACGACTGACACTTCCCAAAATATCAATGGCCGGATAATGTCCCTGATTGGCCAAATCCCTGGACAAAACAATATGCCCATCAACAATAGAACGAACTGTGTCTCCAACCGGATCATTGATATCATCACCTTCAACTAAAACTGTATAAATCCCTGTGATACTTCCTTTGCCTTCAATATTACCTGCACGTTCAAGTAATTTTGGAATTTGAATAAAAAATGAAGGTGTATATCCTCTCAAAGTAGGGGGCTCGCCAGCGGCAAGTCCAACATCACGTGATGACATTGCAAATCGTGTTATAGAATCCATAATTAAGAGTACATCTTTGCCCTGATCCCGAAAATATTCTGCCAGCGTTGTCGCAAGATACGTTGATCGCATACGAACCAATGGAGAGGTATCTGATGTTGCTGCCACAACAACTGTCTTAAGTCGTCCATCCTTGCCTAAAATGTTTTCCACAAAATCTTTGACTTCACGTCCACGTTCACCCACCAGGCAGATAATAGCAACATCAGCCGATGTATGCCGCGCAATCATCCCCATAAGAATACTTTTTCCAACACCTGAACCTGCCATGATTGCAATTCGTTGACCTTTGCCAATGGTTATCATTGAATTAATTGCAGCAACACCCACATCAACTGGTTCAGTGATCACCTCACGCTTTAAAGGATTGACCACATTTCCATAAAGCGGGTAGATATCATCCGCTTTAATCGGACCGCCATCATCAATGGGTTGTCCCATCCCCCCCACGACTCGTCCCAAATATTTTTTACCAACAGAAACGTAGGGGCGGTCATCAGATAAGGCAATTTTGCATCCCGGGCTGATATTTCGAGTTTCGCCATAGGGCATTAAAACAATTTTCCGGTCGTTGAATCCAACAACTTCAGCACTGACATGAACACCTTCGGTATTTTCAATAAAACACGTACTGCCGATGCCTGTACCTGCACAGTATCCCTCAGCAATGATACCTGTAATTTTGGAAACCTTACCTGTGGGAATCAATGTTCTGGTTGATTCCACTGCATGAAAATATTTTTGCCAATCTTTTTCAAGCATTTTTCAATAATTCTTCAAGTGAAGCTTCAACTCGTTCCAACTGGGTTTGTATTCGTGCATCCACATTGCCAAATTCTGTTTCAATAAAACACCCCCCTCGTTCGACATCAGCATCAGCTTCAATGGAAATGGATTGCAATCCTTTAACATTACTAAAAAATTCTGGTCGATTTTCATTCACAAAGTCAAGATCATCCGGATTAATATTCAGTTTCACCCCAACCCGATCAGATAGAATATCAAAAGCCTGGTAAATATTTTTTAGTATAACCCTTTCATCGACTCTGGCTTCAACATGTACAACTTTTTTGGAAATTTCCTTAATCAGCCCGATTACTTCCCGCTCATAGATTTTGGGAAAATCATCCTTATATGCTGTAATTTCCTTGAGTACATTTTCAATGCCTTCAATTATTAAACTGGCCTGAGATTTGATTTCTTCTTTGCCCTCAGTTCGGCCTTCTTGTAAGCCTTTTTCGTGTGCCTGCTTTTCAATCTCAACGCCTTTCACTTTGGCATCTTCAATGGCCTGCTCAGCCTGCTTGAATTTTTCTTCAGCAGCTTCAAGTTTGTCATTAGCATCCTGAAGTCTTTGTGCCAATTCAACTTGAAGCGCTCTTTCTTCAGGAAGAGCACATTCCTTTATTTGAGATTCAATGTCATCAAAGGACAGAAATCGATAAACATCCTCTTTTTGCTGTGTAGGTTCAAGTGTTGATTGTTCTGCTTGTGAAAAATCAATACGCTTAAATCCGGATTTATCCGACTTTTTCGATTTAACCGGCTCTCGAGATGTTTTAATATCGTCAAACGACGGAAACTGAAAGGTGTCATCAGACAAGGACATCTTCTTTTCCCTTTCCTAATACGATCTTACCTTCGGTTTCCATTTTCTTAGCCAATCGTACAACTTTTAATTGGGCTTCTTCAACTTCAGCCAGACGAACAGGTCCCATAACTTCCATGTCTTCTTTTAACATATCACCAGCACGTTGAGACAGATTGGAAAAGACTTTTTGTTTCATATCTTCCGAAGCTGTTTTGAGAGCAATTTTTAAATCACCCATATCAACAGATTTGAGAATTTCTCTCATGCCTCTATCATCAATATTGACAAGATCTTCAAATACAAACATCATCTGTCGAATTTCTTCAGCCATTTCCGCTTTTTCTTCTTCAAGCCACGACAAAACGTTATCTTCAGTTGCGCCATCAACTTCGTTCAGAATATTAACCACAGCCTCAAGGCCGCCAATTTCACGACTCATGGAACTGCCGAACCCAATAATTTCCTTTTCAATGGCCTGATCAACTTCTCGAACAACTTCCAGGGGCAACTGTTTCATTTTTGCCACACGCATGGAAATACTACCCTGCACATTTTTTGGAAGCCCCATCAGAATGGATGCTGCTTTCGATGGTTTTAGATGCGACAGAATCAAGGCAATGGTTTGCGGGTGCTCACTTTTGATGAAATCAATCATCATTTTGGGATCCATCCGCTCAAAATAAGAAAATGGTGCTTTTTGTTTATCTTCATCAATTTCATTGAATAAAGCTGCAGCTTTGGCCTCACCCAGCGAATTTCCGGCGACATGCTGAAGAAAACTGCCACCTTCAATCATGAGTTGGTCATCAGCTTCAACATTATCCAAAAATTCTTCCATCACACTGGTCATGACATCCGGAGGAACATATCGGATATCGGACATATAACGAGCCACCTTGCGAATTTCAAGTTCATTAAGCTTTTTAAAGAACTCTGTTGTATATTCCTCACCCATAACCATTAGGAAAATAGCGGCCTTGATAGGACCGGTCAAACTTTCTACTGTTAATCCTGCTCCATTAGACATTTTTATCTACCTCATTTATCCATCCTCTGACCCAGTTTTCTGTTTTTTCTGGGTAATTGTTGGCGATCATGATGACCCGTTCACGCAGGCTCATCTTGGCGATATCCGGCAATCCTTCAGCCTCTTCAGGTGCTGGCAATTCCGGCACACCTTCTTCTAATTCAGGTTCTGGCGGTTGTGCCATCTGTCTGAATGCTTTCAAAAATGGACGAACAACAAAGAAGAAAATTAGCAAGACCAGAATAAGGTTGAGAATTGGACGTATATATGGTCGGCCATATACCAGCCAGTTTCGTTCTTTTGGAAAGATATCTTCTTCGGAAATAGAAAAACGCATGCAGGTTACCTCAACCTGATCCTCACGATTCGCATTATATCCCATAGCTTTTTTTACAAGTTCTTCTATTTGTTGAAGTTCTTCATTGGTACGATTTTGATACTGTACAGATTCAGTACCATCCTCAGCAGTAACAGTTTTATATATCCCATCAACCACAGATGCCACTGAGAGTCGTTGAATTTCACCAAATGGTTTTGAAACACGTTTTTCAACCTTACTGATCTCATAATTAACAATTTTATCAGACTTTTGTGTCAGGCTGGCCATATTTTTTTCCTGATTTTCTGAACCTGACTCAACTTCTGTACTCCCCGGCGCTTCCTCTCGTTCCTTTTTAGAAGATTCAGCCTTATGCTGTTCGCTGCGTATAGCGCTCATTTCAGGATCAAAGGATTCTTCTTTTAAGTCAACCTGGTTAAAATCAATATCTGCGCTTACACGAACAATGGCCTTCCCCTCACCAACAATCCGCTCAAGCATAGACTGGATTTGAGTGTGGTAACGTTGTTCTAGTTTTCGCTGATATTCAGTTTGCATCTTGGCCATGGCTTCTTCTTCGTCTGAATCCTGTTTGTATAAAATAGTACCTGATGTATCGACAACAGTGACTTGATGAGGTTCAAGACCTTCTACAGCGCTGGATACCAGATGAACTACGCCAGCAACCTTATCTTGTCGAAGCTTAGCCCGCAATTTGAGCAACACGGATGCGGATGGCGGTTTGGCATCTTCAACAAAAAGGGATTCTTCAGGCATAACAAGCATAACCCGCGCATGGTCAACTTCCTCAAACTGACAGATAGTTCTCGCCAATTCTCCCTGAAGAGCTCGCTGATAATTTAATTTTTGTACAAACTCGGTGGTGCTGAATGTTGTATTATCAAAGACTTCAAATCCAACACTGTCACCTTTAGGAAGGCCTTCGCTGGCAAGTGCAAGGCGGGTTTCATAGACTCTTTCCACCGGAACCTTGATAATTGCGCCCTCGCCTTCAAGTTTGTATGGTATTTCATTTTCTTTTAATTTTCCAATGATTTCCGCCGCATCATCGCTGGACAAATTGGTGTATAATGTCTGGTAATCAATTTGATTTGCCCAATAAAACATTAAGACAAATCCTAATAATACCAGTAAGATGACCCCAATCACCATGGCTTTACGTGCGGTACTCATGGACCGAAAAACTTCTATAAACTGTTTGATGAAGGTATTCACTTTAGATAACTGCTTTGCTTTGCATTGGTCAATAAATAAGGAATAATTCGCAATGTTGCGATTTATCCCCATTGAGTATTAACAGGTAATACCCGTCCGAAGACTCTCTCAGGAAAACATATCTAAATTAAAAAGTCATTTGCATAATTTGTTTGTAAGATTCCATGGCTTTGTTCCGAAACTGATTGAGCATTCGCAATGATATATCGGCTTTTGAAATTTCAAGCATGGTTTCATGAATGCCGACATCACCTTTCATCATTTTCTGGATGGTAATGTCCGCATCTTTTTGACGTTGATCAGTTCGATAAATGGCATCTTTAACGAACTCACGAAAATCAACATTCTTTTGATTTTGTGAAATTTTTGATTCAGGAAAAAGTGGAAACATTTGGTCGGGTTGTATCGCAATGTCATTCATAAGAACCTCTCATCTAAATAAGGTTAAATCTAAATAAGGCTAAATCTATTTGCCAATTTCAAGGGCTTTCATAGCCATTGCTTTCGCTGTTTTCATAACAGCCACATTGGCATCGTAAGAGCGTTTCGCTATAACCAGATTGGCCATTTCAAGCATTGTATTCACATTGGGCATGGAGACGAATCCTTGTTTGTCTGCATGCGGATGCCCGGGATTGTAAACTTTTCGAAAGGGGCTCATATCCTTATCAATATAATCTACGTTGACCCCATAAAAAGTATCTTGATTTTTATCCCGAACCTGACCTTCAAGAACTGACTGAAAATCTTCAACTGCTTTAGTTCTCAAATGAAGCAATTGTCTGCGGTAAGGTTCACCGGTTTCAGTGCGGGTAGTGTTTACGTTGGCAAGGTTGGTAGAAATAACATTCATTTGCAAACGATTCACAGTCAATCCTGTAGTACTGATATTCATGGAATGGAATAGATTCATTGTTTAATTCCCCCCAATTATTGTATTCAATTTTTTGAAATTTCGAATCAATGCCTCGGATGCCATCCTGTGTTTCAAATTATTTTGCGCCAGTTTGGACATTTCAATATCAATATCGATATCCCCTTTGTCTCGTGTTGACATAATGTAAGTCAACTCATCAGTTGCCCCGCCCAAATGACGTTCATGTGTTCTTGTGAGCATTGCACCGGTGCCTTCCATTGCATTTTGTAATGTGGTTTTGAAATCAATTTCACGCCCAAGATAGCCGGGGGTGTCCATGTTGGCAATGTTACTGCTGAGAAAAACCTGTTGGCGTTGTGTGATGTCCAAAGAATTGGCCAGATAAGCATAAGTTTTATCAAACAATGGTTGTATTGGCATATGGCCTCCATCTAATTTATAAATTATCGTATTATTATCATTTAATAATTGGATAATCAAATATTTTTATTCATGATTTATTCAATGCAATTTAACGTTTTCTGATAAAAAAAATATTTTGCAATAAAAAAAATTGATTGTTAAAAAATAAATAAAGATTTTAAACCTATATACAATAAATATTAATATTTCAAGAAAAAAATTTCAACAGCCAATATCAGATATCGTAATTCGCATTACGATATTCATTTAGTTTATTTCTCAATGTTCTAACGCTAATCCCCAAAATATCTGCTGCATGTGTGCGGTTACCGCCGGTTTCATCCAGTGTACGAAATATCATCTGACGCTCCATTTCTTTCAAAGTGCCGCTCATAAGTTGATGGGGCAACATTTTTTCAGTTTGAACCTTATGCGGCTCTCCAATAAAAAGGTTTTGCGGCTGAATAATATTGCCATCACTTAATAAAATAGCACGTTCAATGACATTTTCCAGCTCCCGAACATTTCCTGCCCAGGTCATATTTTTTAAAACATCAAGTGCCTCTTCTGAAATCCCTTTGACATTTCGGTCATCAATGGCGTTGTATTTTTCAATAAAAAAATTGGCAAGTATTGGAATATCAGCCTTTCGATCTCTCAAGGGAATAATCTTTAATGGAATCACATTGAGTCGATAAAATAAATCTGCACGAAATTTTTTTTCTTTGATACATGTTTCAATATCTCGATTTGTGGTTGCCACCACCCGAACATCAATTGGAATTGGCAGATGCCCTCCCACCCTGTCAATTTCTGACTCTTGTAAGACGCGTAATAATTTTGCTTGAAGGTTCAAATTCATTTCACTAATTTCATCCAACAAGATTGTGCTTTCATTGGCCAGTTCGAATTTACCCAATTTTCGTGAAATTGCGCCGGTAAAGGCCCCTTTTTCATGTCCAAACAATTCACTTTCAAGCAGTCCATCTGGTAATGCGGCACAATTGACAGCAATCATTGATTTTTGATTTCGGGGGCTGTTATTGTGTAAATAGCGGGCAAACAATTCTTTACCAGTGCCACTTTCTCCTTGAAGTAATACAGGTGCTTTGCTATTGGCAATTTTTCTGGCAAGTGCCAGTAAACGTTTCATATGACTGTTTTCTGTCACAATCACATGCTTTGATTGTGCCTTTTTAGGCTGAATCTGTTCAGGCATTTTTGTTGTAGCCAAAGCACGCGCCACAACTTTTTTAACAATTTCCTCGGACAGCGGTTTCAGTACAATATCAAAAGCACCAGATTTCATGGTGTTTACCGCACTCTCTGGTGTACAGGGCCCCGAAAAAATAAGTACAGGCATATCAGGATGCCGCTGGCGGGCAGCCAGTAATACTTGTTCCCCATCAATTTGTGTTGAATTATGTTCTGTAATTACAAGTTGATATTCATTTTGTTGAATATTTTCAATTGCTTTTGCTTCATCATTGGCAATCTCAATATCAAAGCCTTGAGAATCCAGGGTCTGAACGATAAACAGCCGATCTTTGTATTGGGTTTCTATCAATAATATTCGGCATTTACTCATAAGCTTTTCATGATGCCTGTTGTTTTATCTGGGTAAAGTTTTCTATTTTTCGGTTGACTTCGATTTCTTTCATCATCGCTTCAGCCATCTTGCTCCAGAATTGGTCTTCAGCATTTTTGATACGTGTCAGAATTTTTTCCGCTTTATCCCTGACTTGTAAATGACTGTAACATTCTGCCAGGCGAAACTGGATGGGAAGGCTATTTTGATCTTTTGGAACCGACCGAAGCGCTTCTTCAAATGCAACTGCTGCGGCTTTTTTATTTCCTGTTTGAAAATGAACTTCACCCAATTCATAATAAACATCAAAAATTTGTTCGAGTGGAACATCTTTATATTGAGAAAACAAATCTATATTATTTTTCAACGTTTGAATGGCACGATCAAATCGCTGTGTTTTTCGATAGGATTGCCCGAGTCTCAAATAATCTTTGAGCCGATCAGGATATTTATTGTTATATTGAATGGCTTTTTCAAAATGAACGATTGCATTTGTATAATTTTTTTGATTATAGGCAATATTTCCGAGACGAGAATAAACAAGATTCATGCGGGGATCCTGGGAATATTTATCAATGAATTGATGAAAATATTTCACTGCATCATCAATTTCTTTTAATTGATAAGAGGCTTCTCCCATTCCAAAAAATAAATCTGCGGGTTGTTCTTTTTTTATAAACCGCTCTGATGCGCGTACATAAACATGTTGTGCGTGATTGTATAAATCCAGTGCGAGAAATGAATTGCCCAGTTCGAGCATATACTGTCCTGAAAAATCTTTGACTGAGAGATATCTGAGATACTGGTTGTGATTATTTACAATTTGATTGAATTGTTTCTGATCGTGATATCTGTGTGTCAGCAATTCCAGTGATGTCCGAAGCGCCACTTGGGCATCGGATTTTAACTTCGTTGATGGATAATTCTTGAGCAATCGAATAATCTTTTTGATAGACTCTTCATAGTCACCATCTTTTTCTTTTTGTATGGCAACTTTAAGCAAGGCCAATTGCGCGAGGGGATTTTTTTGATGATTTTGAATGATATCATCATAAACTTCAGCAGGCAATCGGTTGAATTTCACTTTATGAATAATTCGATTTGCATAACGTTCTTTGGCTGTGACTTTCGCATGTTCAACCAGGCGGATGGCGCTGATCAGTGCACCATCAGTATCAGGATAGCCGGTGTAAACTTGATTATAAATATGAACCGCCTTGTCAATCAGGCCGTCTTCCCAATATAAATCAGCAATACGTGTTAAAATCAGATGATTTGATTCCATATCTGGAAAATAGTTAACTGCTCGGGTAAGCGTATCTCGTGCTTTTCTAAATTGACCCATTTCGTAATAATTGTATCCCACATATAAAAGAATATCTGGATATTCGTAAATGATATCCGGATCTTTTTCGCGAATGGTATTAAGGACTTTCATAGATGCTGAAAAAGCTTTTTGTTGAAAAAGCGCTTTGGCCATTTCCACTCTGGCTTTAACAGCCTGTAAGCTTGCGGGATGACCTTGAATAAGTCGGTCAAAAATCTGGATGCTTTGCTCAGTTTTGTTGATCAGTCCATATGAAATCCCATAGCTGAGTAAAACATCCGGACGAATATTAATTTTGCTTCTATCAGCCAGCTTATAATAAAGGAGGGCATCATAATATTTTCCCAATTGAAAATAAATATTGCCAATTTCCAATTGGATATGTGGAATATAGTATGAACCCGGATTGGCCTCAATGGCATCTCGATAATTCAGAACGATTTTTTCAAAATCAACTGGCAACGTTTGCCTGAGATAATGGTCCATACTTAATGCGCGGATAAAATGGGCTCTTTCTACGTGAGGGCTATCAGGAAACTCTTTTATAATACGCTTGGCAATGCTGTTAACTTCATCCCATTTACGTATCCGAAATCTTGAGATAATACCTTGAAGCAGTTGTGTATCTTCTGTATCTTTCAGGGCCTCTTTGTCAGGATTCAATAGTTTATAGACAAACCCTTTTTTTTTGGCAATAAGTTCCCTGACTTTTTGACGCCAGGGTTTCATTTTATCCATCAGGGTAACGTGTTTGGCTGGTTTTTTCTCGGTTTTTTCATCCGCAAACAATGGCTGATTGGCCATCACAATCATAATTATTAGCACTATTGTCAGGAATTGTCGTTTCATTGTATTTGCCCTTGAACGTCTTATCCATTATAATCTATGGACATTATTCACATAATTTGTAATTATTTTTGAATATTTTTAGAAATCTTTATGTTGCATTTGCGTTAAAATGTCAATATAATCTTTTAAAAAGAAACTGGCAACCAAAAAATTTAATTTGTAATGAATAACCCATAAATTGTTTAAATTGTTGTATCATGAAAATTCAACAAATTGATTGTCATAAATGCAGGCATTACTATGTAACCTGGAATCCTGAATTTCCGAATGGCTGTCGGGCAATGGGGTTTCAGGGCCGCTATATGCCATCTATTTCTGTACGTCGTATTTCTGGAATGGCATGTTTGATGTATGATGAAAAGAAAAAAAATAATTTTGTGCGAGTAAAAGCCTGATATTTATATTTTCAACTTCGACATTATCGTTTCAATTTGGCCTTTAATAATGCCAATTCATTTAATGCTTTCCATTTTGCAATTCATAGGCATGAAGGCTTGTTTTAAAAATGTGGTTATCGGGATCAAAAATAATATAATATTTTATCCCCATCTGTTCATATCGTTGGTACTTTGAACCTCGCTCATTACCCA
>Ga0272440_1000702_pt1 | contig 28222 bp, 17 predicted proteins | sample SSMMMBAug17_FD_192440 | JGI IMG/M metagenome (GOLD analysis project Ga0272440, IMG submission 192440) | Marine sediment archaeal communities from Little Sippewissett salt marsh, Falmouth, MA, United States - SSM-MMB-Aug17 | ecosystem: Environmental > Aquatic > Marine > Wetlands > Sediment ... | reverse complement strand
CCTGGGTTCTATTATAAAATTTCATTATCGTAACCTCGGTTATTGTAATGGCGGTTACGATAATGATTTTTACGTTATTTGTCAATTCATAAAAAATGTTTGAATTTATTACGCCTCAAAATCCGAGATAATCAGGAAAAATTCTTCCCAAGCTCCCCCAATTCATACCCGAAGTTCCTTCGACGTCTTAGACAAAACATCTGAAGCCTTTTGTATTTGAATTACGCCATCCTGACTCTCTTTTATTGCCAGGCTGATCATTTGACATCAATGTCCATTGATAGGGGATGTTAAAATTAGCAGATAATAAGTCATAAGTAACATGAATATACTGATAAGATCCTGTTCCCATTTCTGGATAGTTGTAATATTTCATGAGTTGAGCCATCGCTGTGGCAACACAGCCAGTGGGTGTTTCATCAGGCGTGAACAGATTATAACGCGGAGATTGCCCTCATTGTGTCGATATTAATGGTGGCATGGCGGGTGAACTCAATGCAGAACCTTCAATATTGAAAGAATCGTTCTCAATAGACTGCCATTCATCATTACTTTCTTTTTTTTCTTGCTAATCAATGGTCTAAAATACATCCTTGCATTTTTGAAAGAACTATTATAAAATATTTGTTTTATCCATATTTATTGTTATGGAATACTCTGAAAATAAGTTCCCCATCTTAAAAAATATTCAAGATAATGGGGAACTTATTTTTCAGGTATTCCTATGCATTCACAAGGAGGGAATATCATTGATTGATAAAACAAATTTGTTTTATTACATAGGCAAATATTTTATATGCTTTAATGTTTTATTATTTTTTATATTGTTCCAAACGCAATGTGTGCCACCATTAAATGATGACATCGTAAACAGGACAAAAACACTTCAACAATCCTCAAAAAAAGGCCTCAATTATCAATCTATGATCAAAACATTCAATGTACGATTACGCAATCGTTTTCAGGCAGATCAGGATGCGAATGAGAAATCTAATCTTCCTGATATTTATATGACTTCAGCAAGTATCCATCATCATGAACTGTCACCATTAAATCAAATGATCATAAATGACTTAAAGCAATCTCTGGAAAAAGATGGCTTTATCGTTCAAACGCCCACAGTGATATCCAATACTAAGAATATCACGCCATCAGAGTGCGAAACACGTCTGGCAGCTTTGGATCAGAAAATTAAAATTATTCTTTCATCAAAAGCATGTGATTTGGAAGCGGTCTGTATGCTAATTATGCTGGATATTTCATACCAGGGAAAAACAACTTCAGAAACCTGTCATCTGGTATTGACGCCTGATCTTGTTCAAAAAAAAAACGAATTGTATCAAATTCCTATCCAGTTAGGCCATCTGAAAAAACCTTTCAAAAATATTGATCAATCGTACACATATATTGCAAAAACTTTACAGTGCATGTTTCATGCATTACTACAAACACAAGAATCATATCGATTACTGTTTGCAAAAACAGATAATACCCCAAAAGCTTTTGTTGACAAATTGATAAAGCAATGGCGCAATATGACCCGAAATGATCATATTGCCAAAACAATTATTCCCATTGACTGTTATGGCGATCAATTTGTTATTCGTGATGCAAAAATTTCAGCATCCATCCCTGATGACATTTTGATGCTAATTGCAATGGATTCCATTGAAATCCATCCAGGTAAGTATCGTATTCGCGTCCAGGCATTATCCTTAAAAAAACAACTAATCGTTTCATTACAAAATATTCCATCAGTGCCCTTTGGAAAATGCGTGCCAGGATGCCGGTTTCATTTATATACCTATACCCGCTCCAAAGGAAAATCTTTGATAGGTGAGGGGTCAGGTGAATGTAACACCGATATGCCAAAACATTTGTGGTCATATTCAGCAAAAACGCTGGCGGAAAATTCGGCCAGGCAAGCTTTATTTAATAAAGTAAAACATCATATGCGAAAACACTATATTGCCAATGACCTGCCCTATTATGAAAACATTCTTGATAAGAAAACAGATACAATTATGAATAATGCACTTATAGAGTGGGAAAACTTTGATGACAAGGCCTGCCATGCTGAAGCCAGATATATTATATATGATAGTTTTTTACCATTTGCGCTTTCACAAGAGCCACAAGCCATTACCAAACAAATGGCATCATTGAGCATTCCGAATCATGCATCTGATCAAAAAGATCTGACACCCACAACAGAACCCCAATCAATTACAAGCCAAATGACTCCACTAAACATTCCGAATCGTGCATCTGATCAAAAAGATCTGACGCCAACAACAGAACCCCAATCAATTACAAGCCAAAGCATTTTACTTGTTCAATCTTTTAATCAAACTGTCAGGGATAAGCTTTTAAAAGACAAGATTTCGCAACCTGTTATTCAACTAATTGAAACTGTTGGTACTGTAAAGTGTACAGCATGCATCCCTGATAATCAGTTGGATTCAAAACAGATGCGATGTATTTATGATTATGATCTGACATTTGTTTCTAAAAATAAAAAGATTTGTGTATGCAAGGGCACAATCAATGGTGTTGGCAACAGTGTCGAATCAGCTCACAAAGATTGTATTTCAGCATTGATTGACTTGTTCTATCCTTTTCCCCTTGATATTGCGTTGGCATTGAATAATAAATTATCTCAGGAAGACTTAAAACAAATGTTAGTCAACCTTGATACAAAATATTTTCAACTACTGGAAAAGATTGATACCATTCTTGAATTTATTCGTGAAAGTGAAACAATTGAATAAGAAATATATTTTGTTATTCATGTCAAAAACTTGACAAAACGACATTTTTAGTGTTACATAACACTACTTTTTTGGACAGATTTATTGGTTAGCATTATAAAAAAAAGTTCTCAAACCCTTTCAATGGGATAAGATTGTTCATTACTGACGATATCCCATTTATCCAGAGGCACTCACTATGAATGTATTAGATTATGTTATTGCTGGTGTGATCGGATTTTGTCTTGTCCGTGGTCTATTTCGCGGATTGGTAAAAGAAATATCATCCATTGTCGGTGTATTTGCCGGCTATTATTGTGCATGCAATTACTATGTACCTGTTTCTGAAATCGTGCAAGGATGGCAAATTATTAATAACCCCAATTATGTCAATATTTTTGTTTTTTTCTGTCTGTTTTGCTTGATTTTTATACTCATTGGATTGGTGGGAATAATCATTCGATATTTACTCAGGGAATTATTTATCAGTTGGGTAGATACAACATTAGGCGGTGGCTTTGGCATGGCCAAAGGTATACTGATAACATCAGTGTTATTGATTCCCCTTACCGCTTTTTTGCCTGATGATGATAAATTGATGAAAAACTCGGTGCTTGCCCCTCATGTGACTGTTATATCGAAAGAGATGGTTCGCATGGTCCCGGACCATTTAAAAGAAAAGTTTAACCAGAAAGTTGATGAACTCAAATCATTTTGGAGTCCGCCCAATTGAAAGATTTACCCTTATATGCATTAAAAGGTCTTGTAGAAAGGCTTCGGTCTAATAATGGTTGCCCTTGGGATCAAAAGCAAACCCCAACAGATACAAAAAATTATCTTATTGAAGAAATGTACGAATTGTTTGAGGCCATTGATAAAAACGATCCCGACCATATTTGCGAAGAACTGGGTGATGTATTAATGTTGCTCATGTCACTCGCGCGCATGTATGAAGAACAGGGTGCGTTTGGTATTGACCAGGTGGCATCGTATTGTCGTGAAAAAATGATCCGGCGGCATCCACACGTATTTGGTGATGCCAGAGCAAAAGATGCCGAAGCTGTTCTGAATCAATGGCATCAGATGAAAAACAAAGAAAATAAAGCACAAAATAAGTCTTTCCTTGATTCTGTCCCCTCAAAAATGCCAGCCTTACATCGTGCATTCCAATTGGCAGAAAGAGCTGCTCGCGTTGGTTTTGATTGGCTTGACCGAAAACAGGTCGAGAAAAAAATGGATGAAGAATATCTTGAATTAAAAGAAGCGCTTCAGGCAGACAGGCATGAGGACATTCAATCTGAAATGGGCGACCTGATGTTTTCAATTATTAATATTGCACGTTGGTGTAAGATCCATCCTGAAACTGCTCTAAATGATTGTAATGAAAAATTTATCCAGCGCTTCACGTATATTGAAAATCAATTGAAATCGAAAGGGAAATGCCTTGAAGCGGCATCCTTAGAAGAAATGGACGCACTCTGGAATGCTGCAAAAATTTCATGAGCATGTCTACCTTGATATCATCGCGCGCATCATATCGCCAGTATTTTCCGCATGATCAGCAATTGAGCCAATATCTTCAACCAGTCGAAACAGAAAAAATACGTTTGTTGGATCGTTATCAAGGGTGAAAATAGTGCGTTTCAATTTTTTTTCAATAATATCGGCATCATGTTCAAATTGTCGAAGTTTGTGAATAATATCTTTGACCCCATCGCGATGTTCTTCAGAAAAAGTCTGAAAATATAATATTGCCTTATCCATCATTTCAGGAAGCAGCTCAATTGGATTTAATGTAATATCAACCAGTTCTTTTATGAGTTGCGTGATTTCATGGTGAATATTAACGTCTGGTTTAAAAGAAATCCAGTCCAGAACATCTTCAAGCTTATCCAACACCTTATCCTGCTCCTTGATGTATCTAAAAATTTGGAATTTATCAACAGGCAAAAAGGTTCCTTTGGGTAAGTGGCCACGAACTCTTCGTTTAATTGCATCTGCATCATTTTCCAGTTTTGATACATTATCTCGAAACGATTCAAAACTATTACATTTTTTTGAAAATTTGCATTCAATTGCCTGCTGAAAGACTAATGCACATTCACTCAATTTTTCAGCATGTTCTTTTAAACCATCGAATGGAGATGTTAAAAACATATTAATAAATGGGATTCTCATAATTACTCCTTTATATTTCGATAACTCTATAAAATATATAATTAACAGCAAATATCCAGATTACAAAAACAGATTAAAGAGGTAGAAAAATATCATACAGGTCAAAGCGGCAGCAGGCACAGTAATCACCCAGTAGACAATAACCTTACCAATGATGCCAAAATTGACAGCCTCAAGTCCCCTTGCAAGACCAACACCAATAACACCACCAACAGCAGCATGGGTCGTTGATACTGGTAGTCCCAGTTTTGAAGCAATCAACACAGTGCTGGCGGCAGCAAAATCAACCGAAAAACCGCGGGTATTGGTTAATGTTGTAATTTTGTGCCCAACAGTATCCATTACTCTGTAGCCCCACATGGAGATACCTGCTGCAATGCCTACGCCACCAAATAGTAGTAAAAATATGGGTACCGGAATTTTTGACCCCGGTGCGCCAGTTTTTACTAAAAAATATATTAATGCTAAAGGACCTATCGCATTGGCAACATCATTGGCGCCTTGTGCAAGAGACATATAACATGAGGTGCCAATCTGAATTTTTCTAAATATCATTTCAACTGCGTTGAATGATTTTGAATCAGTATAAAGGCCAATTAATTTTGTGGCGCCCAATCCAAGAATGAATGACAGTATCAATGCAATTAAACATGCAATCGGCATCCCTATATTTAAAGATTGTCCAAAAGGTGTCTTAAACAAGAATGAAAGCACCACAATAAAGATGATCAATCCACTCAAATAAGGACATACCATGATTGCCATGTCATATGCATTTTTCTTCTTTAATATAAACCGAACAATAATAGAAAACATGAGATAACTGAGAACAAGGCTAAAAATGGGAGATATGATCCAGCTCATGACTACCGCAAACAATTTATTGAAATGAATCACTGAAAAACCGCCAGCCATAATGCCAAAACCAATCATCGATCCGACAATCGAATGTGTGGTTGATACCGGGAGCGATTTCCAGGTTGCGAAAGTCACCCATAATGCAGAAGACAATAGCGCTGCCAGGGCACCAACCATTGCGATATGAGGATCTGAGAGGATTTCAGTGGAAACAATGCCTTTTCTGATTGTATTGGTTACATGAGATCCCAGGAATAACGCACCAACAATATTGAGAATGCCTGCAATAAAAACCGCCTGCCTGATAGTAATTGCTTTCGCACCAACTGCGGAGGCCATCGAATTTGCTACATCGTTTGCCCCAATATTCCAGGCCATATAGAAACCTATGATGTAGGCCAATATCAGAACAATATATTCTATTCCCATAACTACCCTTATATTTTATTAGCGTTTTTCTCTTTTTATAATCAATTGATGAAAGATGGAGAATTAGCATAATTCATGCTTTATGTCAAATTTAAGTTAGATTCTGGTTAGATTCTGGTTAGGCAGTCTGTTATGGTATAGAAATTGTATAAAGAGACGCAGAATAAATACGTCTCTTTATCGTGTCAATACTGAAAAGCTATCTTATTTTCCTCGGTTTTCAGGCCGCAAGGATCGTACCGCAGTACCTGCCTGCCACATCTCAGAATTTTTAATTTCATCAAGTTCTTTTTGCAGATTTTTTCGATAGTCTGGGTTGCTGTTTGCTTTTAGAACAATTTCTGTTTCCTTTCCAGAAATAACACTTTGATACAAATCCTCAAAAACGGGTTCAACAGCCTTTTGAAATTTGGGAGCCCAATCCAGTGCCCCACGCTGTGCAGTTGTGCTGCAATTGCCATACATCCAGTCCATCCCATTTTCAGCAACCAGACGAATAAGGCTTTGTGTCAATTCTTCAACTGTTTCATTAAAGGACTCACTGGGCGAATGTCCATTTTTACGAAGCAAGTTATATTGCGCAGTCATCACACCTGCAAGACATCCCATCAATACGCCGCGCTCACCTGTCAGATCGCTGTAAACTTCCTTTTCAAAAGTGGTTGGAAAAAGGTAGCCCGATCCAACAGCAATCCCCAGGGCTTTTGTTCGTTCGGTTGCTTTTCCAGTGTAATCCTGGAATATCGCATAACTGGAATTGATACCACTTCCAGCGAGGAAGTTGGTTCTGACTGTTTTTCCTGATCCTTTGGGCGCAACAAGGATAACATCCACATTCTCTGGCGGAATAATATTTGTCTGATCCTTATAAACAATCCCAAAACCATGAGAAAAATAAAGCGCATCACCTTCATTCAGGCAGGCTTTCACCTGTGGCCAGCAGGCGACCTGTCCGGCATCTGACAAAAGATACTGAATAATTGTAGCGCGCTTTGCAGCCTCTTCAATAGAAAACAATGTTTGTCCAGGCACAAAGCCATCAGCCACTGCTTTGTCCCAGGATTCGCCGCCTTCACGTTGACCAATGATAACATTGACACCATTATCTTTCATATTCAGTGCCTGTCCAGGGCCCTGAACGCCATAGCCCAGTACTGCAATAACTTCGTCTTTTAGTGTTTCCCGCGCCATGTCCAATGTAAATTCTTCTGATGTGACAACGTCTTCGATGGTTGAACCAAAAGTTATTTTTGCCATTTGTTTACTCCTTGTTAATTTTTATGATGATTCCCGACCCAGAGCAATGGTTCCGGTTCGGGCAATTTCTTTTATGCCAAAGGGACGAAGAAGATTCAACAATGCATTGATCTTTTCTTCATTGCCAGTGACTTCAATGGTATAATGCTCAGGGCCGACATCAACTGTCTTGCACCTGAAAATATCTACAATGCGTAAAATCTCAGCCCGATAGGTGGCTTTTGCAGTCACTTTTATCAATAACATTTCGCGATAGATTGTTGGCTTATCGATAAAATCAATCACTTTTATTACATTGATTATTTTGTTGAGCTGCTTTTTCACCTGTTCCAGTATCATTTCATCACCAATTGTGACAATGGTGATCCGCGAGACGCCCTTATCTTTGGTTTCTGCAACGCACAGGCTTTCAATATTAAACCCGCGTCCACTAAATAAACCAGATATTCGCGATAAAACACCGGGCTTGTTATCCACCAGTAACGATAAAATACGTTTTTGTGTGCTCATATGGCCTCCATTAAAAATTATTCGTTCCTAAACAAGGAGCATCTCTGTAATAGGTGCCCCTGCCGGCACCATTGGATATACGCATTCTTCCTGTTCAACATGAAAATCCATAACAACCGGTCCTTTTGTCTTGATGGCCTTATGAAGCACGTCTTCAACTTCATCCGGATGGTTTGCAGAAAATCCGGTGGCACCAAAAGCTTCTGCCAGTTTGACAAAATTTGGAGAACTCTCCATATGAGTCCAGACATATTTTTTCTTGTAAAAAAGTTCCTGCCATTGTCGCACCATTCCCAAATACTGATTATTTAAAATCAAAACTTTTACAGGTAAATTGAATTGAACCGCTGTTGCCAGTTCCTGAATATTCATTTGAATGCTGCCATCACCTGCAATATCAACCACCAGATCATTGGGACAGGCGACCTGTGCACCGATTGCTGCTGGTAATCCAAACCCCATGCACCCGAGCCCACCTGATGTAATAAACCGATTGGGACGATTAAAATGGTAAAACTGAGCCGCCCACATCTGGTTTTGACCCACTTCAGTGGTAATGATCGCATCCCCGCCGGTAATTTCATGGAGTTTGTCAATAACGTACTGGGGTTTGATGATGTCTTTCTGATCATAAGCAAGTCTTTGGGCCTTGCGCCATTCATCAACTTTTTCAAGCCAGGGGGCACGTTTTTTTTCAATATTTTTGAAATCTTCCTGTTGAATGATTTCATTTAGTTTCGTCAGGGTTCTTTTGCAATCCCCAACAACCGGCACCTGAACATTAATATTTTTACGAATGGACGTTGGATCAATATCAATATGAACAATATTGGCCTGTGCGGCAAAAGCATCTGTTTTACCAGTCACCCTGTCATCAAATCGAACGCCTACTGCAATCATTAGATCGCATGAAGCGGATGACATATTGGCCCTATATGTGCCATGCATGCCAATCATTCCCAACCACAATGGATCATTGCCAGGAAATGCGCCCAGGCCCATCAGTGATGTGGTGACTGGAATCTGTAATGTTCTTGCCAATTGTGTCAGTTCATTGGATGCACCAGATAGAATGATTCCGCCACCAGCAAAAATCATGGGCTTTTCTGATTTTTTTAATAGTGAAACAATACGTTTTAATTGTTTGATATTGGGGTTATAGGTGGGCTTGTAAGATTTTATACTGATTGGGGCTGGTGCTTTATATGAGATTTTTGTATTGATGATATCTTTCGGCAAATCGACAAGCACCGGCCCGGGTCTTCCGGATCTGGCAATATAAAAGGCTTCTTTCACAGTTTGCGCAATGTCTTCAGTTTTCTGCACCAGATAATTATGTTTGGTGCAGGGTCGTGTAATGCCAACAATGTCTACTTCCTGAAAAGCATCATTGCCTATCAATGGCCTGGGAACCTGTCCAGTGAGAACAACCAGTGGAATGGAATCGCAATATGCTGATGCAATACCAGTAACTGTATTGGTTGCACCTGGACCTGATGTTACCAGACTGACTCCCACTGTACTTTTTGCCCTGGCAAAGGCATCCGCTGCATGCACGGCTGCTTGTTCATGACGCACCAGAATATGGTTAATATCTGTTTGTGCAAGGGCATCATAAATATCAAGCACAGCACCGCCTGGATAGCCAAAAATGGTATCCACGCCTTCATCTTGCAATGTTTTCATTAATACTTGACCGCCTGTGAGTTTGATAGCACACCTCCTTATGTTAATATGGCCCCTGTATTGGCTGAAGACACCTGTCTGGCATAACGTGCCATATAGCCTGTCTTTATTTTAGGTTCAGCAGGTTGCCAGTTTTGTTTTCGTCGGGCGAGTTCATCATCTGAGACTTTTAATGTAATGCATTTTTTCGGAATATCAATTGAAATAATATCACCTTCTTTAATCAGACCAATCATCCCGCCTGCCATGGCTTCAGGTGATACATGGCCAATTGCCGCTCCACGCGTACCGCCGGAAAAGCGACCATCAGTAATCAAGGCAACATCAGCATCCAGCCCCATGCCTGCAATGGCTGAGGTAGGTGTCAACATTTCTCTCATGCCGGGCCCGCCTTTTGGACCTTCATTGCGCACAACAACAACGTCCCCTTTTTGAATGTTTCCATTCATGATTGCTTCAGTCACATCTTCCTCAGATTCAAATACCCGTGCCGGCCCTTCATGTGTGCGCATTTTTTCACAAACAGCAGACTGCTTGACAACGCATCCATCTGGTGCCAGGTTGCCAGAGAGCATCACCAGTCCACCTTCTGCATGATGTGGATTTTCTACAGAGCGAATAACATCAGTATCCAAAATGAGTGCATTCTCAACATTTTCTTTGACATTTTTTCCAGTCGCAGTCAGACAATCCTCATGAATTCTTCCGGTTTTTCGAAGTTCGTTTAATACTGACTGAATTCCGCCGGCCCGATCCAAATCTTCAACGTGATTTTTTCCGCCTGGGCTTAATGCACATAAATGCGGAACATGACTACTGATCGTATTGATCATATCCATATCAATTTTAATACCTGATTCATGAGCGATGGCTGGTAAATGAAGGACAGTATTTGTAGAGCATCCCAGGGCCATATCCACAGAAAGCGCATTTTCAAAGGCTTGTTGGGTCATTATTTGCTTGGGGCAAATATTTTTCTCTAATAGATGCATAATCTGACGTCCAGTTTCCTTTGCCAATCGTATTCGTTTGGCCATTACAGCAGGAATTGTTCCATTACCAGGCAGAGCCATGCCAATGGCTTCAGTCAGGCAATTCATTGAATTGGCAGTAAACATTCCAGCACAAGATCCACATGTGGGGCAGGCCGCATCCTCAATGGACGCAAGTTCTTTTTCATCCATCCTATTTGAACGTACTGCACCTACAGCCTCAAAAACAGAAATCAAGTCAATCTTTTTTCCATTCACATCCTTTCCCGCAAGCATGGGACCGCCACTGATAAATATTGATGGCAGGTTTAAACGTGCGGCAGCCATGAGCATACCCGGAACAATTTTATCGCAGTTGGGCACAAAAATGATTGCATCAAACGCATGGGCTGTGGCCATTATTTCGACACTATCGGCAATCAATTCTCTACTGGCCAGAGAATATTTCATTCCTTCATGATTCATGGCAATACCATCGCAAACACCGATTCCACCAAACTCAATTGGCGTTCCACCAGCCATATAGACACCCGCCTTGACAGCCTCAACAATCGTATTTAAATGGACATGTCCTGGAACGATCGCATTTGATGCATTTGCAATACCAATGAGCGGTCGTTGAATTTCATAATCTGTATACCCCATTGCTTTAAATAAAGCGCGATGGGGGGCTCTTTCCAATCCCTTTTTCGCATGGTCACTTTTCATGAAGTCTCCTTATTTCTTTGATAATGATCAAAGATCAATCTATTGGACTTTCCAAACGGGTCAGTCCTGTTTCATTTTTGAAAGCGATATAATATAAACAAAAAAACCGCTATCAGCCAGGCTGATAGCGGTTTAGATTTCAACAATATTTTCAACCTTTTATCAGCCTGCACCAGTATGGCTACGTAAGACGAGTACGACTCTTAGGACGATTTGCTGAATAAAAAGTTGACGCATAGTAATTTTCCTTATGTAAAAATAAAAAATATTTAACAAGCGAATTTTAACTTGTCAATAAAAAAATTTTGGTATGCTTAGGAATACTCGAAAAATAAGTTCCCCATTTATCTTGAACGTATAATAGTTGGGCACGTAGAGACGTAGCATGCTACGTCTCTACAGAACAAAAACCCCGATGAACATATTTTAAAAAGGGGAACTTATTTTCACAAAATGCCTTACTTTTGTGCTGTGATGTCGGTCATTCTTGTTCATTATTTTGAACGTATTTTTCGATTTGGATTCTTTTTATGATACTGAAACAACGCCTGATTCAAATTATTAACATCAAAAGGTTTCATTAAATATCCCTGAATATTGTATTGCAGGCATTCCTTAATCACTGAATCTTTTTTCTGAACAGTCGCCATCACGATGGTCGTTGTTGTATCTTTTGAATCTTGTCGAATCTCTTTTAATAGTTTTATACCCGACATTTCAGGAAATATAATATCAAGGACAACCATGTCAGGAGACCATGTTTGATAAATCTGTAACCCCTCTTGAATATTTGTAGCTGTTTTTATGTCATATGCTTTGGCAGATAAAACCTTCTGATAAAGTTGAATGATTTTGGGATCATCATCAACAAGCAATAGTTTTAATTTTTGACTTGGCTTTGAAACATCTTTAGTCCGGGTGGCTGAAGGCGAAGGTTTCTTGCTATCCTTTTTCTCCTCTTTCTGTGACTGTGCAATCCAATGCATGATATAATTGTCTATTATCGACCGATTCAAACGCGCAACATCAAGCGGTTTGAGAATATAGCCCTGGATGCCATGCTGAATACATGTTTTAACAGTCTCTTGATTGCCTTGCGATGTTGCCATGATAACTGCCGGATGTCGATCTTTTCTCACCTCTCGGATTTCTTTTAATACTTCAAGCCCTGGCATTGTCGGCAACAAGATGTCCAGTAAAATAATATCAGGCCGCCATTGGTCGTAAGTAATCAATGCTTCTGTGCCATCCTTAACAATCTTTGTATCAAAAGCAATGCCAGACAAAAACTTTTCATACAATTTAATTGTTTTTTCATCATCTTCAGCAATCAACAGTTTTAGCCTATCTGAAGCCTCCCTTTTGGCGCCAACAATTTTATTGATTAATTCGTTTAGATGAAAACATGATAAAAAGCGACGTTGAAATTTCTCAGCCTTGAGTTGTTTGTGAAGATACAATTGAATATCATAACTTTCAGGCAATTTTTCAATTTTTTTTTCAGTTGCAAATACCACCACCAGTTTTGTCATCTCATCATTTTGGATATTTCGGACAGTTCCTGCCAACTGACTGATATATCGGGATTGTACTTCATAATTGATGACCAACGCATCAGGTCGTTTATTTGTATATAGTTTATCAAATTGAATATTATTCTGGGAAAATTGCATCCGAAAAACAGATGGCGATAGTATTCGTTTAAAATAATGTATAGATTCATATTTATCTATTGAAATGATTATATCGATTTTTTCTTTCATGATACACCTCCAAAATTATTCTGTTTGGGTTTGAACAAGTTTATTCAAGGATGTTTCCAAATCAGCCATCCGATCATTAATTTCTTGCCGGTCATCTGCTAAAGCGGCGGTTTCTATGGATGCGCCAATTTGTCCAATATCATCCTGGCCATAGGCACCTGATGAGCCTTTCAAGCTATGTCCCACGCGTCGGACTGTTTCAATATCATTCATTTCCATTGCTTTTTTTATCTGGCCAAGATCTTTTTGCGTGGATTCAATAAAAAATGGGAGTAATTCTTCCATACTGCTCTGGACATCAATGTCTGAAAAGTCAGGCATATCAAAATCCGTGTCAGCATCTAAAATATCGTTTTCATCCATATCAGAAAGATATGTGTCTGGATCCGCATCCAACATATTGTTTTCATTAGTTATTAAATTATCTTCATTGTCAAAAGCACTTTCACTTTGATTTACAGGTAATGAATATTCTCGAATCGTTTCAATTAATTTTTGGTATTTTACCGGCTTGGTCAGACAGGCTGTCCCGCCAACCTCAAAACATTGCTTTTGATGTTCATCCAGGGCATGCGCTGTAAGAAATATGATGGGAGTCGATATTTCATTGTTCTGTTCTGCTTCAATTTGACGAATCTGTTGCGTTGCTTTGAGCCCATTCAAAACAGGCATTTCCATATCCATTATAATCATATCATATGGTTTGGATTCAAATTTTTCAACAGCTTCCTGTCCATTCAGAGCAAAATCAAGTATTACAGGATCATTTTTCAAAAACATTTCAATTACTTTTCGATTTGAAAGATGGTCATCTGCAACGAGAATATGAAGCGGTTCCAGAGGGTTCAAAATCGTTTTCGTATTTGGAAAAATTTTCGGTTTTTCAACACGCTTATCTCGAGTAGAAATATCTAAAGCCCGATCTAAGTCTGCAATCATGATTGGCTTATTCAAAAAGGCATCATAACCACTTTGTTTGGATTTTTTCTTTTTGACGATTTCATTATTTGAAGAAAATAAAATGATAAATAATGGCTTTGCGGACAATCGTTGAAATATTTTTTCTTTTAATGCAAAGGGATCATCATCAGGCAAGCGTTGATTAATAAAAACGATATCTGGCTCAAAGGGTTCATGACTGGTATTAAAATGTTCCAGAGCATTTTGTGCCCGATCGAAACAGTTTACATGCATATGCCAGTATTTTAAACGTGCTTCCAATGCCTTTGCACTTCGCATATTGTTTTCGATAATCATCGCAGTTTTGCCAACAAATTTTTGAAGCATCCGCGTTGGGGGGTCATCTCTATTAACAGATTCAAAATACAATGAAAAATAAAAAGCCGTGCCCCGATTTGGTTCACTATCAAACCACAGTTTGCCTTTCATCAGCGCGACCAGTTTTTTGCTAATTGCCAGCCCCAATCCTGTACCGCCATAATGTCTTGTTGTGGATGTATCTGCCTGAGAAAAACTTTCAAAAATTGTGGAATGATACGATTGATCAATTCCAATCCCGGTATCTTCAACTGAAAAGATATACGAATCCATTTGTTTGTGGTCTGTTGCGACTTTTAAAACGACCTCACCCTTTTCGGTAAACTTGATGGCATTTCCAGTTAAATTCATCAGTATTTGCTGCACACGTACCGGATCCCCGATAACATATCGCGGAACATCGGGGTCAATGTGAATGACAAATTCCAGTGCCTTTTCATGTGCTTTAAAGGAGAGCGTTTGTCCTATATTTTCAATTATTTCAAAAAGATCGAATTCAATAGATTCTATGGCCAGCTGGTTTGCTTCAATTTTTGAAAAATCCAGAATGTCATTAATGATGCTCAACAAGAGCTTACCTGACGAACTAAAAAGATCGACATATCGTTTTTGTTCCGGTGAAAGCTGACTGTTTTGAAGCATTTCCGCCATTCCCAATATGGCATTCATTGGTGTGCGAATTTCATGACTCATGCGTGCAAGAAAATCGGTTTTGGCCTGATTGGCCATTTCAGCCGCATTACGTGCCTGTTCAGCACGTTCACGTTCTTTTCGATTGCTGATGTCCAGCAACGTGCCTTCATAGTATAACAAATCCCCTTTGATTAAGACTTCCCCCTCAGTATCAAACACTGCCCGCGCACTGATCGAACACCATATTTTATGCCCTGTCTTCTGATACAATTGTGTTTCAAAATCAATAATTTGCAATTCTTCTGCCAGGATATGTCGAAACTTGGATAAATCATCAGGCGTTACAAATGTTTGTTTGGCCATATCGGTAATTTCTGCCAACAATTCTGACTGAGAAGAATAGCCTAAAATTCGTGCCATTGCCGGATTAACATCCAAAAAACGACCATCAGGCATCATTTGGAATATCCCTTCAACCGCATTCTCAAAAATACCCCGAAATTTTTTTTCTGTTCGTGTTAAAAAATCTTGTTTATCCTGGAGTTCAATGGTCATTTCATTAAAGGCCAATGCCAGATGTTCGATTTCTTCAATCCCCTTGACAGATAGACGATATTTGTAATCGCCATTGCGTATTTGTTTCGCGCCATTTTGGAGTTCATTGAGGGGGACTAAAATGCGACGTTCAATATGTTTCCGAAAAACAAATCCCAACAATATGGCCAGACATAAAATGAAAATATGTGTGAACATGGCAATATGTTGTGCGTGGACATAATCATGGGCACTTCGTTGGATAACAAGCAGCGCAACAGGATGTTGATTAAAATTATTGATGGGTAGAATCAAATTGAGATACCCATTTTGAATATAATTTGCATAAAATGTTGGCTTGTTATCTGACAGCGTTTTTTTTAATATGATTTCTGGAACCGGATAAAAGTTTTCTTCATCACCAGTTAGAGTAGCGCCTATATAGGATTCACCAAGATAAAGGGCTGTATGGATACGCAATTGTTGCCCTATGGATTGAATTAATTCGTTTCCAGGGGAAAGCGTTTTTCTTATTAGAATCGCACCGATATTTTCTTCACGTTTTCGATCATAAACTGGCGCAGCGGCAGTTATCATAAGCAATTTTGACTGTGCCTTCGCCTTATTTTTGGGGAACTGAAAACCTTCATGGCGTAACTGGAAACGAGAAAAGACTTCAACTGCGACACTTGATCTACCCGATATTGCATTTCTAAGAAAGGGCGTTTCTGCAAGAATATCACCAAAACGTTCTGGGTCATGAATGCGACTGACAACTTTTCGAGACATATCCACAAGGGTCAACATGTCTACATTGTCAGATCGCATGCAATTATACAAACTTTTTTGCAGAGATGAACCGGCGGTTTTTGATAATAATAATGTCGTATTGTTTTTTCTGGCATAAATTTTTGCGAGTTGTTGGAGGTCTTTTAATGCATTGTCATATATTAAGGCCGCCATTTGACCTTCACACCGCATTTTTTGCATGGCATGATCTCTGATTTCATTGCTGAAATAAACAATGGAAAAAATTGTTGCAATGGTCATGGGGGCAACCATTGCAATAAAAAAAGACAATACCAGTTGTGTGGCCAGTTTTGTTGTTTTCAATTTAATCAAATCCAGCATATCGAACAGGCCAGACAAGTGCCCGTTGTAATTTATTCATATAGCCCGCCTTGCCATACCACAGTTTCATTTGATACATATATTGCGGGCCAAAACGATGAGCAGTTTTTGACCAATACCCAATACTTGTATGGATAGATTCAAAGGGGTGTCCCTGGGGTAACGCTGGATTTTGCTGCGAGTTATCAACGATTTGTTTCCATTCCTCAATTGTCGGAAGCCGCCAACAGCACATACCATTAATATTGAGATTTCGGCAATAATTCACTGCATTTTCATAAGTATCTGGCATGGTTTTTGGCGCTTTTGTCCACATCAACTGCGTGCTTTTATCTGTAACAGTACCATTGCCATGATCAACAAATCGATCTTTTGATGGAAGTAACGTAAATGTTGGCGCCTGTATAATAATTGGCTTGGATATGGTTGCTGGTTCATTAATTGAAAAGACACCTGTTTGACTCATGCCCGAAAGTCCTGTTTGATTCATGGCAATGACATAAAAGGGATTATCGCCACTTTTATTGCCTTGGAGTTGTGTATGCCATCGGGTATCTCTACCAGACATCTCATAGGATGTGTTGTCTATTATGAGTTTTACAATCTGCGCTGTATTGTCTGTTGTTGCTGAAAAATGAAATACATCTCCAGGTTTCCCCTGTTTTGGGGACACATCGACTTGCGTGATATTCACAGGTTTTTCTTTCTTTTTATAAACTTGAAATTGGCCGGATTGCGTTTTTCCTGACTGATTTTCTTTATTATATGCGGTAATTTTGTAAGTATTTAATCCCATTTTATTGTTAATATGGTTGATATGCCAGGTCGTGTTTATCCCATTCATTTCAATGGTATTATCATTGAGAACCAAAACTGTCCGCTTTGCTGGCACATCGGTAATGGCTGAAAACAAAATTGTTTCATTAAGATAATAACCGGTTTCCATTGGTGAAATATTGACAGACATAACACCAGGAACAGGCACTTTTGGTGCAATCACTGTTACGCGGCCTTTTGCGGATGTACCAGGACTATCTTTTAAATTGTATGGTTGAACTGTAAAATGATATATTTTGGGCTCAGTAAAGACATGCGTAAAATAAAAGTCGCGATAGGCTGTATTCATGGGATAAGAAATATTATTCATTTTAAGAATCATTCTTTTTGCGGGTTTATCCGTGTGCGCATGGATCGTTACCGGTTCATCAGGTGAGGGTTTTTCAGGCGATGTCCGAATCCATTTAACTGTCGGATTTCCAGGTGTAATTTCAATATGATCAATATATGACAGGCCTTTGATGTTTCTTTCATTAATTGGAATAATTGCAAAATAAAACATACCCATCAGATCAATTGTCTGGGTCAGTTGCCATTCCCGATCCTGTCCATTCATGGAAATTTGATCATTATTGAGAAGCAAATGAACCTTTTTTGATGGCTTATCTGTCATTACGTGAAAAAAAACGTCAGAACCAACATCACATTTTTTGGGGGAGACTTCAGTGTGAATAATTTTAATTGAGCCCATTGGGATTTCTCTAATATTCACCATCTGATCCTGAGCCAATCCTTGCATGCCCCGATAGTTTTTTGCAACAATTCGGAAATGAACATTCTGGGATTGATGAATTGTTGTTGTGTAAAACCACTGCGTTCCCTTGCCTTTAAAAATATCTTTTTTGGCATTCATATCAATGTAAACCATGCGTGCGGGAGAACTTGTCTGGGCATGAATCAGGAAAGATTCCCCTTTATAAATGGTTTGAGGCAAAATGGAAATAGTTGAAACATCGGGAATTTCCAGCGGTTTTCTTGAGATAGAAAAGTTGCCAGACTGTCTATCTCCTTTTTCTTTTAATTGATTTAAGGCAACCATTTCATATTCTACAAGGCCGGGTTTATTCATTTGTTTTTTAAATATCCAATCTCTCAAGCTGCCTCTCATGGCATATGTTTCGCCATTAATTTCGATAAATACTTCTTGAGCGGTTCTATTTGTGACACATGTAAAAATGAATTCATCACCAACATATCCATATTCTGGCTTCACCCGGGAGTGGGTTACGTTTACTGCTGGGACATTGGTTTCTATAAATCCCTGTTGACTTTTTCCGATCACACCGGATTTGTTTGATGTGACCATTGAATAGTAAGTTTTGCCAATGGTATCGATTTGCTTACTAAAGGACCAGTTTTTATACTTTCCATGCATGGCATATTTTTGACCATTTAAGTAAATATCAACGTGATCTGTTGGAATATCTGTTTTTGCATAAAAATGAAATGTTTTTCCCAAACGTCCTTTTGATGGAGAAACACGTGATGAAACGACATTACAAACCAATGGCGTGGGCATGACAGTTTCAACAAAGCCTTTGTATTGACTTCCTTTAACTTTTTCTTCATTCCATGATGTAACATAATAAAACGTTTTTCCAGTATTTTTGATGCGCGTTTGGTATTTCCACAGAGTATCAATCCCGGTCATTGGATAAAAACGCCCATTGATTTTAATTGTCACTCGAGATGCCGGACCTGTCGTTTCGCAGGAGAAGAGAAAGGGATCACCGACATAGCCAATGCTTGGATTGGACTGACACGACACAATATTTACTTTTGGCAGGCGTTTGGCTTTTTCCAACACAAACTGCCCATCCTGATCATTGGCTTTTTTGAGTCGGCCATAAATCACCTCCACCCCTGTCAGGTTTTTGATAGGACCATGAATAAGATCAGAATTTAAAAGGGCATCAGAAAGCGCTACCCGACGTTTCTCTATCTTATTGAATGCCTGCGTCATGTAATATGCAAACAATCCTAAGCCATTGGTTTTTTTATTTTTGTCCCAATAGCGATCATTCAGGATAAATATTTCTCGTGATTTTAAATAGGATTGTTTATTTAGCCAATCTTTATACAGTGTTTGAGATACAAATGGCGGAGTTTTTTGCACCTGAAACAGATTGTTGGAAAAATATCCCTCAGATATAATTACAATATGCCGAACCGCATTCATATTTCGTTGAATCAGGGTCTTGACCAAATATCTATGGCTGAACCAGTTTTTTTTCGAAACCATACTATCGGCAGGAAGCCAATAGGTCTCACCTTCTTCATCCATTTGACAATGGCCTGAAAAATAAATGATCAATTGATCTTTTTCAGTCAGGCGGTTTCCCAAAGTGATCAACTGCTTTTCAATGTTAGCGTAAGTGGGGGCATGTTTATCGGTGATTTTAATCACTGTATTGCGCTGAAAATCATAGTTTTGAATCAAGATTTTCGCCAGTGTTTCCACATTATTAGATGGCGTTTTCAAGTCTGGATAGCTGGTATACTGATTAATACCGATCAGTAAGGCATAGCTGTTCCCCTGTTTGTTCAGTTCAATTTCATAGGCATTGGATATGCCTGTTACAGCAATCCACGCATGTAAAACGACAAGAAATGACATAAAATTTTTATGAATTTTATCTAACATAATTTCAATCCCAACGGCTTGAATGATAAACAAAAAAATTAAGAATCAAGCAAGATAAATGCCAAACAAATGAATTGTATTCGTAAATGTTCATTTTTTTTACATTTTTATATTATCATGAATTGTAAAAAATGCAAGTATATATTCATTTATGCGGGGAACTTCTGCAACTGTTTCAATAATGTTTTATTGCATTTGGCCATTTTTCTGTTGAACGGCCAGTGGGGAAATTTGAGACGTATAAGGGCGAATATGATGTTCTCGAATCGGACACTGGTTCGCTAACAAGCAAGCATGGCATTTACTTGAACCGGACAAGTCAGATATGTTTATTTAGGAATCCTCAGAAAATAAGTTTCCCATTCTAAAAAATGTCATCGGGGTTTTGGTTCTGTAGAGACGTAGCATGCTACGTCTCTACGCTGCCAAACGAGTATACTTTCAGGAAAAATGGGGTACTTATTTTTCGAGTATTCCTTACTGTTTCAATGCATTTTTTGCTTCTTCCTGACTTTCATAAATGTGCGGCGGAACATTACGCTGCGCCAGCGCATCTTTAAGTTTCATTCTCAGGAAGGTACTGGTGGTATAGCGTGTTACACGTGAATAATATTTTGAAACAATTTTTTGCACCGTCTGCGTATAGCTGTCTATCAAATTTGGCACGATAGAAAAATTGTCATAGTTAACAATGGTATATACTTTTTTATTCAGTGGGGACAGCATCTTTTCGACAGCATTTTCAATGTCATCAACATCCTGTTGCGTATTGACAGAAAAACTTTCAAAATTGACAAAGAACAGATTATCGGAAGCATTGTATATCAGCCGATCAGACAAAGAGATATTGAAAAGATCGTCTTTAATCCCCATAATATCGTCTTTGAATATTCGGGCATCCATCAGTGGAATAGATGAGTCATAAAGCGGTTTAAATGACATTTGCTGAAGAATGCCCTTTTCCAAATCAATTCCCGGTGCAATTTCAATTATTTTCATGCCCTCAGGAGTCAGTTCAAATACGCATCGTTCGGTGATATATAAAACAGGCTGGTCTTTTTGAATAGCGTATGCGCCACTGAAAGTAATATGTTCAACATCCGAAACAAACTTGATGCTTTTCCCTTCCTGATCGATCCGGCATTCTCCATTGTTGATCGATATCTTGAGGCCAATGGCTGTAAAGGTGCCAACAAAAATAATTTTTCGTGCATTCTGGCTGATATTGATAAATCCACCTGCTCCAGCAAGCTTCGGGCCAAATTTACTGACATTTAAATTTCCATGTCGGTCGGCTTGTGCCAGTCCTAAAAAGGCAACATCAAGGCCGCCGCCATCATAAAAATCAAACTGATAGGGTTGATCAATTAAGGCCTCAGTATTGCTGGCTGCACCGAAACTTAAACCACCGGCTGGAAGTCCACCAATAACGCCGGGTTCTGCTGTCAGTGTAATATTGTCAATGATACCTTCTTCATTGGCAACCGATGAAATCCCTTCAGGCATTCCAATACCAAGATTTACAACACTATTGGGTTTCAATTCCATTGCCGCACGCCGGGCGATAATTTTTCTCGCATTCATTGGCATGTTTGGAATGGATTGCATGGGCATTTTGATTTCACAGCTAAATGAGGGATTGTATTTTTCTGAAAAGGTTTGCCAATGGTTTTCCGGGTTGGAAACCACCACACAATCTACCAGCACACCAGGAATTTTGACATTGCGTGCATTTAAAGATCCACGTTCTGCAATTCGTTCAACCTGCACAATAACAAACCCATTGGAATTCTTTGCTGCCATTGCAATTGATAGCGATTCCAAGGTTAATGCCTCACGTTCCATGGTGATGTTGCCATCAGTGTCGGCTGTTGTTCCACGTAATATGGCCACATGAATTGGAAACGTTTTATATGCCAGATATTCCTGATCATCAAACCGAATACGTTCAACAATCTCTTCGGTCGTATTGGTATTTAATTTCCCGCCTCCATTTTTGGGATCGACAAAGGTACCCAACCCAACTGTGGTAATGGTTCGCGGCTTTTTGGCAGCAATATCTCGAAACATATGACTGATTACGCCTTGCGGTAAATTATACGCAATAACTTCATTATTGATCGCCAGTTCCTGTAATTTGGGGGCCAGTCCCCAATGCCCGCCAATTACTTTACGAACAAGTCCCTTATGACCAAAATGATTCAGCCCTTTTTGTTTGCCATCACCCTGACCTGCTGCATATACCAGTGTCAGGTCTCTTGGATGTCCTGTTTTAAGAAAACATTCTTCAAGCTTGATAGCAATTTCTTCAGAAAAACCAATGCCAACAAAACCACCTGTCGCAATCGTATCGCCATCACGAATGACCTGAATGGCTTCTTCACACGTCACAACTTTTCCTTTTTTCATTCGTGAGGGCGGCAATGCACCGAGCATTGGGTGGCCGCTATCTTGTTGAATCATATTTTTGTCTGATGACATTCCTGACCTCCATTATTTATAGATACATTGAATCATGTTTTGTAAGAAATCAATTGATAAGGCGATTGCGCAATAATATGTCGCACTGCAAACCACGCTCCGGATAACGCAACAGCCAGCACAATCAACACATAAAAAATAATACCAAAAACGCTCAGCGCAAACATTACATTGGCCATAAAGGATGTAATTGCCCAGATAACCAGTGCCAATATAATAGATACCAATAATGGCAGAGATGCCAGTTTTAAGGATTCAAACATATATACTTGTTTGACCAGTCTTGCCGGTGCGCCAAATGACATCATCATGCCGATATTGTGCATTTTGGTCTGAAGAAACAAAGAAAACGTTACACTGATATAAACAAGCATCAACAAGGCAATACTGAAGAACACCCAAAAAACAATCCAGTTAATTCGACTCATATCACTTCGATATTTTTTTAATGTCATCACCTGATGATCTTCAATATAACTTTCAAACTTATTTTTGATATATCGTGTCAGTAATTGAATGTTATTTAATAGATCCTGGTCTTTGTTGATATATAGATAGGCATAATAATAGGTTGTGGTTTTTTCTGAATAAGAAGGGGGATCATCCTTAAAATCGATGGATAGCGGAATATCAATCATGGACCTTAAATGCTGAAATTGAGATTGTACATGACATTTTGTGGTAATATCCTGATATTTCGGGTTAAACGATAAATCCTGAAACTGAAACTTGATTGTTTTTCTATCCGGCGTAAAGTAAGGATTTCGAAAAACATGTTTGCCAAAGGCAGCATTGGCCCATTGCACTGCTTTTTGTTGATCCTGAGGTTCATATGGTTTTTGAAAGTGAATATAAAAATGTTCCACATGTTTACATGGCGAAAAATATTTTCCTTTGGTTAAAACATCATAGCATCCTTCAGATATGAGTGCATCCCCCCCGGGCAGATGTTCGGCAACATTGACAACAGGCATTTGGACAACATATCGGGTTTTCTCGGATTGTGTCAAAGGCGCCCATAATTCCTGATCATTTCTGGCACGGTCTTCGAGAAGATTATACTTGCCATCAACTGATAAAATCCAGGCATCAATAAAATCCGACTCCTGATCAAATGGCTTTGTAAATCCCATCTTTTCATAGAGTGTTTTTGAAACGATCAAGCCATAATTAACTCTTGCACCCGCATGCGGGGAAAAAAAAGTCTCTTGATTCAGATGATCAATCATCCATAATTTTATTTCATTATCTGTGTTATGATGCTGTTTATCTGATGAACTTTGCACCTTGACACTTAAAACATCGTATGATTCCGGCAGAATCTGAATGCCAGTTCGATCCAGAAATCTTAAAGAAATTTGATTGAAGGGATAAACTGCTTCGATCACTTTTTTATGATAGGATGAAGGCTTCTTGGTGGTTTCAAAGATTTCTTTTTGTGTATTAAAATATAATAAAGATTTGAGCCGCATCAGTTTTGCACGGCTAAACGCACCTTCAATGCGAATGGCTGAGACAAAGGGGTTGTTTTCTAAAGCAGTCAAATGCTTTTTGATTCCCCCATGAACGCCCAGACAAATAATACCTGTCAGACATAAGATAAACAAAATAATCCAGCTTCCCCATATGGGCAGTCGACATTGAAAAAAATGTAAGGATGAATTCTTTTGTCCCTGTATGGGATTGAAATCACGATTGACGATCATTCGAAAAAAGCGAATTGGAAATTTCACAGTGTTGCCTCTTATCGGTTAAAATGTATAGAAATCAATTTTGAAAGTTTATCTATACACGAATAATTAATCAAAACCATTGTAATATTTATAGTACCGCAAAACACGACGCACATAATTCTGGGTTTCTTTATATGGCGGGATATTGTTATATGAGGAGACAACTGATGGCCCTGCATTATAAGCAGCCAGAGCCAGTGACAGATTGTCGAATCTATTGACAAGGCGTTTCAAGTATAATGTGCCTGCCATAATATTCTGGCGGGGATCAAAAGGGTTGTAGATTCCCAGAGCCTTAAAATTATGAGGCATTATTTGCATCAATCCTCTTGCACCCTTTGGAGAAACCGCGCGGGGGTTGAAATTTGATTCTGCCTTTATTACTGCTTTAATCAGCGTGTGGTCTATATTGTATGTGCGAGCGGCTTCCAATATTACAGATTCATATCGTGTTTGTTCATAGTGCGTTGGATGCCAGCTTTTGAATGCATCACGTCTAAATACATGGTAATTGTTACGTGATTCAGGAGAATTTGTAAAATGAAGGGTGCCATTATCATCTTTATAATAATATATGTCCGCCTTTAATTCAGGCAAAAGGATGATGAGTCCCAATAAAAATACATATATGGTTTTCCAGCTTTTCATAACGTAATTTCTCATAAAGGACATTGAATCAGAAAATTCAGTGCCTCGTTAAATTGTTTTATTTTTTTTAATGTATTACACCAAAATATATCGTTATGTCAATGCTCGTTAATTTGAATGACCGATGCATGTAAGATTAATCCAATAATCATGCCGATATATATATTTTTTTGGACAAAAAATGAGAGCGTTGTCCCTGATTTCAAACCTGTTAAGGCCTTACTTTGATCCAAGATTTTTTTTGAGATTCAATCGCTTTAAAAAATATTTTACGAGGTCTGTATCAACATAATGTTCAAAGATATGACCATCGGAATCTATTCCACGAATAATGGCATCATGGAAAAAGCATGACAACAAATATTTTCCAGTCTTTTCCCGACTGGTATCAGATGGCAGTCGATTCTTATGACAGGCTTTCGGTTCTGGTATTGCCTGACCATTACAGGCAATCATATAGATATAATTGATGATACGCGTTAATCGAAGCAACGTTACACATTGAATCCGGCTTGTTGTATGAGAAATCGGGATTGCGGTCCCACGCATCAGGTTGATGTTGTCTGGTAACATATTCATCTGTTTCAGCGTATCGTAATCCTGGCTACCAGGTGCCGGATAAAAAACTGACAGGCCCACAACTGTTCCCATTTGAAATAATTTGATGATGTCATCAACAGAATCATATGGATTTTGATTCAATCCACCAGCAATAATGTAAGAAGTTGTTGACAGATTTAGTCGGTTGGCAAGTTGGATAATTTCAGGTAAATGTGTTGACACATCAGGCCGCTTAAAATATTTTAATTGTTTTCTAGATAAGGTTCCAACAGATAAATTCAGTGCATTGAATCCAGCCTGTTTCATTGCATCAATCAACTCGGCGTCCAGACTTGATGGATACAGACCATTCATGGCCCTCAATGTTAAATGCTTTGATTCAAAATGTTTTTGAATCTGTGTCAAAAGCTTCATAAACCAGTCTTTATTCAGGCTGATATTTTCATCCTCAAAATCGATAAAAGCAGATTCAACATGACCCATACCGGTTGAAATTTCTTCAATAATACGCCCGACTGATTTTTTTCGATACGTCCATTGGGAATTACCCAATGCGCAGTATGAACATTTCATTGGACACCCGCGGCTGGCGACGACCACAAGACTTTTTTTATCGTTGCGTTGATAAAATTGATTCTTAATGCCATCCGAATATGGCAGGGGACAGATATCAAGATTCTTTAAAAATGTGGGTTCATTGATAATAAAGTTGTTTGCATCACGCTTGTAAGCAATGCCAGGGATGTTATCTACAGATGTCTTACTTTTCAATGCTTTTACCAAAGCAGGCAAACTATATTCGCCTTCACCTCGAATCACATAATCAATTTCTGAATGATTGAGAACGTCATGCGGAAAATGCGTGGGGTGATGTCCTCCCATCACAACAATTGTTTTGGGATGCCATTTTTTAATTGTTTTTGCTGTTTGCAGGGCTTGTTCACTGTAAGCAGTAAACAATGAAGAAATCCCCACTAAAAAGGCATTTGATTCGCGTACAATTTTTCCAATGTGTTGAAAACTATATCCAAAATGCCGATATTGATGAAATAAAGCGAATGGCGATAAATCTTTGTGGCCATAATAATCATGCAAATACATCATTTCTTCTGGCCAGGGGATTGGTTTGGATTTTTTCGTGGCAAGTGCATCAAAAATATCTGCCTTGAATCCCTGTGCATGAAGGGATGCTGCAATGCATGCAAGACCATATGGTATGGTTCGTTTTTGAGTCAAATAAAAATCGTGAATTGGGGGCTGTATAAGTAATATGTTCATGATACAAAATCTTATAATATTTATGCTTTATATCTCAAAAAGGTAAATAAAAATTGCGTTTTTTTCAATCATCAAGTATTAGCTAGTTCATGAGTTATAAGGCTAAACCTTTATGAAGTAAGGAATAGGCCTCTTCAATATTTGAAGGCTGTGCAACATTGTTGGTACGTTTTGAAAAGCCCATAGATTTTAAAAAAAGTAACAATACATCCCAACGAAAAGATTTTATGGATATATATATGGTTGCAAACAAAATATGTTGGTTGTATTTTTCGGAACTTTAGTTTGGTAATCTAATCTATTTCATACAATAAAAAGGAAAAACACGAAATGAAAAAAATAATAACAAGCATACAATTATTCATTATTGTTCAAATATTGTCTATAAGCATTTCCCCTTCTTTTGCAGAATCAGGATTCTCTAATTCGGAAATAAACGCCTTTTTCCCCGGTGAAAAGCTTACGTATTCCATAAAATGGGGATATATACCTGCAGGATATTCTTATTTGGAAGTTCTGCCAAATGAAACCTGGAATGGACAGCCTGTCTTTCATTTTCAACTGAAAGCCAGGACAAATTCTGTTGTGAGTAAAATTTATCGCGTACAGGATCAGATTGATTCCTATGTGTCTATTGCAGGTAATCGAACAGTTCACTATAAAAAAAGGGTACGAGAAGGAAGGACCAGAAGGGATATTACTGTTTTGTTTAATTTGAACAATCAAACAGCGCAATACAAAAATTTTGATCAGTTCAAGTCGCCCATATCTATTCCGCAATATACCTTTGATCCCCTGGCAGCCTTTTATTATGTCCGATTGTTCATGCCGGATAAGACCAAAAGTATATTTGCATCTGTCACTGATGGTAAAAAATGTGTGGTTGGAAAAGTACGTTATATCAAACAGGAAACCATATCAGTGCCTTATGGTACTTTTGATACCTGGTTGATTGAACCTGATATCAAGGATGTTGGCGGTGTATTTGAAAAAAGTAAAAATGCGAAAATACAAATTTGGATAACCAATGATCAACGACGCATTCCTGTTTTATTACGCAGCAAAGTAATTGTTGGTAGTTTTTATGCTGAATTGATGAAAATTGAGTGATGACAATGGATAAAATAAAATGAGGGGACGCATCTTAATTGTCATTTCTGAAAATATACATTTGTTGCAAAATGGGCCGTATAGGAATCGAACCTATAACCTTCTGACGCATAGGTCTATAAGTTTTGGTATTTTTTTTAACAAACTAATATAATTGAAAAATAATTTTTTTTTTAATTAAAATAAAGTGTAAGAATTCAGTTTTTTTTGTGTCTATATATTA
>Ga0272440_1000701_pt1 | contig 28253 bp, 43 predicted proteins | sample SSMMMBAug17_FD_192440 | JGI IMG/M metagenome (GOLD analysis project Ga0272440, IMG submission 192440) | Marine sediment archaeal communities from Little Sippewissett salt marsh, Falmouth, MA, United States - SSM-MMB-Aug17 | ecosystem: Environmental > Aquatic > Marine > Wetlands > Sediment ... | reverse complement strand
TATATGGATTAAAAAAAATGGTAAATATGAATACCATGAAATTGATCCAGACTTCAACGGTTTCAATAAGAAACTGATTGAATATAAAAATTTGCTCACTGCAACGAGCGAGAACAATGGGTTTGCAGAGTAAAAAAATATAAGTAAAAATTTATTTTAGTTACATTATTGTAACGAACTCGTTTGTCTTTGGTGGTTAGACATAAAACAACCACCTAAAAAAAACAACGGAGGATTCAAGATGATTTATTTAGTAGTATATAGTTATTTAGATATTCATAGAAATGTAATGGCATTCAACGAATTAGAACAAGCAGAAAATTTATGTGAAAAGTTGAACCTAGAATACCAACACATGACAGAACGATACAAAATTGAAGAACTAATTGTTTCCTAGGGTGATTATATGGATTTAGTAAATAATATCCAAAGTGCAACGGAGCAGTTAAATACATCACTCAGAAAATTAAGAGAAACAGGAACAGAGTATGCGAAAGCAGAAAAAGAATATAAAGTTTTATTAAGACAAGAAGCATTGAAAGCAAGAGATTCAGGAATGGCTATTGGTATGATTGACAAAACGATTTATGGTGTTCCAGAAGTTGCTGAAAAGCGTTTTTTAAGAGATGTAGCGGAAACGGTATATCAAGCAAATAAAGAAGCAATCAATGTACTAAAGTTGCAAATACGAATCATGGAAGCGCAACTACAAAGAGAGTGGGGACATCGTGAATAAAGAAGATAGAAAAGTTTATAAAGAATGTGCTGAAGATATGCCTTATTGTCAAATATGCGGAACACCGCACAACTTGCATATTCACCATATAAGACACGGAGCAAATGGTCGCAAGACTTATAAAGGCAATATCATTAGACTATGCTCACAATGTCATTTCATGGTTCACAAGAACACTAAACATTGGACACCGATATTAGTTAAACATGTAAACAAGATTTACAATTTAGATCTACCTGAATACATAAAACCTGACAAATGTGTTTATTCAAATATGGAGGAAGAACAATGAAAACAAAGCAAGAAATAAAAGACTGGATCTTAGAAAATTGTATTAATGAATATGGGGATTTAAATTTAAATAGTTTAGATTTTAGTGACTTTGACGGTAATATTTTAATGTCTAACATGATAGTAAAAGGCAATTTATATCAGAGTTGGCAACGAGTTAAAGGTGATTTGCGACAACAAGGAAATCAAATTCAAGGAGATTTGTTTCAAAACGGGCAAACAGTTCAAGGTGACTTATATCAAGGTAGTCAAACAGTTCAAGGAAAATTGTATCAAGACAAAGAGGAAGAAGAATGAAATTAGATAACAAAAAAATTTACGAAATATATCGTGCAAACGAACATTTGAATTATAAAGATAAGGCAAATATTTGCAATGAATATTTTGGAACAGATTATGATGAATCGACATTTAGAAAAAGATATGTAAGTTATAAAGACGGTTTACATTCAAACTTCACAGTCGATGATGATCTCGAATTATTAGCAAGAAAAGAATTAGATATAGAAACAAAACGAAAAAAAGTAATATTACAAAGGCAATTAATAAACAAAACAACAAGAGAATATGCTCTTAAAGATTTGATTGAAGATGTTATCAAAGATATTGATTTTCCTGAATATGATTATATTCCTATTCAAAATGAAGTTAAGTTATACACTAAACAACCTATACAACAAGGAGAATGGTGGTTATTATCTCATGCTGATTTACATTACGACGGTAACTTTGATCTAAAAGAACATTTCAATCGTTTGTATAACATTATTATTGAAAGAAACCTACCAGAGTTATATATATTCGGTTTGGGCGACGAAACAGAAGGATTACTCAGAGTTAGCGCAGCAATGGATTCAAAGTTAGGCGCAGTTGAACAAATGCGAGAATACGCTGTTCACTACTTACATTTCTTACAAAAATTAAGCCAAAAAATGATTTTGCATATTTATCAAGTGCAATCAAGCAATCATACACAAACAAGAATATTACAAACAGGAAGAAATGAAATGCAACAAGAAGATTTATTACAGTTTCTAACTGCTGTATTAAGTGTTGGTTTAGAAAATAATCCAAATGTAGATTTATATTTTGATGATGAACTATTTGTAAATATAAACGGTTTCAATTTCTATTTAGAACATGGGCATAATATGAGAAAAGCATCATCTTATATTGAAAAGAAAATGGCAGATAGAAGAATTGATATTGATTACTTCTATTTTGGACACATTCATCATTACTTAAACGAAGTATTACACGCAAGAAAAAATTACGATACAGATTACACCGCTGTACCAAGTTGTAAGCCAACGATTACTAATTATGAAAAGAACTTGATGTTATCTTCTAACCCTGCTGTTTTGCTAGAAAAGTTTGGAAAAAATGGAAGAATTATCACCGAAAAAATTATTTTACGATAATGTAAAACTTGTCTATGATGCTTATTATAATTATTATAAGCCAAGATTAGTTATAAACAATGTTGATCCAAGCGACATCATACAAATAGGGTTAGATGGACTATGGAGAGCAGCACAAAAGTATGATTCATCAAAAGGTTATGCTTTTAGTACATATGCATACACAGCAATTAAAAACAGTTGGCACAGAGAAATACACTTAAGACAATATCTTAAAAGAAAAATAAATGAAAATTTAGCATCGTTAGAATTCGAAACATCAAAAGGCGATCAACTTGAAATGCAACTAAAGGTAGATCCCGAAATTGAATTAGATGTAGTTTTAGAAGAAACAGAAAAAGAAATGTACGAATATGTAGTTCGTGGTGATTTGAAAATGCATTGTTTGTTTATGTGGTACAGTGGTAGAATGACATACGAAAATATAAAACAGAAATACGGTGTAGAACATTCCACATTAAAAATATATAAAACAATGTTTGAAAACAGATCAAAAAGATTCATTGAAAAATCAGGTTTAAGGCCTTATAGAGATTTTTAGTGTTATTATACCAAAAACAAAATGAAAGCCGTTAGAGGCGAAAATAACATGCTTAAAACGCATAATAGGAGGCAATATGGACATTAAAGGTAAAGTTACAGTATTTAAGAATGAAAAAAATGGTAAAGAGTGGTACACGATTAGTGATGGTTCAAAAAACATAGACAATGAATGGACTAATAAAAGTTGGATTGCTAGATTCAAAGGTGAAGTACCAGAACATAAAAGTAAAATTGAAATTAGTGGGTTTACAACTTATTGGAAAAAAGATAATATTGTAAATGTAACAATTCAAGTATTGGAATGGAAATATCTTGACACACAAACAAAAGTATTTTTAGAAGATGAGAGTATACCGTTCTAATGTTTATAAAACACGATTTTGTAACATTGAATGAATACATCAACAAAGAACGAGCAAATAGGTTTGCTGCTGCATCAATTAAGAAAAAAGAAACTAAAGTTAGCGAATTATTTTTTAAGGGTATGAAGTTTGATACTCCATGCATTATTGAATTTATTTGGCACATGAGAAGTGCTAGGTTAGATCCAGACAATGTAGCATTCGCTAAAAAGTTTATATTAGACGGAATGATAAAAGCAGAAGCGATACAAAATGACAACTTCAAAAATATCAAAGGTTTTATTGACAATTTCACAGTTGATGATAAGATAGGTGTAGAGATAAATATTTTGCCTTACTAACACTTAAAAGGAGGTGGTTAGAAATGGAAAAAAACAACTTTGTTTTATACAAAGAATGGAGAGAATTATTTGATGATCTATCCGATGAACAAGCAGGTAAATTGATAAAAGCATTGTTTGCATATGTTCATGATAGAACAGAAATAGACATTGACCCAGGTGCTAATATGTTGTTCAAAATAATTAGAAATCAGTTTGAAAGAGATCTCAACAAATACAAAAAACGTTGTGAAATCAACGCTATTAACGGATCAAAAGGCGGTTCAAACAAAAGTAAGCAAACGGTAGCGAACGGTAGCGAACGCAAGCAAATGCTAGCGAAACAAGCGGATAAGGATAAAGATAAAGATAAGGATAAAGATAAAGATAAAGATAAAGATAAAGATATTATTAAAAACATTGTATTGTATCTAAACAAAACAATAGACGGAAAATATAAATACACAACTCCTAAAACAAGAGAAAAGATTGAAGCAAGATTGAATGAAGGTTTTACTTATGAAGACTTTATAACTGTAATTGATAAAAAGTATAATGAGTGGGGAAACAATGACATGGTTAAATATCTAAGACCTGAAACTTTGTTTGGAACTAAATTTGAAAGTTATTTAAACCAAAAAGAAAGTAATAGCGATTATAGTATAGGTGATTTAGAATGGTAAAACAGGACATGCTAAAACTATCAGAAGCAATATCAGCAGTTTATCCAATGTTCAAAAAAGATAGAACACCTGAACAAATGAAGATATTGATGCAGTTATGGTTTGATATATTACAAGACATTGAATTTGAATATGTTATATCCGCTTTTAGAAGTTACATGATGCTTGGTAATCAATTTCCACCAACGGTATCCGATTTATTAAATCAAATGACAGCAGAAACAACACAAGATGAAGCATACTCAAGTTTTGATAGAATTATAAAACTAATACAACAATACGGGGTTTATAATTACAAAAATGCATACGAACAAATGAATGACATAGAAAAACAAATAGTTACAGAAACATATTTTATGCAATTAGGTTTAAGCGATCAAAAAAGTATAAATACAATGAGATCGCAATACAGGGACTTTTATACAAGCACAGGAAAAACAAGAATTAAGAATCAAAAACAATTAGCAACAAACACAGTGGTAAACAAATTAACAGACATCAAGAGGTTACAATGAAAGTTTACAGAGATATACAAGAATGGTGCTTAAAAGAATTTGGTGGTGACATGGATAGAATGCAACACTATCTAAAAAGTTTATACGATAACATGTTATACAAAAACGAATTAAGCGAATTCAAAAGTTTAAGACCAATATACAACAAAAAACTTCCTGCACACATAATATTAAGTGTTGATGAAGATTTACCATTCTAAAGGAGAAGATTATGTCAAAAAGAAACGAAATGTTAGCGTTAGCAACTGAATTTTTAGGAATATCAAAATTCACATACTATAACCACAAAAAAGAAGATAAAAATTTTGAAAAAAATTTAATGACAATTGTTGAAGCGCTAAAAAAAGGAACAGTTAGAGAACGAAAAACAAAATTGTATCAAATAAATTATAATGAAGATTTTCTTGATTTGATTTGGGAACAACACATGGAATTACAAGATGAATATGAGGAGGTTTTGGAATGGATCAAGTGCAAAAAGCAGTTATTTACAGAAAAACCAATGGTAAAGATAAGTTAGACACGCCACATAACCTTATATTTTCACTTCTAACGGCTGTTAGCGATGCAAGTAAGCACTTTATACCTATTTATAAAGAAAATGGCTTAAAACTAAAAATAAGCGATGTAACGATATTACTATTTGCAATATTAGATAGATATGGTTGGACAATAGAAGATGTTTTAAATGAAAGGATAGAAAAATAATATGGAGATAATTTTTACAACAGCAGTTATATTTTTATCAATGGTTATTGGTTATTTAATATATTTATTAAGCAATTTAAGATATAGGGTTGAAGATTTGGAAGATTGGCTAACTGAAATGAGTAGAGAAGGAATTCAGATCTATATAGAAAAAGAGGAAAAATAATGAATATAAAATTAATAAATTATGGTTACAAAAATAAACCAAAAAGATATCATTATAACGATGCTGGTGCTGATGTGTATTCTATGGAAAAACAAGTATTAAGAGCACATGAAACTATTGCATTGAAACTAGGTTTTGGTTTAGAATTGCCAGACGGTTATATGGCTGTAATATATCCTAGAAGTGGTCATGCAAAAAAAGGAATAATTTCACAAATGCCACCAATTGATAGCGGATACAAAGGAGAAATACATGCTATAGTAACAAATACAACTAATGTTGATTATATAATTGAAGAAAATGAAAGAGTTGGACAAATAGTTATTTATTCGATTGTATTACCCACATTTAACATTGATGAATTAGAAGAAAGAGGAAAAGGGGCTTTTAATAGTACGGGAAAATGAGAATAATTATAGAAGGCGCTGATGGAACAGGAAAAAGTACTGTATCAAATTATTTGAAAGAAAAATATAATTTAGAATATATTCACGTAAATGGAAATGACCCAAATACATTTGAATGGTATATGGACTTACTAGAAAAAAATAATGTGATATTTGATAGACATTTTATAGGCGAAATGATTTATCCATATATATTTGATAGAAAATGTAATTTATCTCAAGAACAATTTGATATTTTATTAAAAAAAACTAAAGAGTTAAATTATAATATTATAATTATGACAGAAAAAGATAATGTTATTTTGAAAAGATTACATGATAGATTAAATGAAGATGAAAGTGTAATAAAAACCTTAAAAATTGTAAATAAAATATTTAGAGTTATTGCGCGAAGAATTGGAGCAAAATTATATTATAGCAATACAATGGATGTTTTATCACAAATTGATATGGAGTTAAAAAAATGAAAAAAAATATAGGTACATTTGAATCAGCAAATGAAATGTATATAGAACTTGCTAATAGATTAATGGAAAGTGAAGAAATTGGTCCTAGAGGACTAAAAACAAAAGAATTGATTAATACATCATTTGAATTAACAGATCCTTTAAAATCAATAATTACATTAACAGAACGAGATTTAAGTATTAAATACATAATTGGTGAATTACTATGGTATTTAATGGGTAAAAATGACCTTAATTTTATTAGTAATTTTTCGAACTTTTGGACGAAATTATCAGATGACAATATTACATGCAATAGTGCATACGGACATATAATTCAAAACAAACATAATATAAACCAATTAGATTACGTTATAGAAATATTGAAAAAAGATAAAGATACACGCAGAGCAATAGTTGTATTAAATACACCATTTGAAACGCAATTTTCATCAAAAGATGTTCCTTGTACTATGAATTTGCAATTTCTTATTAGAGATAATAAACTAAGTTTGTTTGTAAATATGAGAAGTAATGATTTTAATTTCGGTTTGCCTTATGATATTATATATTTTACATTATTACAAGAGATTGTTTTTGAAGAATTATTGGATTTTTATCCAGACTTAAAAATTGGAACATACACACATCATAGTATTTCAACACACGTCTATGAAAAAGATTATGATTTATTAAAAAGAATTGCAAATTCTAAAAAAGAGGAAAAATAATGGATTGGTTAAATAAATTTTTAAAAGATGAAGTTTTAACTGACTTGATTAGTGCAATAAAGTTTGTAACACCTATCATTGTATTATTGTTCTATTGGGGTTTTTTAGAAAACATAGACATCGGTGGATTGAAGTTGTCAATGATTTCAATAGTAGCAATCATATTCATGTGGGGTATTGATGGGATCAGATTAGATTGGAGAAAAAGAGGATACCAAAAAGCATTTGATGAAAGTGAAGAATTACAAAACCTAGCAAAGCAAATAAGCGAAATAGAATTTGATGAATCAGATGACTTAATCGGTGAAGACTATGCAAGAAACAAAACATTATCAGCACAAGAAAAATCCGACAAGTTAAAAACATCAAAAGAAATCACAAAATTAAAAAGAAAAAAATACGAACTACTAAAAAAAGGTAAACAAGCAGAACATATTGAAAATTCAATTCAATACTTACAACAAAACCCTATAAGAACAAAGCCTGTTAAACCGTTTATCTATTACGATATCATTACAATAGACGGTACAGTGAAACAAGATTCAGTGAAAGACGGTTCACTATTAAAAGATGATCCAATCACATATGGTCGTGTTAGAGCAAATGTTGTAGGTTTAGTTAGATATGTAGCATTAGGTGGTGCAACTGCTGGGTTAGTATGGACGCAAGACCCTATTGTAGCATCAGTTATCATAGGTGGTTACATATTAAGTGCTGTATCAACCGCAATCGTTCAATTCTATTTATCAATAAAATACACAATGACAAAACACAGACAACATCTACATGATAAGTACAATATTAAAAAAGAATGTAGAACTTATTGCGATAAGCACAAAACAACAGAAGAAGGGGTTTTATAGCCCTTTTTGTTTTATGAAAATGTATTTTTTGGACTATAATGTTTATAGATGGTTGTAATGCATTTTGAGCAACATCTCCTCCTTTTAAGATAATACAGAAGAAGAGCAGTGAGCATAATAGCAAAACCTGAGAGGAAAGTGGTGGGGATTGTATTATCTATAAAAAAAAGGGGTATTATGAAAGTGTTTACAAGAATGATAGAATTGGTATTTTTGCATAAAAAAATTACTGAATGGAACAAGTACGACTGGGACAGATTTTACGATAGATATTAAAAACAGAGATATTGTTAGCAAAGCAACAAATGATACAAAACCATTAAAGGTAAATGAATATATAATATATGGCAAATAAAACACAAAGAAAAGTTAATACTATGTTAAGAAAAATAAATAAAGAGTATGCGCAGGATTGGTTATGTCAATGGTTTAGTGTTAGTCAAAAAGACAATGCTTTTACAAGACACGAGTGCTATCCTGAACATTTCTTAGTTCGTATTACTGATTCAAGAGATGAAAACTATGAAGAAAGATGGTTTGATGTTTACGAAGTTTATGGTATGAAACTTTTTATGTTTGTGAATGACTTTGTTATAAGACAAAACAACTTATATAAAGACTTTGTAGAAGTTGAAAGATTAAAATATTTAGAAACAAGGTAATCATAAGGAGAACAGATGAAAAATTTATTCAAGAAAGGTTTAGTAGTAGTACTACCATTATTAGCAACCTTAGGGGTGTTATATTGGTTTGTTAGTATAATGTTAAACCTTTTATCTTTGATAGGCTTAGAATCAAATCTAATAACTGTGGTGTTCGCTTTAATCATAATATATGTGGTTATAGTTACTAGCGGTATATTGTTACATGGCTGGATTGAAAAATTGATCTTGCCAATAGTAAATAGAATGCCAGTTATAAAAAATATCTACAACTTCTTTAATGACATTGTAGGAGTAGCAGTTACGGACGGTAGATTTGATGAAGTAGTGTTAGTAAGGTTTGCTGGTCAAAAGATATTAGGGTTCTTAACAAATAGAGAACAAGGTTTAGTATTCGTAATGACAGCACCTAATGTATCAAGCGGATTCGTATTAAAGGTTGATGAATGGGAAGAAACAGACATTACACCAGAAGAGGCGATGAAAACAATATTAAGTTTAGGTATATATAATGCCAAAGATAATTGATAGTAAATCGCTAACGAAGATAATGCGTGTATGTATGACTGATGAACAAACTAAAAAAGAATATCCAGATCCGCAAAAAAGAAGACAAGTATGTTACGCTGCTGCGCAACAAAAAATAAAGGATAGTAAATGACAGAACATCAATACATAAGACAAGCGATAGAAAAGATAATAGATAACACAGGGTATAACATACCTATTAAATCAAGAGAAACAATAACAGATAGTGTAATAGAAATAATAACAAGAACAATAAAATATGAAGCATTGAAGGAATGATAAAATATGGGAAGACCACTTAAATGGGAAACACCGGAATTACTACAACAAGATATAGACAAATACTTCAATAATACTCCGATGGAAGATTGGACTATTACAGGACTTGCTTTGGCTTTAGATACGGATAGAGTTACGCTGATTAACTATCAAAAAAGAGACGCATATTTTAACACGATAAGAAGAGCGAAGTTACTTGTAGAGAATTCTTACGAATTAGACCTCAAACATAAAGGCGGTATTGGTAACATATTCGCACTGAAAAACTTCGGTTGGTCGGACAAACAAGAGATTGAAGCAAACGTCAATACGGTAGCGTTAGATAGCCTATTAGATCAATTTAATGATATTAACGAAAAAGATTAAAGAAGTAGTTTCAAAGGCGTTACAACCTAGTACAAGATTCATGGTTCTAGAGGGAGCAGCGCAAATCGGAAAATCTAACGTTGCTATATTAGCATTTGGGTTAAGAGTTGCACAAAGTGATGCACACTTGCATTGTATAGCAGCAAAAGACCTAGACGCAATCAGAGATAACATACTCGGAGATGGATACGACAACAAGTTCTTACACCTGTTTAGTAGCGTTGCTAAATTAGTAGGTGCTGAAATCGGTAGTAAGTACATAGAGTTCAACACAAGCAAAGGGAAGAAGAAGATTCTACTAGCAGGATATAGCAATAAAAAGACATGGGAAAAGATATTGGGTAAACCGATAGAGAATTTTTTCATAGATGAGATCAACATAGCGGATAGGGTATTCCTTGATGAAACAAAAGCAAGACAATTATCATTCAATAATCCATTTACGATATCGACACTTAACGGAGATGATCCAGAGCATTATGTATACGATGAGTATATAAACCCATGTGAAGACTTATATCCATCACACACGCCAAGTAGCACAGTTGAGTATATGAAACACTATGAAAAGAAAGATGGGCAGTATTACGTATTCTGGAGGCTTGATGACCACCCTCTTATGACAGAGGAAAAGAAACGAAACTATATGAACGCATATCCTGTTGGATCGTTCTACTACACTACGAAAGTATTAGGTGAACGTGGTATCCAAGAAGGGTTGTTATATGGGCATTTAATCAATACGAATCATTATGTGATGTTAGAAGATATTCAAAACGCGATAACAAATGTTGAAATAGGTATCGATATAGGTGATAACGCATTGACAGTGTTCACGCTAACAGGTTATACAATGGGATTTGGTAAAGCGATAGTAATTGATTCATTATCATTGAATGAAGCAGACTATGACAGAATAATATACGAGTTCAATCAATGGTTGGGCAGTTGGTATAAGATGTTTGGTACAAAAATCAATACAGTCTGGCCTGATTCAGCAGATTCAATCTTTGTAAGGACATTAAGAACGCGTATAAAGTATCCAATCAAAGTGGTTGGTAGCAAGAAACTGACAATAAGAGAGCGTGTTATACTGAAAGAACAATTGTTACATCAAGAAAGATTGCAATTTGTATTGGGAACAGGAGCAGTAGAAACATCAAAACAACTAAAGAAAATACGTACAGATGGAAAAGGTGGAGTGTTAGATGAAAATAGACCTGAAAATGACTACAACGATTCACTTGATTATTCACTCACGCCACATCTTAAAAAACTAGCACTACATAAAAAGGCAGGTGAAGCATGGCATTATTAGACGGTTGGTTTACAAAAAAACTATTAAAGAACAGTGGGGTGATAGAACGAATGAGTGAATTTAGATTTAATCAAGGGTTAGTTGAAGATAGAAGTCTTGCAAGTGCTGAACAAGTATTTACAAGAACATTATTAGAAAACAATAAATGGAACTCTGGTATCGTAGAAGATTTAGAATACTTTCACAAAAACATAAAGCCTAAATTAAGAGGTTATTCAAGTACCGTTGTAGATTCATCATTCTGGACTAAAGTTACACCTAAAACAATTAGGGTACACAGTGGTATACCATCTTTGATTAGTAAAACAATGATAAACTTAATCGCAGCACCAGGCTTTGATGTATCAGTAGAAACGAATGAAGAATACGATGAAGAACAAACGGATCGTTTGCTTAAAATACTAGAAGATAATAATTTTGAAAACAAGTTACTTCCTGATGGGGTAAATGCTGAATCTTATGGTGGTTATTTTGCTTACAAGATAAGTCAAGATGACACTATTAGTGAATACCCTATAATTGAATTGGTATCGCCTGAAAATGTAGAAGTTATAACAGAGCGCGGAAGATTAAAAGGCTTTATATTCAAAACAAATTATAAAGAAGGTGAACGAGATTACGAAATTCACGAGATTTATACGAAGAGTGGAAACGACACCTTAATTACTTATAGAAAATTCATGTATAAAGGAACTGAATTAGTAGAAGTAAGTTTTAGCGGTGCAGATGTTGAAAAGTATCAAGATGTTTTAATTAGTGGTATAGACGCTCCTGCTGTACTTAAAAACAACACAGCAACTAATACACAGTTCAAAGGTAGTTATTATGGTTTAAGTGATTACAACAACTCACAAAGCATATTTAATGCATTAGATGAAGACTTATCACAAATGCTAACAGCAATAAGATTTAATAGACCAAAAAGGTTTTTAAGTGAAGATTTATTAGTAAACACATTCACAGGATCTAAGGCTGAATTTGATGACTTTGAAACAGATTACGAAACAGTGCAAAGTGATCCAGATTCAGACGGTGCAGTATATAAACAATTTGAATCTAAACTAGACATTAGTATATATGTAGAATCGTTCAAACAATTATTAGTACAAGCATTAAACAATGCTGGGCTATCACCTGCTTCCGTAGGTGTTACAGGTCTTGAAGCATTAAATGCTAGTGAAGGAAGTCAAAGAGAAAAAGAAAAGACTACATTAAGAACTCGCGAATTAAAGTTAGGGTTATGGAGAAAAACATTAAGCGAATTATTTGTTAAGTTATTACAATTTGATGATGTAGTAAATAGAAAAACAGTTGCAGGTGAATATAACATTTCAATCACGTTCAATGATTATTCAATACCTAGTTTAGATGCAAGAATAGAAACAGCAGGTAATGCGTTGAATCGTGGGTTGGTAGATGTTAAAAAAGCGGTTGATATGATGTTTTTAGATGATTTATCAGAAGATGAAAAGTTATTAATGGTAAATAACATAAAAGTAGAAAACGGGGTTCCTTTAACAGTTGAAGACATGGTCGCAACAGAAGCAAGAACAACCGAATAAATTCGCTAGATTAAGCAACAGGATTAACCAAGCACCAGCAACAGCAAAGGTATTGCTACCAAGTGGGGTAGTTGTAAATGTTCCTATATCAAAGGAATTTGCACCTATATTAGAGTTTGCTGAAAACAATGAATTATTAGACATAGCACTTAAATATGATTTACCTGTTAGCAAACAACAAGTATTTTTATTAAGTGAAGGAGATACTTATCTTGATGAGTATGAAAAAATTGGAATAAGCGAAGAACAAGAATTGGAATTGTTACAAAGTGGGTGGTCGCCTTTGATGTCAAGTAATATACTTGCGGTTAAACAAGAAGACAAAGACTTACTAATAAGATTCCATTCAGGAGAGGTTTATAGATATCCTGATAAAGTTGATATGTATATTCCATTCAATGAAGCATTATCACCAGGGAGACTTTTACATAGAACAATAAGGTTTGCAAGGGGTTATGAAAAATTATAGTCGCACGGACTTAAAACGGAATAGCCGACAGGCTTAAAATGGGGGTAGTATGGAAGAAATGGAAAACGCAGTCCAAGAGGAAGTAGTTACTGAATCAAAACAAGCGGGATTAACACAAGATCAAGTTGATGAAGCAATCGCTAATCGCTTGAAAAGAGAAAGAGAAAAGTTCGCTAAAACTTTAGGTATTGAAACATACAATGAAGAAGCAATTGAAGGCTTTCTCGGTAACATCAAAGCAAAAGAAACCCAAATAAGCGATTTAACCGATAAAATTTCAAGTCTAACGGCTGATAACTTAAACAAGGAGTTTACACTCACAGCGTTAAAAGAAGGCGTTAAAAGCGAAAATATAGAACGAGCGGTTAAGTTGGCAAGTTTAGAGATTAGCGAAGATGTAAGTATAGAACAGGCAATCAAAAATGTGATTGAAGATTTCCCTATGCTGAAAGGTGAATCACGACCTGTTAAAGTTGGTAACGAAGTTAAGAGTACGGAAAACGACAAAACGGAAATTGATCGTTATCTAGAGAATAAATACAGCAAATCAAAATATTATAAAAAATAAGGGGTATTAAATTATGGCATTATTAGAATATGGAAATAAGTTTGTAGATGATAGATTTAGTCCGTTAGTAGAACCTAATCTATTTGACAACAATGTGTTCCAACCAAATGTAACTTTCACAGACAAATATCAAATTGGAGCAGCAGGACAAGTATTAGTTCATAAACTAGGAAAAGTTGCAGTTTCATCTTCAACACCTGGTGGAGACTTCACACACACAGACACAGCAGATAGTACAATCATCTTACCGATTGACAAAGCATTCCAAAGATCAGAAAAAATCTACAATGTACAAGCAGGTGCAGTATCTTATGACATCGCAGCATCTCACATGGAACAAGCATTGGCAGATATCCGTGAAGGTTGGAATAGTGAAATCGCTGGTGTATTAGAAGCAGGAACTACTGCATCAGAAGCAGGAACAACAGCATTAGCAGCAGATACTATTTACGGTATCGTTGTTGATGATAGACAAGCGCTAGTTGAAAATGGAGCGAAACCAAATGTAATGATTGTTTCACCAGCAACTTATGCTTTATTACTTAAATCAGATCAGTTCTTAAGAGCAGGAGATTTAGGAGATAATGTAGTTGCAACTGGTCAAGTTGGATCAATCGCTGGTTTAGCAGTGTTTGAATATCAAGGATTAGCATCTACAACTGATTATGTAATTTATGACAAAGACGCTTTATCAGTAGTTACATCAATTAACATGATGAGAATGATTGATTCACCAGACTTCAACGGAACATTAGCACAAGTTGAAATCGTTTCAGGATTCGCTATCACTAACCAAGATAGAGTATTAGTTAAAGAAAACGCTTAATTAGCAAGAACATCATAGAATAAACTTGGGGAGTGTTGATTCACTTCCCTTATTTTAGAAAAGGGGAAAAAATGCCTAGAAACACAAATACATTAGTGTATGATTATACAACGCATAGATATTATCCTACTATTGATGGTGCTAAAAAGAAACTAAACATCAATTTAGAATATGAACTTAACGGAAATACAGAAGCGGAAGTATTTTTGACAAAGGCTGCTGATAGCGTTTATAGATGGTTATATTCATACATTAGAAAAGAATCAATAAAAATTATAGAATACAGAATAGCGAACGACTTTACAGGTTCAGATTATGGTATGCCTTATCGTGATGGGATAGAAGAAGCGATTTATGCACAAATTGAATACATGTATAATTTCGACGGAGATTTACAATCGTTAGCAGAGAACGACAGAAACAGGCTTTTAAGCCACGAAGTGAAAAGTATATTAAAATCATACGGACTAGCACACAGAGGGCGTTACAATCAAAGAATCACAGATGAGCAATATAGGGTTGGTTACTAATGAGAAGAAGAAGCCAATTTGAATATTTGGAAAAAGGTGAATTATACAGTAAAGATTTTTCTACTAACACGATTTCAAGTATCCCAAAGCCGTTTCGTTTCAAATTAATAAAGATAAATAAAGATGCTGGGCAACTATTACAAGGCTTTACACACACAGACGGAAGTAGTGTTATCGAAACCGTAAGCGATTATGAGTTCAAACGAGGTGATGATATTAGATTCAATAATGAAACTTATAAAATCACAAATATTGAAATTGTTGAAATTAGAACATATGGATCAATAAGAGGATTCAAGCGCTATAAGAAGGTTATATCATTAACTTAATTCAACTAATGAAGGATTGCCAAGCGATAGCACAAGCATCATCACCTATTGATACTGGTAACATGAGGCATAATTCAATCAAAGCATATTTGTTAAATGATGGCTTTGTGATAGAACAACGGTTCAATGTAGCATGGTATGGTACTTTATTAAACGAACGAGATTATACACGAAAAGACAACGGCAAAACAACACGAGGTTGGTGGACAAACGGAGTATATGGAGCAGTTCTAAAATACACCAATGACACGCTTAACAACCAACAAGACATGATAAGCGCTGCAAGACAAACGATTGCCAAGACAGCAAAAGATGCTCCTAAAATGAGCAGTGCTATCAAAAGCATACCAAAGGGGTGATTAAATGTTTCAAGACAAATTAGTTGAGAAACTATTCACAAAACTAAATAACAATACACAAAGCGTAACATTTAGAGGCGGATATATTATACAAACAGCAAATGAAGCCTTTGAATTTACAACTTACACAAATTATTACACAAGCACTACAACAGAGTATGTTCCTGTTATGATGACTTCATCATCAAGACCTAAAAACATTCCTAACAAAGATATTTATGATTGGACTTTTGATATTACTTTCGCAATAGTAGGTGAATCCGAAACAGAGAACCAAGCACAAAGAAATGCGATTGATGAGTTTAGGCAAACACTAACAAATACACCAAATGACACTGTAACGAACGGTACAACAACATATAACATTGTAACAACCGCAACAGATATTGCTATTATAAGCGACACTGTTGTAGTAAACGGAAGAAGTAGATCATTAGTATCAATGCAAGTCTATGTTCAATCCGGTATCAATGTTTGGTACGGTAATTCAGTTGGTTATTCAATTAAAAGAAACGGTGTAACTGAAGATGCTATTTACTTGGACATTTTAAGTACAAGCGACGCAAAAAGTAAAACATTAGATAGTGCGTTTGTGTTTGGTAGCAGTACAACGAGTTCAGTCGCTATTGATGGTATCTATGTTTTCAAAGGTGTTGTAGTTTATAAAAACGATGATATATTAAATGCTATTGTTGAAGATATATTGAAAGGCGATAACATCAATTACTTATATGACTTCACGATAGAATATCCAAACATAGCACCTATAACTAAAACAATGTTATTAAGCAACGGTTCAATCAATACAAGCCTTGGTGAACTAATAACAATTACATTGGAGTTGGTAGAGAGTGAGTAATCAAACAATAACGGTTAGGGTAGACCCTAACGACCAACCTAGTAGCACAGGAGTTCAAAATTCTCCAACACCGTTACAAAGTAATAAAGCAAACAACAATAAATTATTAGGTGTAAATCCAGTTATAGTTGCAGGTGCTGTTAGTGCTGGTAAGCAAGTATTCGGAGCAGTTACGAACAACATAGGAGCATATACAGGAAGAACAGACATACAAAGAAAGATTAATAGCGGTTTAAGCAATGCGAGAGTTATCGGCCAAGTAGGTTATGTGGTTTTATCAAGTAATCCTATCGGAGCAGCGGTTGCAGCGAGTGCATTAGCGGTTGAAGCAAGTATAAGTGTTTGGCAACGATACGAAGAACGCAAGTTGCAAGAAAGAGAAGCCGAGTACTACAGAACAATAAGAGGGAACAGGATTAACGAAAGCAGGTACAGATAATGCAATTTAAGATAGGTAACAACTTTGAAAATGTATCCGTTTATAATGTTGTAAAGAATATTGAAGAAGAATTAGACAATGGTAGTATTGTAATACCGTTCTCAACTCGTTCTAATCGCTATCAACCTTTCACACTTGTTGATGTAACACTCGATGATGAATCGCATGAGTATTGGTACATAGATTCAAGCAAGGTTAAACCAGTAGATCAAAAAGAAAGAACTAAATATAGGCACGAAATAACTTTAATTGAAATAACAAAAATTTTAGAACGATACCCTATACCGAGTAGATCTTTTGTACAGTTAAGCACAGGAACAAAATTTACTTTATTAGATGTAGTGAATAACTTAATTGAAACAGTTCCATTTGATGACACATTCAACTATACAAATACGAGAATCATCGATTCGGTTGATCCGATTTTAGAAGAATATTTAGATATTGAATCACCTGACATATTCTTAACTGATAGAACGCTCAAAGAGGCATTTGTTGAAGTGTTTAAGGTGATTAATGCTTATCCGCGACTTACTATTAACGAATTAGGTGAAACGGTTCTAACGGCTGATTATTACAATGAGTTGGCTGAATTTGTAAACAAAGAAACGGGAATATCGAACAAGGAAGAACAACAAAGCAGTAATAACTATGCAACATCATTTAATGTAGTAGGAAGTAATATGATTTATTCATATGATAAAATTGCATCTTCCATTGTAGAGCCTACACCAACAGGGTGGATTGGTTTGCGTAGTGAAGGAAGTCTACTAATTATAGACAAAGCAAAATTGTATCTACAAGATCAGATTGAAGAATTGGTTAAAGTTGAATTACAATATGTTGAACGAACACAAAGCGGAACAACATTGCCAGAACCTATTGTTAGAGAATTTGATATAACTGATTATGTTGTAGAAAACGAAGTTAGAAGAACACTAATATCTAACCCTTATAATTTAGATGAAAACAGCAATTCAATAAAAGACTTGTACGAAGGTGTATATCAAGCAAATACATTAAGTTATACACAAGGTTCAAATACGGTAGAAGGTTTTGAAGAATTATATAGACCAGATTTAGCAAGTGGTAGCGACAAAACAACATTACATTTATTAATTAGAACTGTACAATATAGAGATGGTTATGTTACTACACAAACAGGAATTAATGGTATAGATGAACCTTTACTTGAAGATGTTAGATTTAGAGTTAGATATATCCCTAAAATAACTGCAAGACAATTTGTAGAAAGAAACAATTTAAGTGAATTTAATACAAAAAGTACATTGATTGCAGGACAATCAGACGCGTTTCTTGCTAGTGATAAACTATTAGATAATATGTTTAGTAGAATAAACAGAACAGGTTCAGCGGAAGTATTAACAAGTGTATTCAATGCAACGGAAGAATATCCTATCGGTTCTTACACAACAGATGGTTACATTTTAACAAGTAGCGAAAGAGTTATGTATCCAGATCATTACGATATCCAATATAAATGGACGAAAGACTTTCAAAAGGTAAGCGACTTTTTAAGTTTGAATAGCGAACCGAAACTATTTGAGATACAAAGTACATTAGTTAGAAATGAAGTTTTCAGTCAATATTGCATTATTGATACTTCATCAGTTGAAGATAACAGTTATTTAAGCGAAGATGGTTATAGTGTATTCATCAATACGATTAGACCTACACCATTAACCGCTTATAACAAACCTATTTATGCGGTAGCATTTCAAAGCGCAGAAATGGCAGTAGAAGCCGTTTATAAGCCTGTTGTTAGTTATGCAGGAGGTAATAGCCTAAACTTCTGGTTCGGCTTTGATAGCCCATTTGTAGCAGGTCAAAAACTAGAACAAGAAACAGATTTAATTTATAGAAACAAAGCGATATATTATACAGATGATGATGGTAGACTTACAGATTTCAATGCTTTTTATGTAAATGATATGACTATTGAAGAAAATGAGTTACCAATAGTAGCAACACCTGAAACTTATTTGATAGATGCTCGTGGGTTTAAGACTAACAAAAATCAATCAGAGATATTAGCAATGACTTATCAATTAGTTGTAACAGCACAACAAGGATTAGATGTATTGATAGGCGATAAATTTTTGAAAGATAATAACCTTATAAGTGATCATTCAGATGGTTACGAAACATTAGAAGTAAGATGTTCAGAAAACAGAATAAGAAATACAAAAAATGTTAAATATGAAGCATACACAAAAGGAAGTGCTTCAATATCTTACGATGCAGAATTAAGAAAGATAACAGTTAGCGGTGTAGACTCTGATGAGTATTGGGCAATTTGTAATGCAGATGGTGAAACTTACTTAATTTGTAATGAACTAGAAACTTATAGTTTATATTTCAATATGAGAAATGATAGACAAGATTCATCGTATGCACCAGGAGTGCCTGTACCTACTAATTTACAAACAACAGCAGGAAGTGAAGCAATATTCTTTGATTGGGACGATGCAGGGCAGTCAGATTCGTTTGTTGTAAGAATTGTAGAAACCGAAACAGGTACTTTACAAGAATCTACAATCACTACAAACACTTATTATAATTTCACTGATTTAGACCCAGATACAGAGTACACATTAAGCGTAAGAGCAGAGTTAGATGGTTTGTACAGTGCTTATGCTAATACAACAGCAACTACAACACTAGGAGCGCCTTTAGCACCTAGTTGGATTGATGCAACAGTTATAAATAGTACAACAATAGATGTGGAATGGGAACAAGTAGAAGATGAACAATATTATCAAGTCGCTTGGAGTACAAACAATGTAGATTGGTATGATACGCAAACAAACGGAGCAAACGATACTACATACACTTATGATGATTTAAGCCCTTCTACAACATACTATTTTAGAGTAAGAGCAGGAAATGCAGAATACGGCGATAGTGATTGGTTCAGTTCGGCAGATAATGAATCACCATACGATACAACATGGACAACACCAACACCTTCACCAACAACAGCACCTACAATAAACTATATTAGTCAAGGTGAAGATTACATTTACATTTCATTAACAAATAACGATTCAAGAGAAGTTGATGTTTATTATGAAGTAGATGATTCAACACCAGACGCAAGAGTATATAATAATATTAGTGCTGGTAGTACAACAGGTTATATTTTCTACGGTGGAATAGAAACAGGTTCACATACAATGTATGCTAGAGCATATGCAGACGGAGCAGATGGAAGCAGTGTTGTAAGTTATCCATTTACATTAACAACTACAACATCGCCAGACGCACCATTGAATTTCCAAGTTCAAAGTATATTGTTAAATGACATATTCTTCCAATGGACAGATAATTCAACAAATGAAGATGGTTTTGTAATAGAGTTACATACAAACTCAAGTTTCACTAATCTATACGATTCATTTACAACTAATGCTAATGCACAAACAGGAATTATTGATTCGGTAGCAAGTGGAACATATTACGCAAGAATTAAAGCATATAATACAATCGGTGACAGTGCATGGGTATCATGCTCTGATAACCCTATAACAATTTAGAAAGGAGCAACAAATGAACTATATTAAACTTTATCATGACTTGACAGGCGCATTGGTAGATGTTGATAATGATATAATTGTTGGTCGTTCGCACCTAGCGAATAAACTTCAACTTATCACACCTTTATCATTAACGCCAGAAACCGACATCATTCAAGTGTATTTCAAATTGGCAAACAACCAATTAACACCGAAACGCGAAATGACTTTAGTCGGTACAGAAACAGTTAGTGATGATGTTTGGAATGTTTACGAATATGCAATACCGTCAAGTGTATTAGCAGTTATAACAGGGGTAAACTCAAACACATTACAAGTTCAATTCAGACATGCAAGATTGGTTGAAGGTGTTTACACACACATACTTGCAACAGAAATGGACACACTAACAATCAACGCAGCAATAAATTTAGATCCAGAAGACGATGTTATCTATGTAGACGAATACGATGACCTAGTAGCAGCAATTGCTGCAAAACAAAATAAGGATTGGTCTTTATATTCAACAACTGAAACTTTGAATGATGATGACTACTTTACAATCGCGAATGGATCGGAAGTATCAAACAGAGTTACAGTAGCAAAATTAACGGAGTATCTAGCGGGAGATTATTCTGATCTAGACACGAGAGTTACAACATTAGAAGGAAATGTAGATCAAGATGTTTCAATTGGATCAAGTCCACATTTCACAAAACCAACCGTAGACAAAATTGACTTTAGAAAAGACGAAGCACCTGATGAGGGTATTACTGAAGAACTAGACTATGATAATGTAAAAACTATCAAAGACAATTTATCTCATTTTACCGACACGGACAATCCACATGAAGTTGATAAAACAGATGTAGGATTAGGCAATGTAGACAATACTTCAGATGCTGATAAGCCAATATCTGATGCAACTCAAACAGCGTTGAACGATAAGGCTAACGCAGTAGTTGGAGGTTATGTACCAAACAGTGAAAAGGGTGTCGCTAACGGTGTTGCTACCCTAGACACAGGCGGGAAAGTCCCTGCTAGTCAATTACCTAGTTACGTTGATGATGTGGAAGAGTATGCCACATTAAGTGCATTCCCAACTACTGGAGAAGCACACAAGATTTATATCGCAACAGATACTAGAATCATTTATCGTTGGACAGGTAGTGCTTATGCCAATCTAATTGGTACTGCTGAACAAACTTCAGTTGACGCCAGTGTATTTACAAAAATATTATCGACCGATGCCGTAAATGTTTTACTTGCTTTACAAGAATTAGATTTACATACACATACTGAATCTGATATTACTGATTTAGATAAGTACACACAAAGCGAAACTGATGCATTACTTGCTGGTAAAATAGATGTTGGCTCGTTAAGTTCAAGCCTTACTCTATATCCAACAAACACTTACGAAGTTGGTGGTACATTCGATGGCTATGCTCAAATGGTATCAAGGGTAGACGATGCAAGATATAACGATACGGAAGTAATTCTTTATACTACTGATGACCGTACTGAAACAGGAACTTCAGTAATCACAAGTAATGACCCTGACAACCCTAGTTTAGTAGGTGCTTTAGTGGCTGATGCAGGATTGTTTATCGGAGATGTTGGTATCATTAACACAAATACTATTGGACAAGTTCGTAGAGTAAGTGGTGGTTTATTCACATATCCACATTTAAGATATAAAATTTTCCATTCTGATGATATGGTCAATCCTATTTGTACAAGCGGCTGGACTGATACAGTATCAAATGCTGAATTTGAGGACGTTTTCCAAAGTGGAATAATGAGCAATGTTGCATTTGAATTAGATGACCGTTTAGTTATCCATTATGAAGCATACAAATCAAATACTGGAACTGACCCAATCGTAGCAATCATATTTGGTGGCGAAAGCCCAACAAGAACGCTACTACCTATTCCAGTGTCAGCAACAAATCAAGCAAGTCTAATTGCTATTGAATCAATTACAGGATTAACAGCAACTCAAGTTCAAGAAGCGTTGGAACAATTGAAAGTGTTACTAGATTCAAATATCACAGTAACAAAAATTCAAAGATTCGTAATCACAAACGCTGACAACGGTGACGGTACATTCTCATACACTTATGGTGGCGACGCAAGAACTGGGACTTTAACATCTGGTGTTTATAGATTTACACTTGAAGATGATGTTGAATATGTTGTAGGTGCAAACCGTACCGAAATCAAGATTAACAACGACACAGCATTCTATCCTACAGATTTAGAAGTAAACGAAATTGACACGGAAACAATAGATATAGAATATGCTTTACAAGTTGATGATGAAGTACACATTAAATTACATCAGGGAATGAACACTGTATCTCTAGAAGTTGGCGATGGAACAATTACTCTTGCTAAATTATCATTATTGCTACAAGGTAAGATTTCAGACTATGACGCCCATTTAATTGATACTGATAATCCACATGAAGTAACTAAAGTACAAGTTGGTTTAGGAAATGTAGACAATACAAGCGACTTAAACAAACCTATCTCAACAGCAACTCAAACAGCATTAGATGACAAAGTAGAACTAACAACTTACTCAACAACTATTGCAACTACGGACACATGGACAGATCAAACAGGATACTTTACATTAGCAAAAACAGTTAGTGGTATTGTATCAACCGATGTGCCTATTGTAGATTTAGATTTAAGTGGTGCAACAGTATCTAATGTAGCAGACATTCAAACAGCATGGGGAACAATTTATAGGGTTGTAACAAGTTTAGATACAGTAACATTCTATGCATTAGAAGAACCAACATTCCCTGAAGATACCGATATCACATTGGAGGTGTTTAGATAATGGCAGAAGGTAAGATAATCCGCAAAGGTGGTGGAGGTTCACAAACAAAAGCACCTACAATCACAATTGATACAGAATCGACAACATATAACACTATATATTTCACTATAACTAACAACGAAAGTACTACGGCTGATATATTTTGGGAAGTTGGAGATGATGTTCCTGATGCAAATGTAATTACGCTAGCAGGAGGAGCAACAAGCGATGTGTTAGAATCAAGTGATTTATCAGCAGAAACATCTTATACAATATGGGCAACAGCACAAACAAGTGGAAAAGGTGGTAGTGGAGCAGTAAGTGCAAGTGAAACAACAACTGAATTTACTTACCCGTCAAACTTAACTTGGATTATAGATAATGTAAATGCATATAGCACTTCAGCAGGCGACAATTTCGGAATAAGTGTATCTATCTCAAACAATTATGCAATAGTCGGAGCAAATTATGAAGACGATGCAGGTGGAGATACTTCAGGTAAAGCATATATTTTCAATCCGGAAACAGGTGCTTTATTACACACACTAGATAACCCTAATGCATACAACACCTCAGCATTCGACAATTTCGGATTTAGTGTATCTGTTTCAGACGATTATGCAATAGTAGGAGCAAGATGGGAAGACGATACCGGAGGAACATCATCAGGTAAGGCATATATTTTCAATCCTGCGACAGGACAATTACTACATACTTTAAACAACCCTAATCCATATGGAACTTCAGGAAACGACTATTTCGGAAGCAGTGTATCTATCTCAAACAATTATGCGATAGTTGGAGCATTCCAAGGAAACGATGCTGGAGGAACAGAGTCAGGTAAGGCATACATATATGACACAAGTACAGGAACCTTATTACACACACTAGATAACCCTAATGCATACAACACTTCTAACGGAGACCGTTTCGGATACAGTGTATCGATATCAGACAACTATGCTATAGTCGGAGCATATTATGAAGACGATGCAGGAGGATATCAGTCAGGTAAGGCATACATATTTAATCCAGCAACAGGAGCCTTAATTGCAACACTAGACAACCCTACTGCATACGGTACTTCACAAGTCGACAATTTCGGATTTAGTGTAGCGATATCAGATAGTTATGCAATAGTCGGAGCAAATCATGAAAACGATGCAGGTGGAGATACTTCAGGTAAAGCATATATATATCATAAATAAACATTCTGTGGAGGACTCCTATTCGTGGTTCTTCTCTAAAAAGAAAGGATAAAACAATGCAAAGAAAACAAGGTAAAAAACACGACATGTATGTTCATGTCAGCGACACCGAAAGAGGTTGGGTTGCTCCAGGCGATCTACCTGTTTTCAAAAAGATGTTCGCAGAATTAAGTGCATTGAATAACAGACTGCACAGATTAGAAAGTAAACTAATCAAATTTGCAGATTCACAAGGTCTAGAAAATGATGGATCTATGGAATCAGTTATCAATGCATTGTTAGAAGAAGTGCAACTAATAAAAGCAGGAAAACAATATGTTGCAGTTCAATTAGAAAATGGTTATATCACTAAATATATTAAACCAAGTGTAATACTTGAAGAAAAATATGTTGAAGGGTTTAACCTAAACAATCAATGCTACAAAATAGAAAATGGCTTTATCAAACTTGATGAAGTAAAACTAAATGAAATGGAGGAAATATAGAATGTTAGAACAGGCTTATGAATGGTTTCAAAATGGTGGTACTGCACTAGTAACAGGTGCGACTGCATTGGTTGGAGGAATTGCAGCATTAACGAAAACAGTTGGAACATTTAACACTTTGAAAGAATCGTTACCAACTACTGTTCAAGATAGAATTGATGCAAGTATGGTTGATGTTACTTCTAAAATTGAAGCAATCAAAACAACATCGGATCAATTCAAGTTGCAAGAAACAATCATCAACGCTAAAGCAAAATTAGAATCATCAGTTATTAGCGCAGAAACAAAACAAGAATATCTACTATTAGCGCAACAAGCACAGGAACAACTTCGCACCGTTTACGGTATTGTTATAGAAGTTCCATTGACAGTTGATAGCGAAAATATTTAACCTTCTTTCTTGGGGTTCTGGGTTAGGTTGGACTTTATATACTTTATACGACAGAGTGTACATTGAATCAACTAACGCGACTTCAACTATATTTAACATTGCGGTTGGTATAGTAGGGATTATCGTATGGAGGCAAGTCCACAAGAAGATATTTGAAATGGCACAAATACAAAAAGGGAATTTGTTGGTTGATACACCACGATTCCCCCGTGCCAGAGCAATATATACATTTGGAGTTATAATTCTAATATCATTCTTATTAAGCGATTTCTTCGTTTATATAGAACAAAGAGATATACCGTTATCGTACACTGTAAAACTAATCGGCATATCATGGATATTTGCGTTAGGCTTCAAACTAATAGGAATATTCTTTGAGAAACAACAAGATATTACTTTATTAAAAGAAGTGGAATAATTCACTTCTTTTTTTGCCTATTTACAAAAAAATAAAAAAAATTAAAAAAAATGTTTACTTTCCATTTTATCATTGTTATAATATTTATATAAAGTTAAATAACTTAAAAGGAGAAAAAAATATGAAAGCAATAAATTTAGTAGAAGGTAAACAATACGAACTATATTTCAAAAATGAATTAGAAGAAGTGATCACTTGTTTAGAAGTAAAGGAAAGTGGAAACAATGTATTTGCAGTTGAAGGTTCAGTTTGCGTTGATGGTTATAGCCTTACAAAAACAGATCAAACAGTAATAAACTTTTCAAACCTAAACGACAATTATACAATGTTAGAAAAAAAATAAAAAAAGGGGGTTGAAAAAACAATCCCTTAATAGTAACATTATATCAAGGAGGAAAATGTTATGACAAAAGCATTGAAAGATGGTATCAAAAGAATGGCAATACAACATCACGGGGAAACAGACGGAATTGGTGTTTACGAATCATTCATGGAAAAGTATTATAGACATGACATGACACTTGAAGAAGTTGAAACATACATAATGGATATGCGTGAATGTGAACAATGCGGTGAATGGGAAATTTCAGAATGGATGGAAGAAGTTCCATCTAAAAACGGTGGATTTGGGGAAATATGTTATGGCTGCTGGGATTCAAATTAAAGAAATAATTGAAAACTTTAAAAAACAAGAAGCATATGATTTCTATGATGAAGTATTAGTTGAATTTGATATAAGAAAGTGGGAAGAAAAAAATGGAAGAAATGATTGCAAACACTATCCAAGAGATAGAGAAATACAATCGCGCTATTGAATACGAAACAAACATCATTAAAAACAAAATAAATATGGTGTTAGATTCTGAATATCTTGATGAAAAAGAAAAAGAATATGCGTTGAGAGTTATGAAAGAAAATATAAAAGAGATCTATGTGCTAATGGCACGATTATAAGGGGGAAATATGAACATTTATAAAAAGTTGCAAAATGTAACAGTTGAATTACAAAATAGTCCATTGAAAAAAAGTGGACAAAATAAATTCGCAGGGTTCAAGTATTTTGAATTAACAGACTTTTTACCAACTGTAAACCAATTATTTGATAAACATGGTTTGAATGGTTTAGTATCATACGATAAAGAACATGCACATTTAATCATTACGAACACAGAAAAGCCAGATGAACAAGTTGTTGTTAAATCACCAATGGTAGTTATTGACATGAAAGGCGCTAATGAAATACAAGCGTTAGGAGCAGTTGAAACATACCAAAGAAGATATTTATACATGGCAGCACTTGGTATTGTAGAAAATGATGTTGTAGACGCACAAGAGATGGTAACTAAAGAACCCAAATCAACAAAATCACAACATGAAAGAATTTTATCAGGTGATTTAGAACGAATTGAAAAAGCATTAGATTATTACAAAGTAAACTCGGTTGAAGAATTGACTGTATCACAAGCAAGTAAGATTATAGATCAGTTTGAAAAATAAATTGGAATTTTTGGAAGATGAACACCTTTATCTCCTTCAAGGTCGGATTCTTCCAAGTGTTACACAAATATTAAAAGATGAAAAATACAATAATATACCGAGATTTATATTAGAAAAAGCAGCATACAAAGGAACACAAGTTCACAAAGCAACTGAAAATTATGATCTAGGCAATGAAGTTTATTTAGAACAAGCATATGAGCCTTATTTATCCGCTTACATAGACTTTAGACTTGAAAATGATATTCCTATACTAGAACGCGAAACAATGGTTTATACGGAAGATTATGCAGGTACTATTGACTTTGTAGGCAAGGTTGATGATAAAATATTGATTGCAGACATTAAAACAACAAGCAAGTTATACACAGAATCAGTTGCAATGCAATTAGCAGCATATGTAATAGCACATAGTTATAATAACGATAATCAGTTAGAAGATTATAAAGGCGCTGTTATATGGCTAAAAAAAGATGGTAAATATGAATACCATGAAATTGATCCAGACTTCAACGGTTTCAATAAGAAACTGATTGAATATAAAAATTTGCTCACTGCAACGAGCGAGAACAATGGGTTTGCAGAGTAAAAAAATATAA
>Ga0272440_1000700_pt1 | contig 28261 bp, 19 predicted proteins | sample SSMMMBAug17_FD_192440 | JGI IMG/M metagenome (GOLD analysis project Ga0272440, IMG submission 192440) | Marine sediment archaeal communities from Little Sippewissett salt marsh, Falmouth, MA, United States - SSM-MMB-Aug17 | ecosystem: Environmental > Aquatic > Marine > Wetlands > Sediment ... | reverse complement strand
CATTCAATGGAACCATACCTGTTATGATGAACATAAACAGGACGATCCAGTGATAGAATCTGCTTGTTTGTTTTCGTTTCAATTTCATTTGTCAACTCCTTTGTTTGGGTGATATTTGGTCTTAAATATTATCTAACCTTTTTATTTTATTTAATATATTGTTTTTCAGTCTCTATAAACAAAAAAAACCCAAATGATTGACAATCCAGTCAACCATATGAGTTTAGGCATTATTATCTCAAATTATTTGATACTCCAGATTTCATAATAACTTCCGATTGTTAATTTACATTTGCATAATTATTCTGATAACTATTGAATTCGTCAAAAACAATTTTTTAGTTAAATATTTATAATAAATCAATAAAAAAATAATAATTATCTTAATATAGTGAATAATGCAATTAGTAATCCAGTATCTATCAAGCCAGATATCTGAACATAGAACTTAAATTAATCATTTGATATTGTTCCAATTTTAATAATATCTCTGCATTCTACCTACTGGATGATTTGGTTTATTTGAATGTACAAACTGTAAAATGCCCTTACAGTTTACATGTAAAATGACAACCAAGAATTTTTTTCGATCATTCATTCGTTTTCTAAGCGAATTGTCTATTTGTTGACCTATGAAAATCTCGAAAAAAAAATGGCTTAATTTTGTGTAACAGCTCGTTTTCGACCACATACCTATTTGTTTTGATCAAATTAGGAAAGGTATTTTCCGAAAATTCCCAATTCATTTATGTAGAACTAACTTTAAAATTTTAATAAAAAATCATATATGAATATATTTTTTTTTGCAAATATTTTTTAATATTTAACAATCTTTGTGCATTATAAAGCCTGAATGAATACATTGAAATCAAAATTTCAAATAAAGGATTTATAAATAGAAGGTAAAATGGAAGTAAATAGTATCTAAAACTTTCTTTGCTAATGAACGCCTTCGGCTTTAAGTAAGGATAACAAACCAAAGCATAAAAAAACAATGTTTGTACTCCATGCAGCCAAGAATGCAGGCAATTGTCCAGCGTGCCCCAAAGAAATACTAATACTATTCATCATCCAGTAAAAAAAAGCTGCAACAACGCCAAAAACAATAGGTTGTGCAAGTCCGCTAATTTTCGATTGTTTTAATGCAGTGCCAGAGGCAATAATACTCATTATCAGACAAATAAAAGGAAAAGCGGTTTTGGCATACAAATCTACCTGGTAGATCGTCGCATCATAGCCCTCTTTACGTAATTTTTTAATATAGGCTTTTAGCTCTGAATAGTTCATTTCTTCAGATTTTTTTGAAACCCGCACCAAATCTGATGGTTTAAATGGGAGTGGTATAGAAAGTTGATCTGGATATGCGACTTTTTTGGTTTCACCAGTTTCTTCCAATAGTTGATAAACAGGTGATTCAATAATCCATTGATCACTTTTATAATAAGCATTTCTGGCATCAATTCTTTTGATCAATTTAAATTTATTGTTAAAAAAATATAGGGTAATGCCATGTGCTGTTTTTTTGCCCAAGTGAAAAAAAGCGATGTTGGCAATAAGCCCATCACCTCGAATCCAAATATTTTTTTCACGTGACGTGTGGCCTTTTTGATGCTTGATTTCTTTATACCAGATATGGTTTGCCTTTTCTACTGTTAGCGGGATAACAAATTCCGAAAGCGAAAACAGAACCATTGTAGTAACTACACCAAAAAGAATAACCGGTTGTAAGAGATAATAAATACTTATGCCACTGCCTTTAATGATCATAATTTCATTATTTTTTATCATCAAGCCAAATGTAATCAATACAGCCAATAATACACAAATAAACAGAATCTGACTGAATATAAATGGAATTTTCAACAAGATATACTCAATGAATCTGGAAAAAGGCAGGTCGGTCTCCAAAAAATTATCAATTCTTTCAATAAAATCAATCAGTAAGAAAATCATACTGATTGCAATCAAGACCAGCAGAAAGGACTTGATTGTTTCTGTTAGAATATATCGATGGAGCAGACGCATAAAGCAATTATTGTTTTTTGGCGATTGTTTTGTCAATTATTTGAATGTAGTCCACTAATATCTGACTACTTTCCATCAAAATCGCATCAATGTCATCATCTTCTTCTTTGTCTTCCTTGTCTTTTTCTTCCTTGTCTGACAATTTTGTATCATCATCATTGGTTTTCAATTCTTTCAAGGGCTTCAAGCCCTTTGCTGCTCTTTTTTTATTTTCCCATGAGAGTTTCCATTTATCAATGGCATCACGTTCACTTTTTCGGGTCGTTTCGCATAAGGAAATACGAGTCTTTTCCTGTTGATTTTCCCTGAATTTCAGATTGGCTTTTAAATATTCAAATTCAACATTGTCTTTAATACGTGTTTCGTGGTTACTTTTTAACGTATCAATCATTTGTGGTTTAATCTGGTATGTTGAATAATCCGCAGGTGTAATGGTATCACATTTCATGGCATAAGGAAGCGTACTTTCTCCAATTTTTTCTGGATTGTATATTGGCGGAAAAGAAATATCAGGAATAATCCCCTGATATTGGGTACTCTTACCTGAAATACGATAGAATTTTGCATGGGTGATTTTTAATTGTCCTTGTTGTAAATCTAGCAGTGATTGCACTGTTCCCTTGCCAAAACTTTGGGTGCCAACAATTACTCCCCGATGATAATCCTGAATGGCGCCTGAAAAAATTTCTGATGCTGAAGCGCTCATACGATTCATCATGACCAATAAGGGGCCATCGTAGACAATATCCGGGTGTCGGTCATAATAGCATGTCACCCGTCCATTACTTTCTCGAACCTGCACAATAGGTCCTTTTCTAATAAAATGACCGGTCAATGCATTGGCTTCCTGAAGTGCACCACCACCATTATCTCTTAGATCAATTATGAGGCCAGATATATGTTCGTTATCAAGCTCATTGATCAGACGATTGACATCTCTGGATGTACTTTTATAGTCTGATTCACCGCCATGATAGGCTTTAAAATCCAGATAAAAAGTTGGAATATCAATAACACCGATGTTGTACGTTTTATTATTGCGCGTGATTGGTACAACCTTTTTATGTGCCGCCTGTTCCTCAAGCTTTACTTTGTCACGTGTTATTTTGATAACACTTGTTGTCTGATCATCAGCCGCATTTGCCGGAATAATCCTCAAATACACGACAGTCCCTTTTGGACCACGAATCAAATGCACAACTTCATCTAAACGCCAACCGATTACATCGACAATATCATCCTCATTCCCCTGGCCAACGCCAACGATACGATCGCCTGGTTGAAGTTCACCGGCTTTATCTGCAGGACCAGCGGGAACAAGACGCAAAACCTTTGTGAATTCATTTTCTCGTTGAAGAACCGCACCAATTCCCTCAAGGGAAAGACTCATTTGAATATTGAAATTTTCTGACGCGCTGGGAGAAAAGTACTGTGTATGTGGATCGTAAACCTGTGTCATGGAATTCATGTAAATACGAAACGCATCTTCACTGTTCGTCTGACTGGCCCGATTCAATTGACTTCGATATCTTTTTTGAAGTAATGGAATAATATCCTTCATTTTTTTCCCAGAAAGAACCAGATTCAACATTTCATTTTTCAGACGTTTCCGCCATAATTCATTTTGTTGTTTGATCGTCTGCGGCCAAGGGACGTCCTCTCGATCTGTCTCAAAATATTCATCCTTTGTAAAATCAGCTTTTTTGGCATCTTTATCAATGTAATTCAAGGTAAAAATCATTCTTTCAATGACCCGCTGTTGATATTGATTAAAAATCTGATACGCAAGGTGAAGATCGGATTTTCTCATAAAATCATCAATTTGTTGACGATAAGGTGCAAACGTATCAATATCTGATTGTAAAAAATACAGACGAGATGGATCTAAATCCGACAAATATGTATCATAAACCATTTCTGATAATTGATCATTCAGTTTCACTTTTTCATAATGATGATATTTCAGTTTATAGACGATACTTTTGACAATTTCTGCATGTTCAGATTCCGGCTTAAGACGCGTATAAAAGTCTTTTATTTTTAAAGGCGCATCGCCAAGTAATGCAGCATGTATGTCTGCATATGCCAGTTGCAGGGTCAGCAAAAAAATGGTCAACCCTGTAAATAAAAATTTGATTATGCGTTTGTTTGACATTGTTCTTCCTACTTAATTAATAAAAAAAATCCCCTTTAATTTAATTGCAAATACGACTCTAAATAAGACTGAATCATATCAATAATCTTTTCATCTGTTTCTTCATGCAAAATATCATCCAATAAATGTGCAATACCAGATTCATTTCTATTGATCACAGCCTTGATAATGTCTTTACGAATTTTTTGATCATTTTCTTGGTAATAATGATTGATTAGTTTCGCAGAAACATTTGCTGTCAAAGAATCTGATGCTGATATTTCAATTTCTTGGTCTAAGTCCTGATCATTATCCGATAAATTATCGGTATCATCCGCATGCGTATCCAGCTTTCCAATTGCCTGAATTGCTGTTCTTCGGATTAAAGCATCCTCTGAATCAATATAGGGCAACAGATAGTCTGTTCCTTCTGGCATTTTCGCATCACCCAAAGCTTTCATACAGGCGATCATATGACGATCATCAGAATAATTTTGCAACATTCCGATCAGTCGATTGTGAATAAAGTTTGCTGATACTGTATTTTTAGCCTTATACAATTTATTATTAAGGAGTCCCAAAGATAATATAGCATCGTCGGAACGATTCATTTCCTGAATATCTGCACGTTCTTGTTCTTGAGAAATCAATTGAAATAGCCTATCAATTAAAACAGGCTTTGGTAATGCAATTCCGCCAGCAGCGACAACTGCTTTCGATCTTATGTCTGGTGTTTGATTATAATCCAGAAAGATATCGCTGATTGCTGCTTGAGCTTCTTCATGACCGATCAATTCCAGAATTAAAATAACATGCTCGGCTGCTTGTCCCTGAATATTGAGATTTTTTATCAGGTCAGGAATAAACCCCGTTTCTTCTGGATATTTTGTCAGAAACTGTTCTAAACGCTGTATATGATCTAATATCACATCTTGTGATGCATTTTCAAGGATATCTTTTTGAAACATTTCCAGTTGACTGGATAAGGGCATTCGTTCAGAAATATTTTTTTTATTATTTCTCGCATCTCTTTTTTTTTCTTCATGTTCATTACCAGAAAAGGACTGAATAATATCCTTAACAGACATTTCTGTTTCCCAGATAAACAGATCAGGATCAAGCTGTTGTCGATCAGGGGTTAACAATATTTTCGTTTGACGTCTATACCATGCGGCATTTTGGGAAACAAATATTGCAAATGTTTCCTCGCCCGCATAAGACTCAATCCATGAAGCATCCGCTCCTGAAATTGTTATGTGATGATTGGAGTGCTCTATAATACCTCGAAATTGAAACTGATCTGCTTTAAGTATGGCATAATCCATATCATTTAATGCAGTACACCGGATATTTTGTTTAATTAACGCTCTGCAAGATTGGGGTTCCAACATATATTCAACTTTAAATCTTCCAAAGGCTTGCTGCTCTTGAGTCCGCCATTTTTTCAGGTTGGCACGGTTTTCATTTGATGGCACCACTGTTTGAATTGCAAAAATAATCTCAGATAATGATTTCCGACTTGGCAAATCTAGATGAGGCGGAAAATAAAATTGTTCGGGTAAGCCATTGTCATGCATGGCCACCAGGAAAAAGGGACGAAAGAGGGCCTCAAGGTCTTCATCTCGTGAAAGCGAATCTGAATAATCTCCCGCACGTACGTTGACATTGGATAATTGACACCCTATATAAATGATATCATTAGACGCTTCTTTATCAAATATTCTAAAATTTAGCGTACAACTGATTTCCATGTGAATTTGCAACGCATAATTGTCTTTATTCGTGATCTGACCTTCTAAAGCTGAAGGATAGGTCTGATCAATTTTTACAATATCCAGGTGATACAATTGCTTTGCACCTTTATGCCAGTGCAACCTGGTTTGACAATGTTTCTCTGTCGGCATTGACCGATTCTCAAAGTCAAATCTGGCATCTCGGGTAAAAAAATTTTCGGGGTTATCCTGATACCAATAGTAAGACGCCAGACCGGTAATGATCGCAATTACAATAATTACGAAACCCCATCTTCGTTTGCCTGTTTGCCGATTTTCATTCTTCATTTCAGTGATCCATCCATCATGACGTATATGGCGACTAAAATCAAAATTAATAAAAAAGTCCACAATAAAATATTACTTTTCTGATTGGATTTCGCTGGTAATTGTTCTATTTCGACTATATCATCAAACTGTTCTTCAGATGATTTCTTTTCAGGAAGTTTTTTGGTCATTAAAGATACTTTTATGGCACTTTCAATTTCATCAGAATAGTGTCTGGATATATACAAGAATCGTCTTGCATCCTTGCATTTTTCATCCATATAATACACTCGCAAAAATAAGTCACTGGCATTCTGGCTCTGCCCGGACAAAAGCGCGTCAAGCGCTTTTAGATATATCTGGGAGAATAAAATTCGATTTTGAATCTGTTTTACTTTATTCGTCGCTTCTGTCAATAAATAGGCATTTAACTCGTGACTGAGAATATCTTTTTCATAAGCAATTTTTTTCTGAAAGTCTTTCACTTTTTGATGTTTGAGTATCAATTGGATATATTTTTCATGAATATCATGCGCATCTGGATCAAGTTCTAAAATTCTTTCATAAACAATCAACAAATGGTTATTCTGATCTTTTGGATCTGCATATCTCAATTTAATATTTTTGAGGTGCGCGTTGGTTAACGAATGTCGATAATCATCTATTGAATATGCGTATAAGACTTCAAGAGAGTTCGCTTGTATTTTTAATGCATTGATTAATCGGGATTTGGCGGCATCCGGTTTAACTTGATATAATTGATCAAGAATTTTTTGTGCCTGGATACAATGATCATTAGCAATTAAAATATCTGCTACCATTTGATTTGCTTCAATATGCCTGGGATGAATTCGAATGATATGGTGGCCCACATTAAGGGCATCATCAATACGATCGGATTGATACAGATAAGAAGCCGCATGATATAAATAATCACTCACTAATGGCAAGGTATTCACTTTGTTTGAAATCATATTTATTGGATGATTCTTACAGATCCATGAAGAAAAGAAGGCACAATTTATATTATATCCATCATTGTTTTGCGAAATGATTTGCCTGATTTCTAACATCTGAAGTGCGTGTTTCATACGATCATAGAATAATGAGGACCGGGTTTCATCAAGACGTTGTTCGATTTGCCACTGGCTCAGAGACCTGTCTGACTCTGCAAGACAGGCAGTTACAAGCTTTTGTTCAATAGGCAACGACTCCCAAATAATTTTCAATGTTTTGTCATAGCGAAGCATCACACCTGAAAATGTTTGATCGGGCGATGAGGCATAGGGAAGATTTCTAAATTCACGACAAATCGCATCAATAATTAATGGGTATCCACCAGAAAATTCATGAATCTCACCAATGATTTTTTCCGGCCATTGGATTGAGTTATTTCGTTCAATATAACGTACCAAAGCTCTTGTTTCTTCAAAGGACATTGAAGAAAGGTGATACAGGCGAAAGCCAGAAAAAAAAGGTAAGAAGATATCGGTTATATCAGACGACAATCGTCCGCCAGTAAGTATAAAAAAGATTTCACTATTTAGATTTGGCAGCAAAGATTTCAGCCATAGATAAAATGGATGAATTGACGCATCACGCAGATTAAATTCATCAATACAAACAATCAGCCGCTGATTGGGTTTCAGTTGATCGTGTATCATTGGTAAAAAAGAAGTCTCAAAATCATTGAGCGGTTCTTTTGATATGTCAAAATTAATATTGATCTCAGCAGCAATGCGAATCATGATCTCAGAAACAACTTTTTCAAGGGCAGTATCATCAAGCGTCTGCGGATCAAGATAAACAGGAATATAAATACGATCCTGGTTTACAATCGCACATAAAGCATCCAACGCAGACGTTTTGCCAATACAAGGTTGACCAAACAAAAATGCACCATTTTCATCTGGATTGGACAACAGTATCAAGATCTGTTTAATAAATGATTCACGCCCTACAACATAAGTATCTTTCAGCGTTTTATATATTTGGACAAACATGAATTACCATTCACTCTAATAATTTTCCTAAGCAATTAACCGCTTAATGCGCTGTAGTACAGGTGGATGAGAATAATGTAAAAAAACGTAAAATGGATGCGGTGTCAAATTCGATAAATTTTCAACAGATAATTTTTTCAAAGCAGATACCAAATCATTTGAATTTTGCATTGTTTGTGATGCAAATTGATCCGCCTGATATTCATTATATCTGCTCAGTGATTGAAGAAATAGGCCCAGAAAAAAATCGATGGGCGAAAATAGCATACCAAAAAACAACATACCCGCATACACTGAAGGTTGATCCATGAAAAAAGCATCAAAAAGAGCTTCATAGGAAATAAAAATGGATAACAAATAAAACATCGCGCCAGAATAAACAATACCTATTACCATACTGATCCAGATATGTTTCTTCTTATAATGCCCCATCTCATGTGCAAGAACGCTTAAGATTTCTCTGTGCGTTAATTGCGCAACAAGTGTATCAAATAACGCGATACGTTTATTTTTACCAAATCCTGAAAAAAAAGCATTGGACTTGCTGGATCGTTTTGAGCCATCAATAATAAAAATATTTTGTACAGAAAATTGAATCGACCTGGCGTAATCCATAATCATGTCTTTCAATTCACCTGCTTCAATCGGTGTAAATTTATTGAACAAAGGCATGATCCAGGTCGGTGCGATAAATTGGATAATCAAAAAAAATATGGTAACAACACACCAACAATACCACCAGGCATGATCTCCAGCAACTTCAAAAAAATAAAGAATGCCTGCCAATAAAGGTGCTCCCAATATAATGGATAAAATAAGGCTTTTAATTAGATCCATAATAAATGTTTTGACTGTGGTCTTGTTAAAACCAAATCTTTCTTCAATTACAAATGTTGAATATACAGATAAAGGAAGGGAAATAAAGAGTTTAATAAGTCCAAGAATACTCACATATAACAATCCAGATCCAACAGGCCCCAAATTAAACGTTCGAACCCAATTATCCAGATATGAAAATCCATGTCCAAACCAAAAAATAAGAATAAGTAATAGATCAAAAAATGATACCCACAGTTCAAACCGGGTTGTCACTTTTAAATAGTCCTGTGATCGGGCATACCGATCTGCATCATAGCAATCTTGAAAGAGTTCTGGGACCTCAGGACGCAATTGTTTTAAATTGACGATATCTGCAATCAAGTGCAACAGATAATCGGCAATCAATGTAATGAGAATAAACCAGGCAATCCAATTCATCCGAACAACCTCAACGTTTTTCAGGCAGGCGATGAATAAAAAAAGATTGTGCCTGAAAGTTTAATAGTTATTTACAATTATTTTTCACATAACATAAAAATATCCTATAGCACATTTTCATGTTGGCTGTGCAAAAAAATAGTTTCTCAGAAAAAAAATGCCCCCGGCAGGAATCGAACCTGCGGCACAAGGATTAGGAATCCTTCGCTCTATCCACTGAGCTACGGGGGCAAAAAAATTATTCGACATAAACCATTTGACCAGGAAAAATTTTACTTCCTGGATTCAACCGGTTCAAACTTAAAAAATCTGCCAATGTCATGTTATGTTTCATGGCGATTTGAAAAGGACTATCTCCCTTTTTGACACGATATTGATGATGACTTCTTGTGCGTTGTTTTGCGTTAACCGGTATTTTCAATCGTTGGCCAATGCTTAATTGTGTTGAGGACAGATGATTCATTCGAACAATACTTTTGGTTGTCGTATCATATTTTCGCGCCAAATTCCAGAGGGAATCGCCTTGTTTTACATAATGAGTTATCAGACTGGATTTATTTTTTTTACGCTGTCTGGGAGATAAATTCTCTTTTTTTTGGGAGTTCGGAATTTTCAATACATCACCCACAACAATACGACTGCCGCGTATACCATTGGCTGCCTTCAAATCTTTTATGGGAATACCGAACATATGCGCAATATTTGATAGTGTATCGCCCCTGCGAATCCGGTAGTATGATTTGGAAGATTTTTTTAGACTTCGCGATTTTCTAATTCGTGAATATGGAATTTTCAAGGTTTTGCCTGCAATGATCCGATTGTTTCGTAATCGGTTTGCATAGCGAATATCGCGAATTCTTACACCATATCGTTTTGCAATATTTGAAAGGGTTTCACCGCTTCGTACACGATGATATTTCACACGTGATCTTCGAGATAAACCTGCAATAGAAATATTATCTATGGCAGCAAGAAATTGTTGTTTTTTTCCAATAGGAATCTTTAGCAGATAGTTTTCTGGTGGCAAAATGCGATAACGAAGTTCAGGGTTTAAATTATACATTGTCTTGGCCGGAATTTTTAGAGAAGCAGCAACATGCTTTAAATGAACCTGTCGATTGGCGGCAACTTGCTCAACAGGAGGCGGGTTATCCAGATCATTTGGGTTAAATCCACATTGTTTCATATGATTAATAATATATAATGTTGCCAGGTACCTGGGTACATAACGCGCTGTTTCCCGCGGGAGTCGATCATAAAGGTCCCAGAAATTATCCAGATATTTAATATTTTGACGTTGAATTTTTCTAAGCACACGACCTTCACCACAATTGTAAGCAGCAAGTACTGTTGTCCAGTCACCAAAGATTCGATGCAGTTCTTTTAAATATGCAATGGCTGCCATCGTTGATTTATAAGGATCCATTCGTTCATCAATAAACCGGGTGCGCTTCAGACCAAACTTGTACCCAGTGGATGGAATAAATTGCCATAGACCAAGGGCCCGAGACCTTGAAAGCGCTTTAACTTTAAATCCACTTTCAATTAATGGAAGCCAGGAAAGGGCCTCCGGAAGCCCTGCTTTTTTCAGTTCTCTTACAATCATTGGCCGATATTGTCCGGAACGTCGATACGAAGATTTAAAAAACGAACGTTCTACACCAGTAAATCGCTTAATTTCACGCCTGACATGTTCATTTAAAACAATGGGTATGGCTTCATGCGTTCCTGTGACAACGATATTTCTTGATGCATAAATTTCTAGAATACGTTTTGAAATCATAAACCGCAAGTCTTCTTTTTGCTGAAAAATTGCGGGTTCTTCTGTGTTGATTCTCAAAATTAATTGATAGGCCTGGTCCAATGCATCAATTGCGTGATCTAATTCCCCTTTATGCCAATACTCTTGACTGGCCTCGCAAAATTCAAGCGCTTCATCCAAAGACTTTTGAGCCGGTGAAACTTTAGGATACTCAGAAAATGAGGGCGCCCGAGATTTTTGACGTGCGCGTTTTGATATTGGTTCTGGAAATGGCGCCTGAATATTCATCTCCATCGGATAATTATCTTCCATCTCAATTGGCGCATCATCAAAAGATGACGTATCTATAGAATTTTCGGTATATTGCGCATCGTGCCCTTCTTGCATATTGTCAGATGCCGATTCATACGCATATATTGAAGATTGCTGCTCTTCATTAACCAATGCAGTCTGACATCCAAAACAAAGGCTGATTATTATGAATAAGAGATAATGCAAATTAATATTCCTCCACTTGTATTTTGGTGCGAAACACAACACCATTCATCAAAGCAAAACATATATTGTAAACTTTTTTATTAATCATATTTTTTAATAATACGCAATAAGAAATTCATGACATCTTCAAAAAAAAATATTGTTTTTTCCTGGCATTACAAGATCTCAGACTTTCAATTTTTAAACCATCATACATGGATGAATATTTGAGAAAAAAATAGTAAGGAATACTCGAAAAATAAGTTCCCCATTTTCTTGAACGTATAATAGTTTGGCAGGTAGAGACGTAGCATGCTACGTCTCTACAGAACAAAAACCCCGATGAACATTTGTTAAAATGGAAAACTTATTTTCAGAGCATCCCTAAGCGGTCATAAGGAAGTGCAGATTTTGATCTTTATAATTATCGTTTGTCATAAGAAAAAATATACTTGATCGCACCAATAATGATTTGAATATCATTGCTATTATATAACCCTCTCAATTAGCGTAAAATACTTATTTTAGAATATAAAATTTATATATACTTCTTTTTAAAAAATTAATTATTTTTTGAAAAAAATAAAAAAAAATAAATTCTTCTCTTGACAATACTTTGAATTTACTATTGTATGCTTATCCAAAAGAATACTCTTTTATTTATTTAACAATTTTTTATCATTAATTAGGAGGTTTACATAATGAATAATGAAACATTAAAAGCCATGGCAACATCATTGGCAAACATTGGAAAAGAATTGAATGCTCTTTCAGAGAATTTATTGAATTCCTGTGAAACAAAAGACACAAAAGAAACAAAAGAAAAGGTTGCACCTGTTTCTACACCGAAAAAAGAAGTGAAAAAAGAAACAAAAGTTGCAAAACCAGTCACTGTAAAAAAGAGCAAGAAAAAAAAATCTGAAATAAAGAAAAAGTTGGTTAAAAAGACAAAAGAGCCAACTGTATTGGATCGTGTTTACAAAGTTATCAAAAGAAGTCGAAAAGGTGCGACAGTAGATAAAATTAAAGAAGCAACCAAGCTTGACAAGAAACAGATTAGTAATTGTCTTTATAAACTAACGAAAAAGGGCATGGTTAAAACTGTATCAAGAGGTATCTACGTCGCCACTGACGAAGACTAGTTTTTTGTTTATGTACTTTAGTCAGAATTTTTCCTATCTGACTAGAGTACCTCATCTTTTATCTTAACAACAATTATCCATTCTATTGTTATTGACATATGATAACCAACATAGCCCATAGAGGCGCAAGATTACTTGCGCCTGAAAATACGCTTGAAGCCGCTCAATCAGCAAAAATTCATGGTGCTCATATGTGGGAGCTTGATGTTCAGGTTAGTTCTGACAACAAACTGATCATCATTCATGATGATACCCTGGAACGAACAACGAATGTTCATTTACTTGATGAATTCAAGTCAAGAGCCCCTTGGTATGTTTGTAATTTTTCAAGTGAAGAATTACGAAAGCTAGATTTTGGTTATGCCTTTAACAATGTTCCCTCAAATAATTCTTTTAAACATCATGACGCACCTTTTCTCGATAGTGCAATAAGTCTTTCAAAAAAAATTGGAATTGAAATGAATATCGAAATTAAGGATATAAGCAATTTTTCCGGTCATGAAACCATTGCAAAAAAGGTCTATCATACAGTAAAAATGAAAAAATATTTGCCGCATGTCCTCTTTTCATCATTTAATATGGACTATCTTTTTCAAATTAGAAAAATTGACGCGGAAGCACGAATTGCTGTTTTAATGGACCATCCTGATGATAATTTCCTACATTTACTCGATAAATTAAAAGCTGAAGCTTACCACCCCCATTATTCCATTGCCGATCAACCAATGATAGACCAATTGCATCAAAGACAAATACAAGTAAATATTTGGACTGTTAACGATAAAAAAAGCATGTTGCAATTCATAAAAAAGGGTGTCGATGGTATCATCACTGATGATCCTGTTTTATTGAATTTAATAAACAAATCACAGATTGGATAATATCTCTTACTTGATTAATTGGACAGACATAGAATTATTTTAATTCTAGTCTTAACGAATGAATGAGTAAAATGGAGGCAAAAAGATTACATGAATTCAGATAATAAAAAAGATCAAAAATCCTTACGTATAGTAATTGTCGGCGGTGTCGCTGCAGGTGCCTCAGCAGCTGCCCGTGCACGTCGATTATCTGAAAAAGCTTCAATAACAATACTGGAACGTGGTGAAGACATATCCTTTGCCAATTGTGGACTTCCCTATCATATTGGCGATGAAATACCCGAACGTTCCGCTTTGGCCATTCATACACCTGAAAGTCTGGGGGAATTGCTCCATATCGATATTTTTGTTCGTACAGAAGCTACTCGAATAGATACCAACAAAAAAGTTGTTATTGCTTATGATCACAATGAAAAAAAAGAACGAGAACTTCCCTATGATAAACTCTTGCTGTCACCAGGTGCAAAGCCAATACGCCCCCCAATGCCAGGCATTAATGATCCACGAATCATGATCCTTCGAAACCTTCAAGACATGGACAGTATTAAAGCAAAGTTGACTTCTGCCAAAAATATTCTGGTCATTGGTGCCGGTTTTATTGGGTTAGAAATGGTTGAAATGCTTACTCATCTGGAAAAGCACGTTCATCTCGTGGAACTTCAAGATCAGGTACTTCCTGTGCTTGACAAGGAAATGGTTAAACATATCCAGGTAGAACTTCTGGACAATGGCGTAGATTTGATCTTGGGTGATGGTATTGCATCATTTGAATCTAAAGAAAACACCTTGCTTGCTAACTTGAATTCCGGCAAAACGATTGAATCGGATCTGGTAATTTTGTCTATAGGCGTTCAATGTGAATCCAAATTGGCAGAAGACGCCAACTTGACATTGGGCATTCGAAAATCAATTAAAGTGAACGAATACATGCAAACATCAGATCCCGATATCTACGCAGCAGGAGATGTTGCTGAAACAGCAGACCCCATATTGAATAAACGCGTTATTGTACCCTTAGGAGGACCCGCCAATCGTCAAGGTCGCGTTGCTGCAGATCACATGATCTTAGGAGACAAAGCCAGATCCTATCCGGGAACGATTGGCACATCTATTGTTCGTGTATTTAGTCTTGCGGCAGGTATCACTGGATATTCAGAAAAACGATTGGCCTCTGAATCCATTGCATATAAAAGTGTGATCGTAACTGCCAATCAACACGCCGGTTATTACCCTGGTGCCGTTCAATTAACGCTTAAAATCATATGGTCGGCTAATGATGGCCGATTGTTGGGTGCACAGGCTTATGGTTTTGATGGCGTAGATAAACGTTTGGATGTCCTTAGTACTGCAATCAAAGGCAATTTGAGTGTCGAAGATTTATGCCATCTCGAACTGGCATATGCGCCCCCATTTGGTAGTGCGCGTGATGTTATCAATATTGCAGGCTTTGCTGCTCAAAATATTAATGATCAACTAATGTCCCCGGTATACGACCTGCCTACCGATAATAAAACGCAGATTATCGATGTCCGCGCCAAAGAAAGTGCTGAATTACATCCAATTTCAGGAACCACGAATATTCCAATGACTGAATTGCGCAAACGATTGGACGAAATTGAAAAGGATAAACCTGTAATTACAGTCTGTGCATTGGGTAAAATGAGTTACTTTGCCAGCAGGATCTTAAAACAAAATGGATTTGATGTTTCAAGTATGATTGGTGGTATCAATGTCAAAAACCCACAACCCATTCAAATTATTAATGAAAACAAAGAAAACAAAGATGGAGATACAATAATGGACGAAACCGCTTTGGCCCCATTATCTCTTGATGCCTGTGGGCTTGCATGCCCAGGGCCGATTATGAAAATCAAAGAATCTATTCAACAGATACAAGCCGGTCAAGAATTGATTGTCAAAGCTTCTGACCCTGGTTTTGCGAGTGATTTCAATGCATTTTGTAAAGCCAACGGGCTGAAAGTTCTATCTGTGACAAAAGATAAGGGGATCATAACCGGTCATGCAAAAAAAATGAATCAGGCCCCTCAAACAACAGCATTTGCAGCCCAAACCGGCGCCACTCTGGTTGTCTTTTCTTGTGAACTGGATAAAGTGCTTGCATCCTTTGTAATTGCCAATGGCGCAGCGGCCATGGGCGGTGATGTGACTATGTTTTTCACATTCTGGGGGTTGAATGTGCTTCGCAAAGATATGAATACCAAATCTTTAAATAAAGATTTCATGGATAAAATGTTTGGCCGAATGATGCCTAAAGGAATTGACGCCCTCCCCCTTTCAAGAATGCATATGGCTGGAATGGGTACACGTATGATGAAATGGCGTATGAACAGTAAAAATTTGCCATCCCTTGATGGATTAATGGCAGATGCCCAAAAAGCAGGTATCCGCATGGTTGCTTGCTCTATGTCGATGGATGCCATGGGGATTACTCAGGATGAATTAATTGATGGTGTAGAAATTGGCGGGGTTGCTGATTTCCTTGATGCCTGTAACCAGACAAAAACCAATTTATTTATATAGATCATATGTATTTTTTAGGGGCGATTAATTGTTCCCAAAGGTTCACGCCCCTAAGGAATACTTGAAAATTAGTTCCCCATTTATCTTAAACGTATAAGAGTTTAGCATCGTAAAGACGTCGCATGCGACGTCTTTACAGATCATCCCATACATTTTTTTAATTCTTCAAAACTGCCCTTTAACTCAACAAAAGTCGCCCTGGCTTTGTCAGCCTGTTTTTCTCGACAGAGCTTTTCAAGGCAATACGCGGTTTCACGCATTTGAGTCGCCCCAAAATTACCAGCCGACCCTTTGATAGAATGTGCACCATTCATTGCTGCTTCAATGTCACCAGATGACAATTTCTCATCAAGCTCTTTTAATTGCTTGGGCGTTTCTTCAAGAAATAATGTAATAATATTTTTCAGAATTTCTTCATTTCCGCCCACTCTATCCATCAGGCTCTGACGATCAAAAATATGGGTATCTATGTTTTTTGTTTGATAATCAGAAATATCATCCTGTGAAGTCGATGTATCTGAAGTCGTTGTTTTATCATCAACAATTTTGGATGAAATATCAAGTTTATCAATCGCTCGAGCGAGTGCATCAATGGATAAAGGCTTTGTCAGAAAATCATTCATGCCAGCATCAAAACACTTCTCTTTATGACCTTTCAATGCATGCGCAGTCATGGCAATGATTGGGATGTCATTATTACGAACATTGGTGCGGCTATCTCGAATATGATGGGTTGCAGTCAGACCATCCATTTTAGGCATCTGGATATCCATCAACACAAGGTCAAAATCCGATTCTGCCAATAAGTCAAGGGCTTCACTTCCATTTTCTGCAATTTTGGAACGACACCCCAATTTTATCAGCATATTCTCAGTCACCTGTTGATTGACGAGATTGTCTTCAACAATTAAAACGAAAAAATCTTTAAATTTGTCGTCCCATGGCTTCTTAGAAGGCGTTTCATTTTGTATTGTTTCTTCATGTTGTGATGAAGATTTTTCAGACTTATCTGTTTTTTGATCTTCATCAGCGCCAATGGCCTTCAAAACAGCTTGTTGCATTTGTTTTACTTGTATGGGACGTTTAAAATATGAAGAAAAGCCATATGATTTATAATTTTGTAGGTCTTCATGATGCAACATAGATATCAGCATAACCATTGGAATTGATCTTAATGGCGCTTCTTTACGAATCGCTTTTGTCAGTGTTTTGCCATCCATTCCAGGTAAATTCATATTGATAATCATAACATCAGGCAGTTTTTTTAAAGCATGCGCCTGTTTTAATTTATCCAATGCGCTGATTCCATCTTCAGCCTCACTCACATAACAATTCCATTGATTCAAATAATATTTCAATAATTTACGACAGGTGGGATGATTTTCTACAATCATAACATTCAAGTAGGTGAGTTCTTCAGGTACCTGAAGGGAATCCTTTTTTATTTTGTCTTTTTTCAAGCGAATTGTAAACCAAAACTTAGAACCTTTTCGTTCCACACTGGTCATGCCGATCTCGCCATTCATTTTTTCAACAAGTTGCTTGGAAATAATTAACCCGAGGCCGATACCACCAAAATCGCGAGACAATGACAGGTCTACTTGTGAAAAGGGCTTGAACAAACGTGCCATTCTCTCTTTTGGTATGCCCAATCCTGTATCAGAAATATTAAAACGTAATTTGACATGTGAATCTGTTTCACTTTCCAAAGCAACTTCAACGACAACTTCGCCTTTATCTGTATATTTAATCGCATTGCTCACAAGATTAATTATAATTTGTCTCAGTCGATTTGGATCTCCAATAAAACCGACCGGCATATCATAAGGTACAAAGGCAGCATAATCCAATCGTTTTTCAAACGCTCTTGCAGCCATTATCTCACTTAATTCTTCAATTACTTCTCTGAGGTTGAATGCATTTTCTTCCAGGTTTATCTGGCCGGTTTCAATATTTGAAAAATCAAGAATGTCATTAATAATGGCCAGCAAGGAGTGCGCGCTTGTCTTTATGGTTTGGGCATACTGATATTGGGTTGAATCTAACCGGGTATCAAGCAACAATGCATTCATTCCCAGAATTCCATTCATAGGTGTTCGGATTTCATGGCTCATGTTGGTAATAAAATCTGTTTTTGTCTGATTGGCCAGGATTGCTTCATCACGTGAAATTTCAAAGGATTTTCTTAAGGTTGTTTCTCTGGCAATGGTGGCATTTTTCAAATGAAATAATGATCCACAAAAGATGCCTACAAGAATAAAAATCAACAGAAACATCCCAACAATAGTAAATATAATTTTGTGTAAAATTCCCAATACACTATACGTGCTAACAATATAACCTAACATGTAATCTGTGCTGAAAAACGAAATAGGGAGATATGAAGTCAGTAGCTTTTGTGCAGATCGTTTCTTTTGATTTGGCAACCGCCCCTTTACGATGGAATTGCCTGATTGCCTGATTGCAAAATCGCTGAGAATATTTTTTGTGGTTTTGGACGTAAATTCGAAACAATTCTTGCACAAAAGAAACTGAATCTTTCCTGTACGACACAAAACCCAGGGATGGCCATTTTTTGTAATGTACAGACCTGAAAAGACAGATTTGAAAATTTTCTCTGGATCAATAATGATAATTAAATTATGTTGTACATTGTCATCATTCAATACAGGTTTAATAATTGAAACACGCATTGTTTTTTCAAAACCATGCGTTGTTATCTTTGGCGAAATAAAAATATCCTGGTTAATGATCGCATTAATGCTACTTAACTCATAGATATCCTGAGAAAATCGATTGTTGATATCTATTACAAATCGATCTTTATTTTTTAATATGATTCGCTCAATATAAGAATTCTTTGCGTAAAGTTGATTTAATATGGCATGAACATTCGCATGCTCAACGTCTTTGCCATTCATCTTTTTTGTTATCGTATCGACATCTTCAACAAGAATGTTTTCAATTGAATGAATTTGCGTTGCAGCCTGTTGAACTTCTGTTTTCAAATCATAAAAAATATCATCAATAAAGCTGTTCTTGAGCGTCATTGTTACATAAGCACAGCCACACATAATCAACAAGATTAATACAGCTGAAAAAATTAACCACAGCATTTGTTTTTTCATAATCATACCACTTTTTGATTTAACAAAAATTCAGATTAACGAATGTAACGCCAATTGCGTCTTAAGTGTAGCAAAGCAAGACTGTATAATTTACAAATTTCATTTTTTTAGATTGATCATGGCATTTTGATAGTATTCAATATTAAAACTATCAGAAAAACCACGCAAAGATTCAGTAGCTCCTAAAAGTAATACATCACCTGAGCGTTTCAGGGCACGAAAAAATTTAGCAAACAATTCTTTTTTAAATTGTTCTGAAAAATATATAGATACATAGCGACAAAGAATCATATCAAATTTTCCAAGATTTATAAAAGAATCCTGAAGGTTAAACTCTTTGAACGAAACAATTTGTTTGATTTCAGGAATAATTTCCCACTGATTGGCATACATTTTAAAAAAACGATTCTGTTTGTCTTTGGGCAAGCCACGTTGAATTGCGATGGTATCGTAGCGGCCAGAACGAGCTGTTGCAAGCGCTGACGATGATATGTCTGTACCAAGGATCTCAACCCGATCAAGATATTTCAACGTACCACGATATTGAAGGACATCGTAAATAAGCATGGCAAGGGAATATGCTTCTTGACCGGTTGATGAAGCCGCTGACCACACACGCACTTTTTCCCCCCTGGCCATTCGATCAATCAAATCGGGAACGGCTTTCTTTTTAAGAAATTCCCATGCACTACTATCTCTAAACCATGATGTTTCATTTGTTGTCATGGCATCGATAATACGTTCACGAAGATGACCGCTTTTATCTTTTTTCGCTTTTAAATGAAAGGCCTGAAAAGAATCTGCCCCAACTTCTTTTGCCAATTCAGACAGTCGGGTTTCAATCAGGTACTCTTTCCCTTTCTCCAAAACAATACCGCAATGCGTTTCAATAAATTGTTTCAGCAGTAAGTATTCTGGTTCTGAGACATTAATCATCGTTTGCCTCCTTTTTTGACAAGCTCCTGGATCCGAGTCGCCATCTTATCTAAAGCAATTGTTTCATCAGCATTTTCCGACTTTGCAACTGCACCAGGCATTCCCCAGACAACAGAGCTTGCCTCATCCTGAATAACCGAATACCCACCTTTTCGTCGAATAGCACTCACCCCCGCAGCACCATCATTACCCATTCCGGTCATAATCACTGTCAATACATTACCACCATAAACATTCAAGATAGACCGGAATAAAACATCAACTGCCGGGCGACAACTATTCACCGGCGGTGTATCGATCAAATTGACATTATATCCCCCAACACTTTTTTTGACAACCATATGTCGTCCACCTGGCGCAATATACATTACACCAGATTCAATGCGTTGCCCATCAGCAGCTTCACAAATTTTAATCTGAGATTGTTTGTCCAGTCTTTCGGCAAGTGATGCTGTGAACATGGGCGGCATGTGTTGAACTGCAAGAATTGGTACAGGTAAGTCTTTATCGAGTTTTGGAATAAGTTGTAATAAAGCATTGGGACCACCAGTGGAAACACCCAATGCCACAACTTCAATTGTACTTACAGTCCTTACTTTTTGCGGGGAAGTTATTGTTTGTTTTTTGGCAACAGTTTTTTCAAGGATCGCTTTCGCTTCATGCATGGGTTTCAGCTGAATTCGATTGGTTTGCTTTTTGGGCTCAGGTTTCGATTGAGGCAGACTCAAATTACGTGCTTTTCTTGAAAATTTACGTGTTTTTACCAAAGACATTAATGGTATTAGGGCTGATCGCAATTTGGCAATATTTTTATCAACAGAATCTTCAGATGGCTTTGTAATAAAATCAAGCGCACCTTTTTCCAATGCCTGCATGGTCAGGTTGGCATTGCCCTTTTCAAAAGCGCTCAACATAATGACTTCAATGTGGGGATATTCTTTCTTAATATTTTGCAAGGTTTCCAGGCCATTCATCACGGGCATATACATATCTAATAAAACAAGATCAACTTCCTTTATCTTGATTTTTGACATGGCAATTTTTCCATTGGATGCCGTGCCAACCAATTGTGTATCCTTTATCTCGCCAACCAGCTTTGAAAGAATTTGTCTGTAAGTGACGGTATCGTCGACTACAAGGATCTGAATATCCTCAGCCATGATAACTCCTTCATATAGTTCAAATATTTATATCCGACTTTATCCAAAATCATTGAAAGTTTACCGGTAAATTTATTTTTTTCTATGACTGTATCGTATTTTTAATGTTTATTGCAAGAAAATAATACAGTTGATTTTTCAAAACCGGATTTTCTTTATTTTTTTCACAAAACAAAATCGAATTCTTAATTGTATTTTATTATCAAATGATTGACCATATAAAAAAAAAATAGTATATATCAAAGAGTATTTATTGATCCAAACCTTTTGTAAAGAAATTGAAATTAAATTTGTGAAAGAATTTTCTTTTTTTGTGTCTATATATTAGAGGGGCTATTTCAATATGAAAAATAGCGATTGTTTTTTAATAAATTTAGGAGATAAGATCATGAACATGCAAATACTTACGAATCGTTGTATAGTGGGTTTATTTATTTTTTTTGTGTCAGTGAATATTAAGTTGTCAGAGGCAAAAGTGGTTCCAGGAACAGTCAGCCCAACACAATCAACACAAGAGGATAAGCAACTTAAGCAACATTTTGACAAAAAATTAATTGACACAAAAACAAAGGTCAATTTAACCCTGGGCACGGCATCAGAAAGCGGCGTATTCTATCCGGTTGGCAGAGGAATCAGCCAGATGATTAATAAACGAAAGTTGGCTTATGGTCTACGTTTTATCACATACAGCACGAGTGGATCAATGTATAATATTCAAGCCATTCGTAATGGAGAGCTTGATTTTGCCATTTCAAGATATGATCTTGCTTATGAAGCTTACAGAGGAATTGGCAATTTCAAAAATCAAGAGCCGCTTACTGGCTTAAGATACATTGCGACACTTTATCCCATGCCAATTGGTGTACTTGTTCACAAAAAATCCGATGCTATGCATTTGAAAGACCTTACTGGCAAACGAATAAACATTGGCAATCCAGGATCAGGTAAACGATCGGTTGCCAACATGTTATTCAAAGCAATGAAGTGGAAAAATTCTGATTTTGAGCGTGTGACAGGGCTTGCCACACGAGAAATGGGAAATATTTTTTGCAGCGGAGGGATTGATGTGATTATTGAGCTTTTGGGTATGCCAGCTTCATTTTATGATCGAATCACCCATAAATGTATGGGACGATTTATACCCATTCCTTCTGATATTGTTTTAAGCGTTCAACGTGAAAATCCATTTATCCAACATGCTGATATTTTAGGTGGGACCTATCCCCACAATCCCAACACAATAGAAACATTTCAAATTGGTGCAATTTTGTTATCATCCAGACGATTATCAGGCGATGTCGTTTATCGTGTTTGTCAGACCATTTTTGATAATATTGATGAATTCAAAAAAATCCATCCGGCCCTTCTTATGTTTAATTTAAATAACGTAAAAAAGGATCAGACCTACATCCCTTATCACAATGGTGCGATTAAGTATTATCTGAAACAAGGCCTGACAATGTGAGGAGGTTTCTGTATCTCATAATCAGATAGAATAAAAAACAAGATCATGCTATTATGAAACAATGTGCATTGCGAAAGGGGATCGTTTTTATGCGACAGTCAACTATTTTTTCTTTTATAATGATCATGTTAGTATTCATTTCTCCTTTTTTAGCAACAGCGGGTCGCCCCCCTCGTCAACATAACAGAATCGTCGGTGGAACTGTTTCCATGGATAACGCCTGGCCTTGGATGCTGGGACTTGTAAAAAATCAATACAGTGGCCCTTTATGTGGTGCAGCCCTCATTCATCCCAAATGGGCTATCACAGCAGCTCATTGTACTGAAGCCGATAAAAAATCTGTAGTTTCAGCAGATTATTACCATGTTGTCAGTGGCATCTTTGATTTTGATCAAAACTATCAATCTCATATGCATGCCATAAAACGTATCATATCTCATCCTGAATATGATAGTGATACAATCGACAATGATATTGCTTTACTGGAACTCACTTCAGAGATCTCAGAAATCCCAATACTTGATATTTTCTCAGGAGACATTTCAAATTTTTCAGGAATTGCTTTAGGATGGGGTAGAATTTCCAGTCAAGGGAGCTTCTCAGATCAGCTGCGTGAAGTCTCATTGCCTATTGTTTCTTTTCAAAGGTGTGTGGAAAGCACCAGTTATACTGTAACAAAAAATATGTTCTGTGCCGGTTATCCAAATGGTGGAAAAGATGCATGTGAAGGTGACAGCGGCGGGCCATTTGTCATTTATAATGACCACCATTGGCAATTGGCTGGAATTGTTAGCTGGGGTGAAGGATGTGCCGAACCGGGTTATTATGGTTTTTTCACAAAGGTTCCCAATTATTATTCTTTTATTTCATCCTATGTTCCATTACAAGATTCATTTGCTCAGGCAGATATAAATCATGATAGTAAAATTGACCTTCAAGATGTTATGATTATTTTTAATTATTTTTCAACAGATGATCCAAAAGAATAAAATTCTAACATAATGTAAATATCGGTCACGCCCGATATTCGTTTTTATGATTTGAGGAAATATTTAAATGATAAAAACATTAAAAGTTTCAATAAAAGCATGGTGTCTCATTTTGATTCTCCATTTTACTGTAACAACAGCTGTCTCATCTAACGAAAACAAAACGTTTACAATTGGATGGGATATATGGATGCCATATCAACACATAGACCAAAATGGCAGATTGACCGGATTAGATGTTGAATTGATTCAAGCAATTTTCAATAAAATGGGCTGTCAACTTGAATACAGGGAGGTGCCCTGGAAGCAACTTTTGCCAGCAATCAAACGCGGCCAGATTTCCTTGGCTGCAGGTGCCTCAAAATCAAAACAGAGAATGACTTATGCCTACTTCTCAAATGCGTACCGGACAGAATCAGTTGTTTTGTTTTTTCGAAAGGGTGAAAAATATCCAATCAAAAAAATCTCTGATATAATAAAGACAGACTTGACTATCGGCATCATTAAAGGAAATTATTATGGAAAAACGTTTGAAAAGCTAATGAAAAATAAAGATTTCAACAGGCATGTTCAGTTTGTCAATAATGACACCATCAATATAAAGAAAACATTAAACAGTCGCATTGATGGTTTTTTAATCGACAAATTTGCAGGTATTTCTGCAATTAATAAATACGGCGCTTACAATCTCTTTCAGATCCATCCCATCCCAATTAGTTCTGAAGATATTCATGTGATGTTTAGTAAAAAAGCTTGCCAACCTATTGATGTTAAGCGGTTTAATGAAGCTTTAGATATTTTGAAAAAAAATGGGGTACTAAATAGTATCATCCATAAATATTTTCAATGATTATTTTTTTGTTCCATTCGCTGATAAATCATTTTTTGACTTTCTTCAAATTGCGGATGATATTTTCCCTGGAGTAATCCATTATAGCCATTGTAATACAGACGCCGATTAACCACGTGCGCGACATCAATTGTTGGATCAAAAAAATTGCTTAAAATTTGATTGACTAATGCAGCAATCAGCATCTCGACAATATTGTTTGCATTATCGTTGCTGCTTTTTACCACTTTGCTCGCATTTTGCCAGATTTGATTGCCAGTGTCTGTATCTATGAGCTTTGCATATACATAAATAATTGTTTGAGAATCAATCACCTTATATTTGGTGCCCCACTCTTTAATTGTTACATACAAAACCGCATCCGGATGGATAATTTCATTAATCTTGGCAAGAGAAATCTGATGCATATCTTCTGGAGAAGTCACGCCATTTTCTTTCATCAAGGCATCAATCACAGCAACCGGAAAGACATAATAGCCTTTTTCTGCAATGGGACGACTAATGATTGAAAGATATTTGTAAGGTGCCATAACAGCCATCGATTGATTGACCGGCGGTAAGACCAAAATAGATGCGGGCATATGTTTTAGATAGGGTCGATAATTATAGGGTTTGTCTGGTGTTGATTGACATGCAGACAGGGTAATAAGCCACACCACACCAATTATATAAATTAATTCTTTTTTCATTTTGCCATCCGTTCAATAAGGCCATCAATAAAGTGGGTTGATTCTGGAAATAGTTTTTTTTCAACATTGAAATGTTCTATTGCCCGATCACGTTGGCCATCGGTAATATAAAGATATCCTAAATGCGCATGAAGCCCTGGTGGCGGCATTCGCTCTTTTGAATATGTTTGTGCTAACTGGTTTTCGATTGCGTTAATTTCTTCCTGAGTTGAAACGCTTCCAGGTTTGTTATATCGCTTATACAAGAAGTTTTCATAATCTCCCCATTGATAAAGCGTAGCAGGCGCACATCCCATGAACAAAAAACAGGCAATCGCCACCGAACCGAATATTTTTCTTTTTAATTGACAGGAGACCATTCGCCACGCTCCAATCCTTCGACAAGTTTATTGACAGCATCCATAATGGCCAGATTCAAGACTTTATCTGTCAATGATGCATCATATGACGCAGTCCCACCGAAACCGATAATTTCCCGATTTGATAGTTCATATTCACCAGCCCCTTGAACTGCGTATATAATTTGTGATGAGTGGACATCAACAACATTTATCGAAACTTTTGTGTAGGCAATTTGCTTTTTGCCATGCCCCAAAATACCAAAAAGTTGTTGATCTCCAACAACTTTTCGACCGAACTCTGTCACTTCACCGGTTACAACAAGTGTTGCGCCCAGAATTGTTTGTTTTTTTCCCAAAAATTTTGATTCTTGTGCAAGGTTTGAAAGATTGCTTCGATCGACTGTGATAAAACGATTGGTTTGCGTGAGATGCGTTTTTAATATCAATTTTGCCTGAGAACCTAGCCGGTCTGTGCTATCGGAAAAAATACCATTCATATAGGTGGATCGGTTGGCGAATTTTCCTATCGCCAGGGTTGATTTTGGCCCGCTATATCGGGTTTTAAATGTTTTTACAGATTCTGTTTTCACAGTTTTATGGGATTCAGTCGCACATCCTACGATAAAAGTGAGTGCGATCAAAGCCATGAGCGACAATCTTATTGAAACTATCTTTTTTATCAATTGTTTCATTTTTGTATCCTTTCTTCTTTTGAAATATTCACTGGCAGTGAATATTTTTATTTATAATTATTGTTTTGCTATATTTAACAAATCTAAAAATACATTGTCAAGTAATCAATCATTCATCAGCCTCAAACGTTTATTTTTTATTGGCATGCAAATTGTATGTTTATTTGCAAAAAAAACTTCTCCATTAATTTAACCCAATTTTTTATCAGTAGGACATTATAATGCTGAAATCAACACACAAAAAACAAATTGCCATATGTATATTTGTCACCTTAATCATTCAAATACCGCCAATCATTTGTGCATATGATTTTACAGATGCGCTTAAAAATATTTCACCCAATAAGCAAGGTGTAAATGATGGTCTTGAATTCCTCAAAACATTGAGAAAAATTTTGGTAACCCATCAATCTGAACCAGAAGTAAGTGAATTTTTAGCATTTTGGTATCGTTCTGTTCAACAATTCAATTTTTACCAGTTATACAATAGTCCATTCTTAAAACCTTTAGACAATGGATATCGTGCGGTTATCTTTCAAGGACATCATCAATTGAACCATTTTCAACTGGCATTACCATCTGAAACCGGTGAAAAAATTCCTGTTTCACAACTTGGTGATTTCAAGGTATCATTTGGGTTAAAACAAAATAATACATGTATCACAGGAGATCGATCATATTCCGGTTATATGGATACGCGCATTGCCTTAAAACAATTTTCCCATAAAACCCTCGCTGCCATGCTGGAGGGATTAATAACTGTTATTGACCCGGATAATCTTGCATCACTGACGCCTAAAAAAAGTGATCGTTTTGAAGAAATTGATGGCTTTTCCAGAAAGTCTATTGATGTTTTTGATGAAACATACCCCCGCTTTCAAAAATTTATTGATAAATATTTTACACTGCATTCAGCAATGGAAAAAAAAAGTGATCATTATATCCCTTTCACGCATTTCAAATTAATTATGGAATTTGATTTCAAAAACCTGAAAAAAGATTTTCCGCATCTAACCTATCAACTCAAACGATTAGAAAGCTTGTTTCAATTCAAGCTATCTTTCCGAAACAAAAATGGCAATCATATTTTGGATATTTTTCTTGATAGCCAGGACACTTTTTTATGTTTAGAGTATTACACCCATCAAGGGATGGTAATCCCTTTCACTCCGGAAGGCGTACCTGTTTTTAAAGAAGCATTTTACCCGACAAAGGTCACAGACTATAATTTTTACATGAATGTTGATATATTTTTCAATATCTATGGCATAAAATTTCGGACAGAGAATATTCGAATTGACTGCGACTATCAATCCAGAAAAAAATATGGTAAACTCGTTTTCAAGTTAAAAGAAATCCCCGAAACCCAAGTCAGTGGCCGCGCATACCACATTGTGCCAACATGGTTTATTGATATCATGATCCCCGGAAATATTGATCAATTAATTGATAACTTTTGTAAAGTACTGTTATCCGCCAATAATTCTGAAGGCTCATATCTTCGCCTACTTTGGGATATGCGCAAGCCCAATGACACCTTTCTTTATCCGCATGCCAGCAGTGAGTTTATTGACAATTTTTTTATTCTGTTTGGTTTTCAAATATGGCACGAAAAATTCAAGATGTCCGATGAAGCGGCATCAGATCTTAATCAACTCAATGTTCGTGGTTTGGAAGCACTGATATTGGATTTATCCAAGCAACTTTGAGCAAAAATAGCGTGTTTAGCCTGCTTCAATGGACAGAAGAT